>ERZ1026901.310-NODE-310-length-42505-cov-6.346078_pt1 | contig 42505 bp, 29 predicted proteins | sample MGYA00380179_ERZ1026901 | MGnify/ENA primary metagenome ERZ1026901 (study PRJEB33269, sample SAMEA4719815) | human gut metagenome | biome: human-associated habitat; feature: organic feature; material: feces | place: Cameroon | collected 2013-10 ... | reverse complement strand
GTAGTCGTAGCCCACAAACTGCTGCTCCCCCTCGCGCAGGATCACCCAGTCGCTGTTCTCAACGGCAGCGGCGTTGCGTGCGCGCTCCTTCTGCTTCTGCATCTCGGCGTCAAACTGCTCCTCGTCTACGGTGTAGCCGTTTTCGCGGCATATCAGCTCGGTGAGGTCGAGGGGGAAGCCGTAGGTGTCGAACATGCGGAAGGCCTGTGCACCGTCGAGCACGGTCTGGCCGTGGGCCTTCAGCTCGTCCATGGCACCGTTGAGCAGGTTGATGCCCTTCTCCAGGGTGCGGAGGAACGAGTCTTCCTCTTCTTTCATGACGCGTGTGATGAGCTGCTCCTGAGCGGTGAGCTCGGGGAAGGCGTGGCCCATCTCCTGTACGAGCACGGGCACGAGCTTATACATGAACGACTCTTTCTGGTCGAGGAAGGTGTAGGCGTAGCGCACGGCGCGGCGCAAGATGCGGCGGATCACATAGCCTGCCTTGGCGTTGCTGGGCAGCTGGCCGTCGGCAATGGAGAAGGCAACGGCACGCAGGTGGTCGGCGCACACGCGCATGGCCACGTCGGTGTCTTCGTTCTCGCCATATTTCTTGCCTGTGATGTTCTCCTCTTCCTTGATGATGGGCTGGAAGATGTCGGTGTCGTAGTTGGAATGTTTGTCCTGCATGGCGCGTACCAGGCGCTCGAAGCCCATACCGGTATCGATAACGTGCATGGGCAGGGAAACGAGCGAGCCGTCGGCCTTGCGCTCATACTGCATGAACACGATGTTCCAGATCTCGATGACCTGTGGGTCGTCTTTGTTGACAAGCTCACGTCCGGGAACCTTGGCCTTCTCCTCGGGTGTGCGCGAGTCGAGGTGTATCTCTGAGCAGGGACCGCAGGGACCTGTGTCGCCCATCTCCCAGAAGTTGTCGTGCTTGTTGCCGTTGATGATGTGGTCGGCAGGCACATGCTTGGCCCAGAAAGAGGCGGCCTCGTCGTCGCGGCTCAGACCTTCTTCCTTTGAACCCTCAAACACCGTCACATAGAGGTCGGCGGGGTTGAGCTTCAGCACGTTGACAAGATACTCCCATGCATAGTCGATGGCGCCCTCCTTGAAGTAGTCGCCAAAGCTCCAGTTGCCGAGCATCTCGAACATGGTGTGGTGGTAGGTGTCGTGGCCCACTTCCTCAAGGTCGTTGTGCTTGCCGCTCACGCGCAGACATTTCTGCGTGTCGGCACGACGGCGCGGCTCGGGGTCGCGTGTTCCGAGGATAATGTCTTTCCACTGATTCATTCCGGCATTTGTGAACATCAACGTAGGGTCGTCCTTGATAACCATTGGGGCGGACGGTACGATGACGTGTCCTTTCGACTCAAAAAACTTTTTGAAAGAGTCACGGATTTCGTTTGCTGTCATCATCTTTATTATGCGTATTTAAAAATTTTATTCAATCAGAATATCTTTTCTTCATAAAAGTTTTGCAAAGGTACGTCCTTTTGAGTATTTTTGCAAATAAATTAATGTTTGTTTTTCAAAAACAGCTAATTATGGCACTTAACACGAACAAAAATCTCAAGACATATTATTCTATTGACGAGGTGGCGAACATGTTTGAGCTGAACAAGAGCACGTTGCGCTACTGGCAGAAGGAGTTTCCGCAGCTTAAGCCCAAGACGGGCGACAACGGCGTGCGCATGTACACCGAGAAGGACATCGAGACGCTCAAGGTTATCTTTAATCTTGTGAAGGTGCGGGGCTTCAAGCTCGCCGCCGCACGCAAGATGTTGCAGGCTAACCGCGAGGGAGCGGACAAAAACTCGGAGGTGCTCGAGCGCCTCATCCAGGTGCGCGATGAGCTGAAGGCCCTCAAGGCAAAGATCGACTCTTTGGTTTGAGATGGGCTTGTGCCTAACGCAACCCCAGCGTTTTTATTGTTCAGGATATTGCTGGTAAATTTTCATTCCGAACAAAGGGGGGAGGGCATAGATGGCATCCATGATGTCGGCAAGCTGATGCTCATACTCAACCCATGTCTTTTCTTTCAGGAAAAAATAGAACTCGATGGGCAGGCCCGCATTGGTGGCCTCCAGCTGCCGGACCATGAGCGTCATGTCCTGGTTGACGTAGGGCAGCGTGCGCAGATATTTCTCCATGTAACGGCGGAACAGACTGATGTTTATCGCAGGGCTCGCGTCAAGCTCCTTGGACGTGAAAAACTTGTTGTCGAGGAGCTGCTGGCGAAGGGCGGCGTCGAGGGGGCGTATGCTGTGGAAGTCGAAAAACACCATGCGCTTGACCCGTCGGCCACCGCTCTGCTGCATGCCCTTCCAGTTTTGGAACGACTCTTGCACGAGCGTCGTCGGCGACACGGTGACGAAAGTGTTGTCGAAGTTGCGCACCTTGACCGTGGTGAGCGACATCTCTTCAACCACACCGTTCACGCCAGCCTTGTCGAACGTTATCCAGTCGCCCTTGTGAAGCATGTTGTTGCTCGTCAGGCGCACGCCAGCCACAAGACCCGTGATGGTGTCCTTGAACACAAGCATCATGACGGCAGAGGTGGCACCCAGTCCGGCTAACAGGCTCAGTGGGCTGCGGTTGATGATGATGCCTATGGCCACGACGGTGCTTATGAACACCACGACAATCTTAAGCACGCCACACAGCGAATGGAAATATTGCTGTGCCGAGGAGCGCTTGGCGCTGGTGTCGAGGTTCTTGAAGGCGTCGATGAAGGCAAGGACCAGGCGGGCCGTCATGACGGTTATGTAGATGGCGGTGAGGCGGGCGAGAAACTCTTCAACGAAACGGTATTGGTAGAAGACGAGCGGCAGGAGAAGCCATATCACGACCGCGGGCACGATGTGGCACGCCGACAGGAGCACTGTGCGGTTGAACACGATGTCGTCCCACTTGGCACTGGTGTGACTCGTCAACTTCATGACCAGCGGCAGCAGCACCTTGCGGCACAACGCCTCGGCAAGGATGGCTATGATCACCGCCACGATGACCATGAGGACGTGACGTACAACATGGACGGAGTTGCCCTGCAGGCCGGTCATGGAGATCAAGCCTTCTACCATGTCGCGGACGGTGTCGAGCACAAGCGTGCGGTCGGCGGTGGGAGAGGGGAGGGAAGAGGAAAGTGAAGAGTGAAGAGTGAAGAGTGAAGAATTCATGTGCTTTGCGGGTTGTGGGGATTTGTTGGGGATGTGGGGATTTTGTTGGGGGCTGTGATTAGTTGGGGCGGCACAGCTCGGTGCACACCTTGTCTTGGAAGGCGTGGGCGTTGTTGGTGTGTCGCAAGCCGTTGTTGATGATGGAGAAGGCCAGCTGGTGGCCGTTGGCGGCGGTGCAGAAGCCGGCGAGCGAGCTGACACCCGTGAGTGTTCCCGTCTTGGCACGCACGTTGTCGTTGGTGAAGGGTCCACGCATGCGCGACTTTATGGTGCCGTCGGTGCCTGCTATGGGTAGCGCGGGCTTGAGGTGAAGCATGATGTTGCTGTTCTTGTAGGCGTAACGGAGCATGGCCACCTCAAGTTCTGCCGTGACATAATTGTAAAGTGACAGGCCCGAGCCGTCGGCAAAGCGGTAGCTGTTGGGGTTGAGGCCGAGCTTGCGCACAAGGTTCATGACGATGGCACGCGCCTGCTTGGCGGTGGCGGAACGGGCACCCGAGCTGGCAGCCAACTGGTAGAACATCGCTTCGGCGTAGAGGTTGTCGCTCTCCTTGAGCATGCGCAGCAACACCTGGTCCATGGTGTGGAAACGGTGGCAGATGCAGAAGGCGTCGCCGGGCTTTATGCCCTCGTCGAGCTCGGCTTCAACCACGATGCCCATGTCATTCAGACGCTTCACGAAGCGCGACAGGAAGATGTCTTTTCTGCTGATGAGAAGGGGTGAGAGCGTGGGGTTGTCGTCGTCCCAGCACCATCCCTCGCCATAGGTCTTGTCGTCTTTCATGCTCTTGTCGGCAATGATCTTGCCGCGAATGGTGTCGACACCCATCTTGTGTATCGACTCGGCGAAGGCACGCATGTCGTCAGAGTTGAAACGGGGGTCGAAGCCGCCGACACAGTAGATGGTGCCTGTGAGCGTGTTGTTCTCGATCGTGCCTTTGTAGCAGAGGTCGGTGCTGAACTGGTGGGCGCCGCCCAGACGGTCGAGGGCGGTGACGGCGGTGATGACCTTCATGGTTGAGGCGGGGCGCATGAGCTGGCGCTCGTTATGGGCGTAGAGCACCGAGTCGGCGGTGAGGTCGTAGACCATCATGCCTACCTGTGAGGTCTTGAACATGTTGCTTGCGAGCAGGTGGTCGAGGTTCAGACGCAAGGTCTGCACCCAGTCTTGGCCGTTGCCCTCTTGGTGGACGTCGTTTAAGGCTGCGCTGTCGGCAACAGCCGACTGGTCGTCCCTGTCGACCACCTCTTGTGCTGTTGCGGGCATGAGCATGGACAACAAGGCGAAAAAAAGTATGGTTAAATGTTTCATCATCGTTTTGTTAAACAGCAAGAGGCGCTGGGCTTCTCTCTCTTTCTTTTATCTATCGGTTTGTGGGAGGCTTTTCTTTTGCCTCTTTCTTTTGTTGTTTATCGATTTGCAGAGGTTTTCCTTTGCCTCTTCTTTTGTTGTTTATCGTTCTTCAGAGGTTTTACCTTTGCCTCTTCTTTTGTCGTTTCCCCGTTCTTCAGAGGCTTTTATCTATTCCTCTTTTTTTGTTTATTTCGTTTATGAACGCCTCGTTGTTGTCGGGCAACAGGGTGAGCCAATCGTTGCTGCCTGTCAGAAGAGCCACATGGGGGGGGCGCAGGAAGGAGGCTTTTGTCACGGACACCTCTTCAATCTTGGCAATGTCGATGACCAGTGGGTGTGACAGGCGGCCTTTGTCTATGTGGAGGGTGCCTTCGTCGGTTATGACGTATGTGGTGTGGATGGCGCGTTCAATGGCGACCAGGGCTGTCATGGCAAGGCATGCGCCGATGATGGCCCATGCGCCTGTGTGCTGCCAGAAGCAAGCAAAGGCACAGATGGCATGCAACGCTATGGCGGCGATGTCTTGCAGGGTTACGCGGCGATGGAATGTTCTGTTCATAGAAAAGCTGTTTGGCTGCAAAATTAATAATAATAATTCATTCGCCAAAACGATGCGTTAAATTACTGATTTTCGTTCACCTCCTTTAACTTGCATACTCGTTGCCCTGCTTTCTGCTCTGCCATATCTCAACGCTGTTGATGATGTTCTGCCACAAAATGTAGCAGCCGGGACCCACCGTAGACAGCGGGTTCAGGTAGGCAGAGGCTATCCAGATGGCGAACGCCGTGTTCTTCTGGCCCAGGCCCTGACCTGCGTTAACCGTGGCTCCGAAATAGTGGCCAATGAAGCGGCCGACACCAAACTGCATGATGCAGAGCAGAAGACCCATCAACGCGATGACGCAGAGCAGCCACACCGATGTGTCGGCATGGACAATGTTGCAGATGGTGGTGCCGCTGACGATGAGAAGGGAGGCCGCCCAGGAATAGTAGGACAGGTCCTTGATGCCCACGATCCAATGGTGGAAACGGGGTGTGAGGTGCTTGACGGCCCAGGCGAGAGCCATGGGGGCGACAAGCACTGTCGCCACCTTATATAATATTAAGGTGAAGGCTGTGAAGAACGACACATCGGCTGCCTTGTCGATGAGGGGAAAGCAGACGGGCACGAAAAGGGCGGTGATGAAGTTGGAGAGGAAGGTGTAGGTCGTCATCTGCTCCAGGTTGCCGCCGAGCTTCTGCGTCACCACGGGGGCTGCCGAGGCGCACGGGCCGATGACGCACACGAGCATGGCTTCGACGAGCACCAGGCTGTCGCCTGTGAGCTTGAAACCTATTACGAGCCAGGTGAGTACCAGCACCGTCATGATCTGGAAGAGGCTGAGCCACAGGTGCCACCTGACGGGGCGCAGCTTCTTGAAGTCGACCTTGCAGAACACCACAAACAGGGTGAAGAACATGAAGATGGGGAGCAACGATGCCATGACGGGCTTGAAGAAGAGGCCCGCCGCGTCAAGGGCCGGCACGAAGGCAAACAGGAGGTAAAGGGCTGAACCTGTGGCTATTGCTACAGGGAGCGTCCAGTTTTTTATGAATCGGATGATGCTCATGATAGTTATGGTTTTAAACAAAAACTCGTTGCATGCCAACATGAGGATATGCAACGAGTTTTTAGTTATTGATCTTTCGCTAAGATTATTGTTTACAGCGCGCTTGTTCGTTTTTTTAAAACATTAATTTTCATTAATGACCCATTAATTATCATTAATACGCGCGAAGCGCGGAAATTATTGATGTTCATACTCCGCGAAGCGCCTGAGCACCTATGGAGCGCAAGAATGTTCAATTAATGGAATTTAATGTTTTAAAATATGCGCGAAGCGCAAAATCTGTTTTATCGTCATTTTACGCTCAAGGCTTTATTCTTCAGCACCACCTTGCCGAGACCGCTCTTCAGGCCCTTTGCTGCCTTGGCAACCTTTGCCTGAGAGCTGGTGGCGTTTACAGGATAGGTGTGGGAGAAGGTCTCTGTGTCGGCGTCGAGGTGTGTGTGGAACGCTGTGCGGGTGATGGTTGTGCCGTTCTTGTCGGTCACGGCATAGACCAGAACATACCATCCGCGCTCGGCTTCAGTGAACTGCTTGTTGAAGGTGTACTTGCCGTCCTTCAGCTCTGCTGTAACGTCGGTAGCTTCGGCAGATGACATCACGTCGGGCCATGCCTGAGACGGTTCCTTATAATTGTTTGTTCTTACGAGGTCGTTGAGCTTGTTTTCCCATTTGTTCTCATCCATTAACAGCACTGTGGCTTTGGTGATGGGCGAGTTTGTCTTCGACTTGACGCTGTAGGTGGCGCTCAGGTTGGCGTTCTCAATGCTGAAATTGTCGGTGTTGAGGTCAGGGCAGTCGTTGTTTGCCACGGGCTTGATGTGTATGTTTTCTATCTGCTTCTTTACCCAGTTGCCCTCATTGTCGACACCGAGAACGAGGATAGAGTAGTCGTCTTCCTTGTTGACGGTCCACTTCTTGTCCTCCGGCTTCAGCTCGTTCCACTGATCAGCGGTGAAGCTGTTGGCCATTGCCTGCATGAGGTAGCCGTAGCCGTAGGTGCTGATGGCTTGGTCTACGCTTCGTGTTGTTGCCAATACGACGTGCAGGGTCTTGATGTTTGCACCGGGCGTGATGCTTATATTGACCAGACCGTTATCGTCGAGACCGTCGTAGCTGACATCAAGGCTCTCGCTGCTCTCGCCAGCCTCGGGTGTGGTCACTATGACATGTGACATGTTGGGACCGAAGAGAAACTTGTCGTTGAGGTAGAGCAGGTCGTCGGTCACGATATAATAGTCCTGACCGCCGAGGACAAACTGGGTCTCGCCGTTGAGGTCATCCTCGCCATTGATGACGGTGTATTCTTTTGTGCCATATTGTGCGAAGCCGTAGCCTGATTGCATAAGCGTCTTAAACAAGGTTTCAAGTTCTTCGGCTGTGCATGTGGCAGGGTCCATTCCCAACTGGGTCATTAGCAGGTCGACATAAGCCTTGCTTATCACCATCTGGTTGCCAATGACGTCATCGCTTTTTGCGAGGATGGTGTACTTGATGCTGTTCTTTGTTGTGGCAGTGTTCGTGATCTCCACCGGACGCTGTGTGGGCACGCCCTCCGGACGGCCAATGGCTATGTAGTCGCCATCGTTAAGTTCCACGGTCTCTACCTTGACATCGCCCTTGTTCAAGTTTACCTTCTTCTGTGCCTGTGAGGGCATGGCTATGGCAGCAGCGGCCAAGATCATTACAGAATAAATATATTTTTTCATGTTCTTATTTTCTCCTTTTTGTTAGTTGAGTTTTGTGATGTTGCCCTCAAAGTGACCAATCATGTTTCGGTTGTTGTGCTTGACGATGCCGAAGAGGTTGAAGTCGATGTTTATCTTACCGTCGTCGATGGCGGTCTTGGTGTTGCCGCCAATAGCGATGGCACCGTCTCCGCTTGTTGTCTCCTGACAGTACTTGTCGCCGCCGAAGGTTATGGATGCCTTGGCGTTGATGTCTTCGCCAGAGAAACCGTGGGTGCTGTTGTCATTGACGAAGGCTTCGGGCACAGTTATGACAAAGTCGGCATCGGCCATGCCTTCGAGCGTGGTCACGTTCTCCTTTGACGAGAGGTAGATTGTGTAAAGACCGGCTGCTTCGTCTACGGTATAGGCTGCCGACTTCAGGGCTACAGGCTCATTGTCGCCAATGACATACTGGTTGGGCTTAGAGAGGTCATAAACCAATGGGGTGCCCTTATAGTAGAACTGCAGGTCGTGTGTCACACCCTTGATACCCAGGCTGGTGACCTTTGCAGTGAGGGTGTAGCTGCCGTCGCCTCTGTCGAGAACCGACACATAGCCAGAGGCGTTGCCTGTCAGGCCGGTGAAGGCTGTGAAATATTGGGGCGTGGTGAGGTCACTCACGTTGTCGACGAGCTGCAGGTCATACTGCTTGGTGCCCTTGATGTCGATGTCGGTGCCGTCCATCTCGCTGGTGGGCACGAACAGGCGGGCATAGTAGTGGCATTTGTCAAGGTCGTTGGCGTTGTCGATGTTGCCTGATGTGATGTAGAAGGCAATGCCGTCGTCCTCCTGCTTTGCGAACACGGTACGCACCTCGCTCTTGTTTCCGTCTAATGTGAAATAGTAGGGGTTGGATGCGGGTATGGTGTAAGCACCCTTGTAGCTTCCTGCGAACGCATCAACACCGTCGTTTGGCTCGATGCTGAAGTTCATGACGAGGTCGTCGTCCTCAAAGTCCATATACAGGGATCCGTCGGCGCAGTAGTCTGTCCAATCGTCTGATGCGATGCTTACTGGTTCATAGTCGTCTCCCTCCTCCTTAAGCTTCACATTGTCAACATAAGTTATCTGGAAGAAATTGTCAGCAAACTCTGTGTCGAAGTTTTTGAAATTGACATTCTCTGCCAGCAGGTCGGGAGACATGGCTACCATCAGATATTTAGGCGATTCAATAATCGCATCCTTGGTGGTCAGACCCTCTTGTGATGAGAAGAAGCCGTAGACAAAGTCGCCTTGCATCATATAAACAGCCGACTTAAGCTCTATGGTCTCGTTGCCGACAACCACGCTGTTGCCGCTGACCACAACTTTCTTGTTAAACGATATGTTGTCGACGTCTTTGCCAACCTCATAGGCTGAGAAGATGCGTCCGTTCTTTACGACAAACACGCTGTCGGGCGTTGCCTTTTGTGCCATTGACGGCAGGATGATGCCAATGACAAGGGCAAGAAGGGTTAATATTTTCTTCATCCTTAATTACGTTTTTGTTTTGTTGACTGTTCTGGAAAACGCGGATTGTGAATTTGTAGCTTGTTTCTAAGCATTGTGTGATTCGTGTTTCCTAATATTCGCGTTCCTCTAATATATTAATGTGTGATTTGGTTCCTTTATTTTTTTATCATCTTCAAAGCCTGACCTTCAGCCTTGATGACATACACGCCGTTGGTGAGCGATGCAGCGTTGACGGTAGCCTTGCCGCCTTTAGCCACAGCCTTGCCTGCAAGCTTGCCTGAGACGGTGTAGACCTCAAGGGTCTTGCCGTCGGTCATGCCCTCGGCTGTTATGGTGTAGCCGTTGGAGCGTATGGTGATGGGGGCACTGGCCTTAACCTGTCCGATGCCCGTTGCTGAGGCTGTGAGACTGATCTTGTCGATGTCTTCCATCTTGTATGTGCCTACGGTTGTGCCGCTCTTGTCTACAACCAAGATGTTGTCGCCAGAGATTTTCAGCTTGGAAACTGTTGACATGGCCACTGTATGGCTCTGTCCGTCGAGTAAAAGAACATTAACCTTGCCGTTGTCTGCCTTTGCTGTGAAACAGGTTGCAAGTGACAGCAACGCTGATAAGATGTAAACTTTTTTCATGCTTTATATGTTTTGTTTTAATGTAAGTTTCTAACTATTAAAAAGTGTTTTGTAACATGTTTCGCGTTTCGATTGACAAAAGTACGAAAATTTCTTATACTTTGCAACTTTATTCTGCTTTTTATCAAAAAAGTATAAGTTTTCTTTCATTTGCTTACAAAAAGCATAAGAAAACGGGTGTTTTTGTTGCGGAAGTTAGCAAAATGATGTATATTTTCGAAATAAATTAACAAAATATTGCGTAGTTAATTTAATTTTTATACTTTTGTCGCGGATAAAGACATAAATGTCACTATTTATAACGTAGCGCACGGTTTGTGTCTTGAAGCAACAGAAGCAAAAAAATCCTAAAAAACAGAAGCAGGGAATCTACAGAAATGCTGAAAAAATCAAAATAAATATACTGTATGAATAAAAAAACTACTTTTCACAGATGGGCGAGTCTTGCGCTCACCTTGTTGCTGTGCGTGCTTCCTGCAATGGCACAGAAAGACACACGCCGAAAGGCTGCTGACGGTGTGCCGCCATCAAAAGGCGCTCCGCTGGCTATAAAGAAGGCCGACGGCAAAACCAAGATGGCTTATGCCTTGATGGGCTTCGACTATCAGCAGAGCTCGCTGACAAACTTCCTCGTGCAGTTTCCTTTCACCGACGGCGCTACGTTCACACCTGTAATAAAGATGTGTGACGGCGGCTACGACCTCACAGCAGGTGCCTATGCCGACGGATATTATTATGCTGAGCGCACACAGACCGATGCCAACGGCATAATGATGCCTGTGGAGCTCGTGTGCTACGACATTGAGCGCAACCAGCTGTCAACAGTGGGACCGCTCTCCGGATTTACCAGCCACATCAACGATATGACCTACGACTACTCTACGGGAACGATGTATGCCATATCAACCTACGAGAACGCTTACAGCAACCTCTTCACAATAGACCTCGGCAACGCCAAGAGCAAGGTCGTGGCATCGCTCGACCGACGCTTCTTCACGCTGGCCTGTACCTATGACGGACAGCTCTACGGCATCTCGTTCGACGGCGACTTCTGCAAGATTGACAAGAAGACAGGTGCCGTGGAGGTGATCGGTGCAACAGGATGGCATCCTAACTACTATCAGTCGATGGAGTTTGACCACACCGACGGCACGCTCTATTGGGCTGCCAACCTTATTGAGGGTAACGGCGAGACCGACTGCATTGCCAGCGTTGACCTCGCAACAGGTGCTGCCACATCTGTGGCTGTCATCGGTTCGCTGCCTCAGCTCGGCGGTCTCTACATTCCGTTCTCGGCTTCGGCAAAGGGCACACCTGCCGCTCTTGACAACTTTGAGGTTGTGGCCGATGCCAACGGAGCAACAAAGGCTACCGTGACGTGGACAAACCCGACAAAGACGTTTGACGGACAGGACCTTTCTGCCATCACAAACGTAAAGATTATGCGTGACCATGAGCTTATCGCTACCATCACAGACGCACAGCCGGGAAAGCAAATGCAGTATGTTGACAACCTGGGCGACGTGAAGGGTGCCATTCACCACTACACCGCTTACGCCACAAACAGCGTGGGCAACGGTGCTGAGGTGAGAACAAGTCTGTTCATCGGTCACGACATTCCTTCGCCTGTGACAGACCTGCGGTTTGTCAGTCCTGACAAGCAGAACGTTATCCTTTCTTGGGAGCAGCCCACAGAGGGCAAGACGGGAGGATATGTAGACATGGAGTCGCTCACCTACACCGTTGTGCGCCATCCTGACGAGAAGGTTATCGCTACCGGACTGAAGGCAAAAACCGTGATAGATAAAATCACAAAGCTTGCCCGCTATAGCTACACCGTGACGGCTGTAAACGCCGACGGCGAAAGCGAGGAGGTGACCTCTGAGACCAAGGCTCTCGGTCCTATCTACACTCTGCCGCAGAGCTTCGACTTTACTGCTGCCGATGCCGACGACTCTTGGACTGTTGTCGACGGCAACGAGGATGGCTACGCATGGTCGTTTGCCAACACCATGACAGGCAAGGCTATGGGACACCAGCCCTCAAACACCGATGAGGCTGACGACTGGCTCCTCGGCTATTTCATGCCATTCGAGAAAGACAAGCTCTATCGCATAGATATCAACTATCACGCTTACAGCGAGGATGCTGTGGAGCTCTACCTCGTTAAGGACCTCAACATCATGAAGCAGGAGCAGCTCATCTCAAAGATGGACATCAAGGGCGACAACAGTCAGCAACACTACAGCGTGGTGTTCAAGGCGCTTGAGTCGGGCACGTTCAACCTCGCTCTCCATGCTGTGTCGCCAATGCGTGCCGACTGGGTGTTCCTCTATAACCTCAGCGTGCGTGAGGCAGAAAACAACAATTTGGCTGCAACAGCTTTGACTGGTCCTGAGACGCTCGTACAGAACCAGGAGAGCACATACACCGTGACCGTGGAGAACCAGGGTGCCAACGAGGTGAAGACCTTCACCGTGGCTCTCAAGGACCAGGACGGTGCCGAGCTGGCACATAAGGATGTGACAACTGCTCTTAAGACTGGCGAGAGCACTCAGGTGCAGATCGCATGGACTCCTGCCACAACAGCCACAACAGCGGTGAAGGCTGAGGTGACGCTTACAGGAGCTACCGACGAGAACGCTGACGACAACGCTACAGACCTGCTGCCCGTAAGTGTGCGCGAAGGCTCTAATGGCACTATCGTGCAGCTCGGCACAGACAGCAGGAGAACAAGCAGCGACACACCGTTTGGCTTGGCAAACAAGTATGCTGCTGCCCTTAACCTCTACTCGGCTCAAGAGCTTGGCAGCGGCAGCAAGAACATCGTGAAGGCAGCATGGCCTTACGACGCTTCATGGCAGTATGAAGATGCCAACGACCTGCCCGTGCGCGTCTACATGGCTAACACCGACCGCACAAACAACCTCGAGGGATGGATTCCCGAAAACGAGATGACGCTCGTTTATGACGGAACGATAAGCATTCCTAAGGAGACAAAGGGTGAGGTCGCTGTTGAGCTCACCACACCGTTCGCTTATCAGGACGGCAAGAACCTCGCGGTGCTCACCGTGGTTCACACCGACAAGAACTTGCAGTACACCAACTTCTATGCTTACAAGAGCCCGCTCGACGAGAACTGCTCGTTCCACTGGGGTTACCGCTACACCGAGGAGTGGTTCGACTTCACACAGATTGGAGCAAAAGACTATTATAACTTCACCTCAAGCATTATTCTCTACATGAACGATGCTTCTTCATCAGGCATCAGTTCAGCAACAGCCGACAACCTCGCAGGTGCTGCTTATGCTGTATATGACCTCTGTGGCCGCAAGGTGGCTGACGGCGTTCTTTCTGCCGACGGCAACATCGACACCACCGCGCTTGCTCACGGCGTGTATGTCGTGACCTACACCAAGGGTGGAAAGAAACAGAGCATGAAGGTTAGAATTTAACGGACAAGTTGTCAAGGTTGGCAAGTTGACCTTATCGTCAGCTTGCCGACCTTTTTAAATAAAACCTACTGTTTTTTTAAAATAGAAAACTTGCCAACATTTTATAATTAAAAACTTATGAACAGAACATCAACACTTTGCAAGATGGCGAGCCTCGCTCTCACCATGTTGCTGTGCGCCCTTCCGCTTATGGCGCAAAAGAACACGCGCCGTCCGGTTGGTGACCGCGTGGCTCATAGAAAGGCGGAACCCGTAAAGATAATGAAGGTCAACGGGCAGGAGAAGTATGCCTACGGCGTTGTGGGATTCGACTACACGCAGTATTATCTTCAAAACACGTTCACTCGTTTCCCGTTCACCGACGGTGCAACCTTTACCAAGGTGACAGACCTTGTGGACAGCGAGCACGACGTGACGGCAGGTGCCTATGCCGACGGCTATTATTATGCTGCGGTGACACAGACCGACCCGGAATCGGAAGCGATGGTGCCCGTGGAGCTCGTGCGTTATGATATCGAGGGCGACGAGCTGAAGAGCGTTGGTCCGCTCTCGGGCTACACCAGTCACATCAACGACATGGCATACGACAATTCTTCAAAGAAGATGTACGCCATCTCGATTTACAGCGACGGCGAGGTGAGCGCTCTCTACACCGTGGACCTCAACACAGCCGTGAGCACGCCCGTGGGCAAGCTCGACCGCCCGTTCTTCACCTTGGCTTGCACCTATGAAGGACAGCTCTATGGCATCTCTTACGACGGCGACCTGTGCAAGATCGACAAGGACGAATGTACTGTGGAGGTTGTGGGTCCTACAGGCTGGAAGCCCAACTACTATCAGAGCATGGAGTTTGACCACACCGACGGCACGCTCTATTGGGCCGCAAACCTTATTGAGGGTACAGGCAACGACGACTGCATTGCTACGGTCGACCTGAACACCGGTGCCGCAACAAAGGTGGCTACCGTGGGTGACCTGCCTCAGATCGCCGGTCTCTACATTCCCTTCTCTGCATCGGCTCCCGGCACACCTGCCGCTGTGAGCAATTTCACCGTTGTGCCTGGCGACAACGGAGCAACAAAGGCTACGCTTTCGTGGACATACCCAACAACAACGTTTGACGGCCTGACGCTTTCTGCCATCTCTTCGGCAAAGCTCTTCCGCGACCACAAGCTTATAAAGACGTTTACTGGTGTCAAGCCCGGAGAGGCAGCACAGTTTGTTGATGATCTGGGCAACGTGAAGGGTGCTGTGCACCATTACACCATGGTCGTTGTGAACGAGGTGGGCGATGGTGCCGAGGCTAAAGACTTTAAGTTTGTCGGACACGACATCCCCGCTGCTGTGACAGACCTTAAGGCCAGCACTAAAGACAACATTCATGTGACGCTCTCTTGGAAGCAGCCTCAGGTGGGTCCGCAGGGTGGATATGTTGACATGTCATCGCTCTCTTACACCGTGACACGCTCTGACGGCAAGGTGGTAGCAACGAAACTCAAGGCCACAACCGTGACCGATGACGTGACCAAAGCGCTTCTTTACACCTACACGGTGAAGGCTGTGAACGCCGATGGAGAAAGCGAGGCTGTGGAGACAGAGGAGCATGCATACGGTCCTGTGAAGACCCTTCCTGCTATCTTCGATTTCAAAGCCGCTGACGCAGACAACTCGTGGACCATTCTCAACGACAACAGCAAAGATTCTGAAGCAGGATGGGAATGGACAGAAACACAAAACGGCAACGCCATGGGACACCGCCCGTCGGGCGTCGCTGTGAGCAACGACTGGCTCATGGGCTATTACATGCCGTTTGAGAAGGATGTTACTTATATCCTCGACTTCGATTACATGTCTTATGGTAACAACAAGGTGGAGTTGCTCTTGACAAAGGATCTTGATCCTGAGGCTACTTTCCAGCAGATCGGTACCTTGTTTGCGGTCGAGACAAAGAAGGTGAAGCGTTACAGCATTCCGTTCAAGGCTAAAGAGTCGGGCACATTCAACGTCGCTCTCCACGCCATGTCGCCTGTTCGTGCCGACTGGTTGTATCTCTATCACCTCACCGTTCGTAAGGCTGAAAACGTGAACCTCGCTGCTAAGGAGCTGACAGGTAACGTGAATCCGGTGCAGGGCGAAGAGAGCGTTTACACCGTGAAGGTGGCTAACGAGGGAACTGACGATGTCAAGGGCTTCAGCGTGAAGCTCAAGGATCAGGATGGTGCCGAGCTCGCAACAAAGACTTTTGCCGAGACAACGATAAAGAGCGGCGAGGAGACCGATGTGCAGATTGCATGGAACCCTGCCACAACAACCACAACAGCCATCAAGGCAGAGGTTGCCCCAACAGGTGCTGCCGACGAGTGGGCTGAGGATGACATCACTGACGCGCTGATGATTGGTGTTCGCCCACCGTTCACAGGCAAGACCGTGAGTGTGGGATTGGATGCTAAGCTGAAGGCGGTGACCACTCCATTTGCTTTCGCATGGCAGTATGCTGCCGCACAGAATATCTATACAGCCGACGAGATTGGTGTAGCTGACGACCAGAACATCGTGAAGGTGGCATGGCCTTATAACGCTATGGAGGTTACGGATGAGGATGCTAAGGATGTGCCCGTGAGAGTGTACATGGCCAACACCGACCGCACCAACAACACTGATGGATGGATTGCAGAGAGCGACTACAAGCTCGTGTATGACGGAACGGTAAACATTGCCAAGCAGACAGCTGCTGAGCTGGCCATCACTCTTTCTCAGCCGTTCACATATAAGAAGGGTCAGAGCCTCGCTGTGCTCACCGTCATCAACGCCGAGAAGTATAGCCGTGTCACGTTTAAGGCTTATGACAGCAAAGACCAAAGCAAAGCTGCTTATGAGTGGTTCAACTATGAAACACCGGGTTGGTTCGACTTCACACAGAGCGGCCATCTCGACTATCTGAGAGAGAAATCGAGCGTGACATTCTTCATGACCGACGCCCAGGCTTCTGGCATCTCTGCCACAACTGTTGCCAACCTCGCAGGCACAACCTATCAGGTTTACGACCTCGCAGGACGCAAGGTGGCTGACGGCGTGTTTGCAGCCGATGGAAGCATCAGCACATCGCAGCTTCAGCGTGGTGCTTATGTCGTAAGCTTCAAGGCTAACGGCAAGGTGCAGAGCATGAAGGTCAGCATCAACAAGTAAACGCTTCTGCTGATGCTCTTTTGAACAGATATTTTTTTGAGCTAATATTCTCTTTGAGCTAATAAACAGCTGATATAAAAAACGCGGCTGTCTTAAAGACCTTTTATCGTGAGGTTCTTAAGACAGCCGTTTTTTTTGTTAAAAAAAGATTAACAACTTTTTTATGCCTACCCAAGCAACAACCAAACCTTTTTTTTTGTATATTTGCCATTGAGATGATAACTTAAAAAAACTAATCGATATGGCAGCATCTATTTTGAAAAAAGCAGGCAAGTATCTGCAAAATTTAGGAGAGTCGGTTCTCAGCAAGCAACTGGAAAAGCAGGAGGGCGTGGCTGATAAAAACAATGAGTTTGGCTTGCAGCGTTTCGTAACAGCACAGAACACATGGAACAGTTACGATGTCGCTGTAAAGGAGCTGGCAGCGGGACGCAAACGCAGCCACTGGATCTGGTTCGTGCTGCCACAGATGCGAGGGTTGGGACACAGCTACAAATCAAACTATTACGGCATATCGTGTGGCCATGAGGCAGAGGCTTATCTCGCACATGAGGTGTTGGGAGAGCGGTTGCGCAACGTGTGTGCCGTGCTCTTGGAGCAGGCCGACAAGCACAGGTCGGCGCGTGAGGTGCTCGGAAGCATTGACGCTCAGAAGACGTTCTCGTCGCTCACCCTCTTCGACTCGGTGTCGCCCAACGACATCTTTGCACAATGTCTTGACCGGTGGTTCGACGGCAAGCGCGACAAACGCACGCTCCTGCTCCTACAGACAACGGCTCACCATGGCGAAACCCATTGATTTTAATGGTTCCATTTTAATGGTTTCTATTATCCAATAAAGCATCTCCCATTTCTTTATGTGGAGGTGCTTGTTTCTTTAAATGGTAAGCGCTTGTTTTCTTAACGCTGTTTGCTTGTTTTCTTAATGTTGGACGCTTGTTTTTCTTCATGTGTTATGCTTGTTGTCTTAATTATAGATGCTTGCTTTGTCTTAAATAGCTTAAAAAATGTTCCAATAGCGAAAAAACTCATTGTCTCGTCTTGGTTTTCATTCCTTTCATTTTGCATTGTCGCAAAAAAGAGATAAATTTGCAGCAGAGACAACATGGTCTAAGAAGATGTTTCGACAAGACAGAAAAATAGGAAAGGTATAAAAAGGAAAGAAAGGATAAGGATATGAAAAAAACAGCAGTTCTTGTCATGTGTGCCGTGCTTACGGTAACAGGCTGTGGAACCTATGCAGGATCAGGCGCTTACACGGGCGCTTCTTTAGGGTCCATTCTCGGCTCCGCAATAGGGGGCATAAGCGGTGGACCACGCGGAAGCGATGTGGGCACCATAGTGGGCATGGCTGCCGGAGCGGTGATAGGCGGGGCCATCGGCAATCAAGCCGACCAACAGAACCAAGCCGACTATGACCAATATCAGCGCGACAAGGCTGACCGTGCGGCACGACGCCACAACCAGAAAAACAACGCTTACGACAATCAAGGCGGTTATAGCTCTCAAGGCGGCTATAGCTCTCAAGATGGCTATAGCTCTCAAGGCGGCTATTGCCCGCAGAGCAACGGTCAGACCAACAATGGTTATAATGGTCAGCCGGGCGATGACCGCATAACGTTTGACGAGGGCAACGGCGAGTATGGGTCTAAGGACAGCGAGACTGATGTTTACAATTTCCATTCGTCCGACTACACCGGCTCTTACACCGCTCAACAGCCCACCACCTCGTTGCCTGCCACCTCGAGCGTGGAGCAGCTCACAGAGGGCATGACTTACATGCCGCATATAGAAATAAGGAATGCGCGCGTGGTTGACGACAACCAAGACAAGGTGATAAGTCGTGACGAGCTGTGCAAGGTGATCTTCGAAATCTACAACACAGGGCAGCGTCCGCTCTACGACATTCAGCCCTCTGTGGTTGAGGCCACGGGCAACAAGCAGATCTTCATCTCTCCCGGCATGCATGTGGAACGCCTTATGCCAGGTGCTGGCATCCGCTACACCGCCATGCTCAAGGCGGGCCCGCGTCTGGGCGATGGCTCTGTGCGCATCTGCCTGTCGGTGCTCCAAGGCGACAACGCCATCTCGAAGGTGACCGAGTTTGAGGTGCCTACGTCGAAGAAGAAAGTTCAGACAGCAAAGTAAGTCTGCTTCGTTATATGCTTGCGCAAGCGCGTTTATCTTTTTTCATCGAGCTTGCGCAAGTTTGTCTGTTATTGTGTGGTCTTCTTGCATAGGCCAGCGACATTGAAAGCAAGCAATCTGAAGAAAAGAATAATTCTTAACCAATAAAAATTTAACATTAAAGACAAAATCTATGAAAAAGCTATTTGTAGCAATGGCTGCCGTGCTCGCATCAATGAGCATGAGCGCACAACAGAACATCTCGTTCCGTGAGGGCAAACTGGTGTCGCCTCAGGTTAACAGCGACAAAACCGTGACCTTCCGCCTGAAGGCACCCAAGGCCAAGAGCGTGAAGGTGCTCGCCGACTGGGAGCAGAACAACGGTCAAGGAACACTTAAGAAAGGCAAGGACGGCGTGTGGGAGTATACCACCCCTCAGCTCGCTTCAGAGATGTTCACATATCGTTTCGACGTTGACGGTGTGGTGAGCATTGACCCCGTAAACCCGTTCACACGCCGCGACGTGGGCGATGTGTTCAGCATCTTCTATGTGGGTGGTGGCGTTGCCGACGAGTATCAGGTCAAGGATGTGGCTCACGGTCAGGTTCGCACCGTGTGGTATCACTCAAACACAATTAATGCCGATCGCCGCATGAACGTATATCTGCCTGCCGGATATGGCAAGACAGACAAGAAATATCCTGTGTTCTATCTGCTCCACGGCAGCGGTGGCGACGAGAACGCTTGGCTGGAGCTGGGCAACATCTCACGCATCATGGACAACCTCATTGCTGAAGGCAAGTGTGAGCCTATGATTGTGGTTATGCCTAACGGCAACTTCGGCAAGCAGGCTGCTGCCGGCGAGACAGCCGAGAACCTCAATTACAAGCCTGTGATGACCAACTTCTTGCCTCATTACAAGGACGGCATGTATGAGTTGGCCTTCCCCGAGATTGTAAACTATGTGGACGCAACCTTCAACACCGTTCCCGACAAGGCTCACCGCGCCATTGCCGGTTTGTCGATGGGTGGCATGCACACGCTCATGATCTCAGCCAATTATCCCGAGATGTTCAGCTACATTGGCCTCTACTCGGCAGGTGTTGACTTCACACATATCAAGATGGAGGAAATAAAGGCTTATGCCAACCTTGACGCCAAGCTTGCCAAGCTTGCCCAGAGCAATCCGAAGCTCTACTGGATCGCTTGTGGCGACGCTGACCGTCTGATGCCTTTCAACAAGCAGCTCATGGAGCGCATGGACAAGGACGGCCTGAAGTATGTCTTCCACGAAAGCTCACGCGGCCATTTGTGGAGCAACTGGCGTCAGTATTCGCTGCTCTTCATTCCACAGCTGTTCAAATAAGCTGTTTTTTTGTTGTTTTCAATAAGTGGAACACGGCAGAACAATAATAACAAATAAATCGAAAACAAAAAACAATGAGAAAACTGATGTTCTTAATGGCTTGCATGCTGTGTGCAATGATGGGCCATGCACAGCAAGGACCACAAGCCACCACGCGCTACGGCGTGTTGGAAGGCGTTTGTGAGTCGGGTGTTAACGTGTTTAAGGGCGTGCCCTTTGCCGCACCGCCCGTAGGCGAGAACCGTTGGCGTGCGCCGCAGCCGCTACAGGCGTGGCAAGGTGTGCGCAGCGCAAAGAAGTTTGGCGATGACCCCATGCAGGGCAATCCCTTTGGCGACATGGGTTTCGATGCCGAAAAGAAGAGCGAAGACTGTCTCTACCTGAACGTGTGGACACCGTCGAAGACCATGGCCGACCGTCTGCCTGTGGTTATCTACTTTAACGGTGGCGGACTGATTGCCGGGTCTGGTAGCGAGCCGCGCTATTCGGGCCGACAGATGGCACGCCACGGCATCGTGGCTGTAACGGCCAACTATCGTGAGGGCATCTTCGGCTTCTTCTCACATCCGCAGCTGTCGAAGGAAACATCTTATAAAGGTTCGGGCAACTATGGCTTCATGGACCAGGCGGCTGCCATTAAGTGGGTCTATGAAAACATCGATGCTTTTGGCGGTGACCCGAAGCAGATAACCATCGTGGGCGAGTCGGCAGGTTCCATGTCGGTGAGCGCACTGCTCGTGTCGCCTCTCACACGAGGCATGATCGCTCGTGCCATGGCATCGTCGGGTGCTGTGTGTGGCCGACGTTTGCTCTCGCTTAAGGATGCAGAGAAGCAAGGTGTGGAACAGCTGAAAAAGATTGGATTGAAAAACATTGCCGAGGCCCGCAAGATGAGTGCCGACGAGCTGCTGGCAAAGACCCAGACGGGCGGATTGGCAACTTATTGTCTTGATGGCTACTTCTTTACCGAGGATCCTACCGATGCTTATGTTAACGGTCATCAGCAGAAGGTGCCTCTGCTTGTTGGTCGCAACAGCATGGAGATGACACCGCAGGCCTATCTCGGTGCTAAGGAACCCACGCTGGCAAACCTTCGTCCTGTGCTTGAGGCTGCCTTTGGTGACAAGACAGATGAGGCTATGAAGATGTATGGCCTTAACACCGACCGCGATGTGTTGGGAAAGCCAGGCGTCAACTTCGCTTCTGACCAGTTTATCGCCTACGGCACTTGGCTCTTTGGCTATCTCCACGCCAAGACCTCTGGACAGCCCGTCTATCGTTATTGCTTCACCCGTCCGCGTCCTGAGATGCGCGACAAGGGCTTGGTGGCAGGTCTGGCTGGCGGCGTGCAGAAGAAAGATGATAGTGCTGACAAGAAGAACGAGGTGATGACCATTCCTGAAAACGATGTGTTCAAGGGAGCTGTCCATTCGGCAGACATCGAATATGCTATGGCCACGTTGCCCACCAACCGCGTGTATGACTGGCAGCCTGAAGACTATCGCGTGTCTGACCAGTTCATCAACTATTATGCCAACTTCATAAAGACAGGCAACCCCAACGGTCTTGGCTTGGCCAACTGGACCTCTATCACAGGTAAGGAGAAGCCCACACAGCTCATCCTTGATGTCAACTCTTATGAGACCTACGATCCTGCCTTTGAGCAACGCAACTTGTGGCTCATGCAGTTTAAGGGTTGGGGCTATTAAAGAATGGAAAACAATGGTAAGTATTTGCGATGAAGTGTTAATCTGATTTTTAGGTAAATAAAAAAAGCGGACTCGGCACCGTGCTCACATCTCTGTTAGGATGGAGCGGTGCTGAGTCCGCTTTTTCTTGGGGCTATCTTATCATCTTATCCTTTCTGCTCTTGCAGGACGATTTGCTACGGCTGGGTTTTCTGCCTTAGCTGTGATAAGCATGTCTTTTTTGTTCGGGCTGCTGAGGTGATGATTAATTCTCTTCACCTTCTGCACTTCTTTCTTTGCCCATTCTGCCGAGGCGTAACGAGCACCAGAAGTAAGCTCGAAATCTATTTCAGGCATTTCCATAGGTTCAGGTCTGAATGGTATCTTGTTTTTGTCTACCACCTCAACCGTGACCATAGCCACGCCATGGTTCAGGATGCCTAACTCTTTAGCCGCGCCCCATGAAAGGTCGATAATGCGTCCACGTCGGTGGGGTCCACGGTCTGTCACCCTAACGACAATCTCCTTGCCGTTGTTGGGGTTAGTCACTTTCAGCAGTGTGCCGAAAGGATAAGTTTTGTGCGCACAGGTCAGACTGTCGTGATGAAGTCGTTCGCCGCTGCTGGTGCGTGCGCCTGTGGCTCGTTTCGAATAGTAAGAGGCTTTACCCTTCTGTGTCTGTGCGGCCAGTTGGGCGCAAGCCATAATCATGATTAAGCTTAATAATACCGTTTTTTTAAATTTCACGTTATTAATATTTATGTTTTTTCTAAAACCATGCGGAGCATCTGTCGCGATGCCCTTGTCGTCATGGAGTACGTTCTGACACAGACCTTCACGAAGCACAATGTTGTGGCTTCAGTGAATCCATTAGCTTGTTACACGATGCCTTGGGCCATCATGGCGTTGGCCACCTTCATGAAGCCCGCCACGTTGGCGCCCTTCACATAGTCGATGTAGCCGTCAGGCTGTGTTCCATACTTAACGCATTGCTCGTGAATGGAGTGCATGATGTAGTGGAGCTTCTCGTCCACCTCTCGCTCGCTCCAGTTCAGACGCATTGAGTTCTGTGTCATTTCCAATCCCGAGGTTGCCACGCCGCCAGCATTGACGGCCTTCCCCGGCGCAAAGAGTTGATGTGCTGCCACAAACTTTTCCACGGCCTCTGCCGTGCAACCCATGTTCGACACCTCGGCAACGCAAAGCGTTCCGTTGGCGATAAGCTTGTCGGCATCAGCGCCGCCAAGCTCGTTCTGTGTGGCACACGTTAGCGCAATGTCCACCTTCTGACCCCATGGTTTCTCGCCAGGGTAGAATGTGGCGTTCGGAAACTCCTCAGCATAAGGTTGGCAGATGTCGTTGCCAGAGGCTCTGAGCTCAAGCATGTAGTCGATCTTCTCGCCGCTTATGCCATCGGGATCATAGATGTAGCCGTCGGGTCCGCTTATTGTCACCACCTTGGCACCCAGCTCTGTGGCTTTTTTCACGGCACCCCATGCCACGTTTCCGAATCCGCTCACCGCCACCGTCTTGCCATTGAGGTTGAGACCGCGTGTGGCGAGCATCTGTTTTACAAAGTAGAGAGCTCCGTAGCCCGTGGCTTCGGGGCGTATGCGGGAGCCTCCCCATTCGAGTCCTTTACCTGTGAGCACACCCTCCCAGCGATGGGTGAGCTTCTTATACATGCCGAAGAGATATCCAATCTCTCTTGCGCCGACTCCAATGTCGCCGGCAGGCACGTCCTCGTTAGGACCGATGTTTCTGTACAGTTCGGTCATGTATGCTTGGCAGAAGCGCATCACTTCTGCGTCTGACCGTCCTCTTATAGAGAAATCGGCACCTCCCTTGCCGCCACCCATGGGCAGCGTGGTCAGCGCGTTCTTGAATGTCTGTTCAAAGCCGAGAAATTTAAGTATCGACAGGTTCACCGACGGGTGGAAGCGCAAGCCTCCCTTGTAAGGACCGATGGCGCTGTTAAACTGCACTCGGTATCCTATATTGACGTGCACCTCGCCCTTGTCGTCGGTCCATGGCACACGGAATGTTATGATGCGTTCGGGTTCAACCAGTCGTTCGATAAGCTTTGCACGCTCAAACTCAGGATGCTTGTTGTAAACGTCCTCAATTGAGGTGAGCACTTCTCTCACAGCCTGTATGTATTCAGGCTCACCTGGATGTCTGCGTTCCAGGTCTTGAATGATTTTCTCAACATCCATAGTAGTAATATTTTTGTTTAGAATAAGGTCTGGTAGTTGTGACTTTCTGTAATGTTCACGCTGCAAATATAGCTTTTTTGTGTGTTAACACCAAATTTTTTTGCAGTTTTTTACTTTTATTAGTTGCACAATGGTTTGCATGACACGCTTTTTCTGCCTTTAACCCAAATCGGTCGTTAGGGCTTGCTTGTTTTTAACACCAAAAACGTGTCATGCGTTTTCTATGCCTTCTTCTCTCAATTTTTTGCTTATCTCCTCCAGTTCTTTCTCTAAACGCATGGCCAGCGCCGTGCTGTTTTCTGCCGATGTGTCTTTAATGTGCTCAGGCGTTATGGCCTGTAGCCAGCCACATTGTCCGGGTTTCAGCATGGTGAGCAGCGGCATGGCTTTGTGAGCGGCGCGCGATATGCTGTCGCGTTGTAGCTCTTCACCGTTGCTTTTCAGACCTTGCTCAAGCATCTGTCTGTATTCTTTTATCGATTCGCCCACTTGTGTAAGGATCTCCCGCTCTGCCTCCGTGTCGCCTTCGGCAAAGGCCGTGAGAGGTGCGAAGAACGATGCTTTTTGCTCTGCCGCTTTTACCGAAAGGGGCAGACGTGTTATCTGGGCAAGTGTGGCAGCGAGCGTGGCAGCATTGAACGGCTTGAACAGACAGGTTGAGAAGCCGGCTTTTTTCAGGCTTGTCATGATGCTCGGGTCATGGGCCGTCATGGCAACGGTGCTCATGTCGCTGTTCTTTACATGCTTGAGCATGTCCTTGCCGCTCATCTCCGGCATCTCTATGTCGGTGAACATTATTTGCGGTTTTGTCTCTTCTGCAAGCTTAATGGCCTCTGATGCCGATGTTGTTGTGCTGATGTTCAGTTTTGCTCCGCCAATTTTCTGTGCCATCTCCTTGAAAAGCTCAAGTTGAAGAGCGTCGTCATCAACAGCAAGAATGTTTATTTCTGTTGTCGCATCGTTGTTTCCGTTCGTCGCGTCGTTTGCTCCGTTCGTCGCGTCGTTTGCTCCGTTCGTTGCATCGTTGTTTTCTGTTGTCGCTTCTTTTGCTTCTGTTGAAGACCGGTTTGTTTCTACAGATGCAACATTTTCTTCAACATCTTTCTTCTGTTTCTTTTCTTCTTTCTTTATAGGCAGGCTCACGGTGAAGCAAGAGCCCTTGCCTTCTTCCGATGTCACGGTTATGGTGCCGCCGAGCATCTGTACCACCTCGCGGGTGATAGACAGGCCCAGTCCGACACCCTCCTTGCCTTGCCCGTTGGGCAGACGTGTGAAGGCATCGAAGATGCGCTGGCAGTCGGCTTGGTTCATGCCGCGTCCCGTGTCGCTTACATATATAATAAGGTGTTGTCGAGGCGAAATTCTTATTTCCACCTTCACGCCGCCCCGGTCCGTATATTTCACGGCGTTGCCGATGAGGTTACTCATGATCTGCTTCACGCGGAACGCATCGCTTCGCCACAGGTCGCCACAGTTGGGGGTCAGTGTGCCGAGCGTTATGTCGAGGCCCTTCTCTGCTGCCATTGGCTTGAACTCTTCCACACAGCTTTTTGCCAACTGTTGTGGCACGAAGCTCACGTCATGTCGTTCCGCTTTTCCGCTTTCGAGCAAGTGATAGTCGAGCAGGGCGGCAACAAGCTGTTGAAGGTGTATGGCAGAGTGGCGCATGCTGTCGATGTAGGCGAGTGCTTTCGGTCGGCTCACCTGTTCGCTGAGCAGTTCGATAAATCCAGCTATCGATGCTGCCGGTGCTTTTATGTCGTGCGTGATGGTGAGGAGCAATCGTTCGCGTTGCGCCATAATGCGTTCCGTCTCCGTTTTCGCTTCAACGATGCGTTGTCGGTCTCTGCGTTCACGTTTTATGTCGCGCAAGATATATGCCACGAGCAAGGCAGCAATAAGTATGGCCACCAGACCTATTATGGCAATGCGCACCACCATCTTGTGTCGCGATTGCGTGGCGTGGCCGAGAGCTTTTTGCAGCGCGTTCTTTTCTTCGCGTTGTATGTGTTCGAGTAGCAGACCTGTGCGCTGAGACAGTTGCAGGCTAACCCTTTGCAGCCTGTTCAGCCTTGCAGCCACGTTTTCTTGTTGTCGGCTGTTTTGTCTTTGTTCCTCGTTCTGTATGTCGGTCAAGATGTTGGCTACCGAGTCGGCAATGTTTATTCTTTGTGCCGTGCTGTCGGCTTTGGTGTCGTGCAAGATGTTGATCACGCCCACCGTGTCGGTATGTTGTCGTCTGAACGCATCGCCCAGCCTTCGGAAGAAGCCGCGTTTGCTTTTAATGATCTCATACACCTTCTCCCTTTGACCGTGTTGCCCGTACAGTTTTGAATGAATGACTACCGAGTCGCGTCCGCTCTGCAAGGCCTGCACCTTGTTTCGGTAGAAAGCGTCGCGGTTGTCAAAGGCCATAAGCTGTGCTACGCGCTTTGTGTTTTCGCGTTTCATGTGTATAAGTTCCACCAGCGTGTCTATGCGTTGGCGTTGTCCTTGGTCGGCAATGAACGGTTTGAGCTGTTTGGCCATCTGCTCAGACGTTGCTACCGACCGGTTAAAATGCGGCCACTCGCTGCCTTCGCCAAGCAACACCGACCGTTCGGCATTGTTTGTCTCAAGCAGCGAGCACACGAGGCTGTCTACCACGTCTCTGCGTTTCAACAGCTGTTCTGACGCATTGTTAAGAGCCACAAACAAGCGGCTGTTGTCATAGACCTGCCAAGTGGCGATAGCTATGACAACAGCCAGCAAGATATAGCCTGTAATGATTTTCTTACTTGTTCCGAATTTTGACATTTATCTTTATTCGTTTTTAGCTGATGGGGGATCAGCTGCGAGGGCTACAGGTTGAGGATCACTCTGCTGCGGGTGCCTCTGTGGCAGGAGTCTCTGCTGCGGGCTGCTCTGTGGCAGGAGCCTCTGTAGCGGGCTGCTCTGTGGCAGGAGCTTCTGCTGCGGGCTGCTCTGTGGCAGGAGCCTCTGTAGCGGGCTGCTCTGTAGCAGGAGCCTCTGTAGCGGGCTGCTCAACGGCAGGAGCAACAGAGTCGGTTACAGTTGTGTCTGCCTGGATGGCTACCATATCGCTGTTGGCGTTGATGTTCTTACTTGCAAATGCGTTGCTTACTGATACCATTACGATTGCTGCGATTGCTGCGAAAAATACCTTCTTCATATTCGTTAATTTTTTAAGTGTTAATAATTTTTTTGTTTCTTTTTCCGCCACTCCCTCAAGCTTTGTCTTTATCAAGATGTTGTCCTCTTGTTGAGAAGAACTCTTGTTTGTCGACTGCTTTGTTGTTTGTTGCGTCGTTCACTTAATAAAATGCAACGAGCGTGCCAAAACTGGCATGAAAATGTAAATCGCTGATAATCAGCAGCAAAGTTTTTTAGCCCTTGTTTTTGGTATGTGGAAAAGTGTGGAAAAGGTGTGGAATAATTCCGCACTTTTTTGTGGAATCCATTTCTTATTCGCCAATACCCAATTTCTCAATCTTGTTATAAATGGTTTTGCGGTCAATGCCGAGCAGGCGTGCAGCCTTGCTCTTGTTCCCGTTTGTCTGTTGAAGGGCTTGCTTTATGCGTTCGCGCTCCTCGTTCTCGTCATGAAGCGTGAGCGATGGCTGTTGCTGCAAGGTCGGTCCCATGGCCTGTGACAGTTCGGCTGTGGTTATCAGCCGTCCGCGTGTGAGCAGCACAGCGCGTTTCATCACGTTGTTGAGCTGTCGCAGGTTTCCGGGCCATGTGTTGCTTACGAGCATCTCAGCGGCAGAAGCATCAAATCCTTCCACATTGCGTTGCAGCTCTTCGTTGGCTTGTCGGATGAAGAGGTCGGCAAAGAGAAACAGGTCGTTGCCGCGTTCACGCAGCTGAGGCATGTAGATGGTAAACTCGTTAATGCGGTGGTAGAGATCCTCCCGGAACCGTCCTTCTGCCACGGCCTGTTCAAGGTTCTCGTTGGTGGCACACACCAGCCGGATGTCTACCTCTATCTCGCGGTCGCCGCCTACAGGGCGTATGCGTCGCTCCTGCAAGGCTCTCAGCAGCTGCACCTGCACGTCGTAGCTCAGGTTGCCCACCTCGTCGAGAAAGAGCGTGCCCCCGTTGGCGGTCTCAAATGCTCCTCGCTTGTCGCTGTCGGCTCCCGTGAACGAGCCTTTCTTGTGTCCGAAAAACTCTGATGCTGCCACATCCTTAGGAATGGCTCCACAGTCGAGAGCGAAGAACGGCTTGTCGCTACGGCTGCTCAGCTCATGAATGCGCCGTGCCACATATTCCTTGCCCGTGCCGCTTGCTCCAAGAATGAGCACCGACATGGGTGTGGGTGCAACGAGCTGCACATAGCTGTAAAGCTGCTTTGAGGCCTCGCTCTTGCCCTCAAGGTATCTTGGCACGTTAGAGCTGGTCTCAGCTTTGGTCTCATTGCTCTTGTTTGAAGAGCTGTGAGAGCCTTTGTGTGGTGTTGAAGGGGGCGGGGTAGAGGCATCAGCTGTTGCTGGCGTGTTGGCTGCCTGCGCCAATGCGTCCTTTATTTTCTGAAGAAGAATGTCGGGTTGCACGGGCTTGGCAATGTAGTCGGCAGCTCCCAGTTTCATCGCGAGCACCGCGTTCTGCACCTCGGCATAATTGGTCATGACGATAAACGGCGCGTTGTGTCCACGCTTACGCATCCATCCAAGCAGGAACAGTCCGTCGTGGTCGGGCAACCGCAGGTCCGACAGCACCAGGTCTGGCTTGGTGCCATCCATCAACAGTCGTGCGGCAGCGCCCATGCTTGTGGCTCTGCTTGTTTCAAATCCTTTCTTCTTCAGCCATGTCTGCATCATTGTGCCGAAGGCCAAATCGTCTTCTACAATTAATATGTGTGTCATCCAATTTGCTTAGTTTCTCCAAACCGCTTTCTTAGTTAAGCGACTGAATTTCTTTTTCCGACAGTCCTGTATAAGCCATTATTTTTTCAATCTCGTTCTCACATTCGTTCTCTTCTTTCTTGAAGAGAGGGAGCATGAGAATTATTGTTTGTTGCAAATTTAGACAAAAAAAATGACATTAATGGTTTGGTACGGAAAAATCTCATTACCTTTGCCGTAAATACATTAAAAAACGAACCGTCTTAGAGACATATCTTACAGCCTATGAGCATACAACAAACCGACATACCACAAGAGTTTAGCCAGTTTTATCTTAAGGATGTGACGTTTGTCAACCTTATGATGCGACGAATCTATAACGTCCTTATCGTGGCCAACCCCTACGATGCTTTCATGCTTGAAGACGACGGGCGCGTGGAGGAGAAGATCTATAACGAGTATATGGAGCTTGGCTTGCGCTATCCGCCCACGTTCACACAGGTGAGCACCACCGAGGAGGCACGCCGCGTGCTGAGCACCATGAACATAGACCTGGTGATCTGCATGCCTGGCAACGCCGACAACGATGCCTTCACCGTGGCTCGCGACATCAAGCACTCGTTTCCCAACATCCACTGTGTGGTCCTCACGCCCTTCTCTCACGGCATCACGCGCCGCATGCAGAACGAGGACCTGAGCATCTTCGACTATGTGTTCTGCTGGCTCGGCAACACCAACCTCATCCTTTCCATAATAAAGCTCATCGAGGACAAGATGAACATCGAGCACGACATCCATGAAGACGGCGTGCAGATGATTCTGCTTGTCGAGGACAGCATACGCTTCTACAGCTCTATTCTGCCCAACCTCTATAGCTATATCCTCCTGCAGAGCCAGCGTTTCTCAACCGAAGCGTTGAACCGCCACACCGCCACGCTCCGCATGCGCGGTCGCCCAAAGGTGGTGCTTGCCCGCACCTACGAGGAGGCGATGGCTCTCTATGACAAATATTCGGCCAACACGTTAGGCGTGATCAGCGACGTGCGCTTCCCCATAGGGGGCGTGAAAGACCCCGAGGCGGGTCTCAAACTGCTGCGTGCCATAAGGGCCAAGGACGAGTATGTGCCGCTCATCATCGAGAGCTCCGAGGCCCATAACCGTGAGCGTGCTGAGGCCGAGGGCTTCCGCTTTGTCGATAAAAACTCGAAGAAGATGAGTCTTGACCTGCGCCGCCTGCTGGAGGAGCACATGGGTTTCGGCGATTTCATTTTCCGCGACCCCAAGACCCATGCCGAGATAATGCGCATTCACAGTCTGAAAGAGCTTCAAGACAACATCTTCAAGATTCCTGACGACTCCATGCTCTACCACATCTCGCGCAACCACATGAGCCGTTGGCTCTCGGCCCGCGCCATCTTCCCCGTGTCGGCGTTCCTGAAGAACGTCACATGGCACAAGCTACAGGACGTCCAGGCTCACCGTAAGATCATCTTCGATGCCATTGTGCAGTATCGTCACATGAAGAACATTGGCGTGGTGGCTGTGTTTGACCGTCTGAAGTTTGACGCCTACTCCCATTTTGCCCGCATTGGCGAAGGCTCGCTTGGCGGCAAGGGGCGCGGCCTGGCTTTCCTTGACAGCGTGATAAAGCGTCATCCCGACTTCAACCAATATAAGGGCGTGAGCGTGCAGATACCCAAGACCGTGGTGCTCTGTACCGACGTGTTCGACCGCTTCATGGAGCAGAACAACCTCTACCAGATAGCGCTCAGCGATGCGCCCGACGAGGAGATTCTGAAACATTTCCTCCGCGCACAGTTGCCCGACTCGCTGATTGCCGACTTCTTCACCTTCTTCGATGCCACGCACAGTCCGATAGCCATACGCTCCAGCTCGTTGCTCGAAGATGCCCACTACCAACCATTTGCCGGCATCTACAGCACCTACATGATTCCGTGGCTCGACGACAAGTATGCCATGCTCTCCATGCTGGCGTGTGCCATCAAGGGTGTCTATGCCTCGGTCTATTATAAAGACTCTAAGGCCTACATGACAGCCACGAGCAACGTCATAGACCAGGAGAAGATGGCTGTGATCTTGCAGCAGGTCGTGGGCAAGCAATATGACGGACGCTTCTATCCCAACATCAGCGGTGTGCTGCGCTCCATCAACTATTATCCCATTGGCGACGAGCAGGCTGAAGACGGCATAGCGTCGCTGGCCTTGGGTCTTGGCAAGTATATCGTGGACGGCGGACAGACGCTGCGCGTGTCGCCATATCATCCTAACCAGGTGTTGCAGACGAGCGAGCTGGAGACCGCCCTGCGCGAGACACAGACACGCTTCTACGCTCTCGACACCACACATGTGGGCAACGATTTCCAGGTCGACGACGGCTTCAACATAGAGCGCGTCAAGGTGAAGGAGGCTGTGGGCGATGGCTCCATAACCTATCTCGCATCTACCTACGACCCCTATGACAACGTCATGCGCGACGGCATCTACGAGGGTGGGCGCAAGGTCATAACCTTCTCTGCCGTGCTTCAGCAAGACGTGTTCCCGCTGCCCGAACTGCTACAGATGTCCATGCGCTACGGCGCCGAGAGCATGCGCCGCCCCGTGGAAATCGAGTTTGCCTGCAACCTCAACGACGACCGCACGGGCGAGTTCTATCTCTTGCAGATCCGTCCCATCGTCGACTCTAAGCAGATGCTCGATGAAGACGTGGCAGCGGTGCCCGATGAGGCGTGTCTGCTGCGCTCCCACAACTCGTTGGGCCACGGCATCAACGACGACGTGGTGGACGTGGTTTATGTGAAGACCGACGACGAATTCACAGCCATGAACACCCCCGCCATTGCCGACGACATAGAGCGCATAAACCGCACGTTTCTTGACAGCGGACAGGGCTATGTGCTTGTGGGCCCGGGCCGTTGGGGCTCAAGCGACTATTGGCTGGGCATTCCCGTGAAATGGCCACACATAAGTGCGGCAAAGGTCATCGTGGAGGTGGCGCTGAAAAACTATCGCGTGGACCCCAGTCAGGGCACCCATTTCTTCCAGAACCTCACGAGCTTCGGCGTGGGCTATTTCACCGTCGACATCAACCGTGCCGACGGCGGACTCTTCCGAAAGGATCTTCTAGACCTCATGCCGGCTGTGGAGGAGACCCGGTATGTGCGTCATGTGCGTTTCAGCTCGCCTCTGCGCATCATGATGGACGGCAAGAAACAGGAGGGTGTGGTGCTTATGCCTAAGACCGAATAGACGCTATCTTTGTGTCAACTCGTTTCTTGTCCACTTGTTTGCTGTTGAGCAAGTTGGAAACTTGCTCAACTTAAGTTAAGTAAGTTAAGAAAGCAAAAATCTTGACAAATATCATCTGAAAAACTTGCAACTATAAGACGAAAATCTTATCTTTGCAATGTTTTTCATGGTATTAGATTTAAGGTTAACAAAAAGATGGGGACACAGCGGTGCCCCTTTTTTTATGTCCTTAAGTTTTTAGCGCGTTTTAATGAAAAACTCTAACAACCTTTCGCGTTTCTTGAAAAAAACATATACCTTTGCATGCTTGAAAAGAAACGAAGAAAACTGAGATTATAAAAAAGATAATGATTGAGAAAATGAAACAATGTAAATTTTTACTCATGTTGCTCATGCTCTTTATCGGCATGGGCGCTTATGCACAAAATGTTGCTGACAGCAAGAACATCTTCACCGAGACCTTCGACAAGATGAACGGCAAAGGCGGCAACGACGGCAATTTTAACGTATTGGGCTCTCTCATCGGCAACTTGTCTTCTGACGACTGCGACAACGCCGGATGGAGCTACTCGGGCCGAAGCAATGGCAAGGCCGACAAGTGTGTGCGTATAGAGATGTCGGCTTCGTTGACCACACCAGCTCTTACCAATCTTAAGGGCAACGCTTTCCTCTTCTTCCGTGCAGCACAGAACCGCAATGCCGCTACCTCCATTGATCTGTCTATATCGGGTGGAGGCTCTCTCTCTGAAAAGAGCGTAAAGTTGGAGAAGACGTTTAACGATTATGTGGTGCTCATCAAGGATGCCACACCCGAGACCAAGATCAAGTTTTCATGTAGCGCATTCGGATGCTTCTTCCTTGACGACGTCAAGATTGAGCGTGCCATCGTGCTCGACGAGGCTACCGACAACGCCCAGACGTTGAGCGACAACGACCAGCTCACCGTGAACGTGGCTTTCAACCGTCCGCTCTCTCCCGACTATTGGAACACCGTTGCCCTGCCTTTCGATGTGCAGGCTGCCGACATGTCAAAGATCTTTGGCGAGGACGTAAAGGTCAAGGCGTTTGACCGTTGGGATGCCGCCGCACAGACCCTCTTCTTCAAAAATGCCGCCGCTATCGTGGCAGGCACACCTTACCTCGTGAAGCCGGCAGTGGCTGTAGGCTCTCTCATGCTCACCGACATCAAGGTCGTTGCCGATGCCAAAACCGTGACCTCCGGTCCCGTTGCCTTCCATGCCATCTTCAGCCCCACAACGATAAACGCAAGCGATGTGTTTCTCGGCACCGACGGCATGCTCTACCGTCCCGACACCGACGTGGAGGGCGCTGACAAAATGAAGGGCTTCCGTGCCTACTTCTCTGGTCTCACCGACCTGACCAACGCCAAGGTTAACATCGATGGCACGCTTACGTCTATCGGCAGCATCAGCGGCAACGCTTCGGTTGAGGCTGCCAAGGTCTACACCATCGACGGACAGTATGTCGGCAACAGCACCAAGGGTCTGAGGAAGGGCTTCTACATTGTGGGAGGCAAGAAGGTTGTGTTATAAACAAAAAAAGAAAAAAAATAGGCGATGTCTATCGTCGCTTCCGACAAAATTATGGAAAAGAAAACTTACTCTGAACCCCAGATACAGATCTTAGAGATTGATGTAGAGGACACGATGGTGAACAAAACCTCTACGCTGCATGACCAAAACCAGATTGTGGTTGATCCAACCACTATAGGCAAGGGCAATGCCAACAATGCCGCTTCGAAGATAACAATCAACGGGGTGTGGGACGATAAATAAAACCTTTTTCCCAAAAAACGAAAGAAAGGTTTAAAAGCAAAAACTTATTGTTAAAGGCAAAGGTCAGACAATGCACAACGAGGCGTGTCTGGCCTTTGTTTGTATGCCCTATTTTTGTTAAATTTCGCCAAGAAGGGCCATTTAGCTCTTTGCCGATGCTGTATTTGTCGCATTTTATTTGTATTTTTGCCATGCCTAAAAAGGGTGTATGTCCTTTTTAAAGCATCGTTTTTTAGCAACACCAAGCTGTGGAAAAGACAATCAGGATAAGGTAAAAACAGCTTTCTTGTTGAGCCTAATGTTATAAAGACATTTTTATCCTTGGGGTTGCTCTTACAAAAGTTTTAGAACAAAAGAAAATGCAGAAAAGACAAAAAAGAGAGAACAAGAGTTTTTTAACACGTCTTCTTTCGCTTGTGGTCGTCGTGCTCCTCATAGCCACGGCTGCGGTGGTGCGTGACGGCAAGCTCTTCGGACACGAATGGAGCAAGCCGCAGGCCTCACAAGCAGCGGCTGCCGGTGGCAACGACACGCTCGTTGTGCTGCCCGACGGCGGCTTCGTCGTGAACACAAAGCCGCTCGCGAAGGATGTTATGGGCTATGGAGGCAACGTGCCGCTGAAGATAAGCATAAGCAAAGACGGGGTGGTAGACAGCATCGTGGCGGAGCCTAACGCTGAGACCCCCGACTTCTTCGATTATGCCAAGACGCTGTTCGACCGGTGGAAGGGCAAGACCGTTGACGAGGCCATGGCTCAGAAGGTGGATGCCGTGACGGGAGCAACGTTCTCGTCAAAGGCCATCATTGGCAACATGAACCGCGGGTTGGCTTATGCCAGGCGGCATGTGGCGGCTGAAGAACAAGACCGCGCGTCGGGGGCAACGGCATCAGTAGCAGGGGCTTTCTCTGATGGCGGTTGGACCGTTGGCGGCATCGCGGCTGTGGTCGTGGTGTTGCTCGGTGCCGTTGTGCCGCTTCTCACAAAGAGCCGTCGTTGGCGTTATGTGCAGCTCGTGCTGAACGTTGTCGTTTTGGGATTGTGTACAGGCACCTTCGTGTCTTATGCTCTCTTCATGCGCCTCTTTTCGGGTGGCGTGAACGTTGCTGCCCTCTCGGCCCTTGCCGCCCCGCTGCTCATGGTTGCCGTGGCTTTGGTCTATCCCTTGGTCGGCAAGCAAGGCTATTATTGCGCCAACGTGTGCCCGTTTGGTTCTGCACAGGAGCTGGCGGGCAAGCTCTCGCGTCGCAAGCTTCGTGTGTCGCCGCGCCTGAACAAGGGGTTGGTGATGTTCAAAAATGTTCTCTGGTGCGTGCTCATGGTGTTGCTGCTCACGGGTGTGTGGACGGCATGGATCGACTATGAGCTGTTCACCGCCTTTCTCTATTCTTCGGCCTCTGTCTGGGTCATAGCCGCAGCCGTGGGGTTCCTTGTGCTCTCGGTGTGGGTGCCCCGTCCTTATTGCCGCTTCGTATGTCCCACAGGCTGCCTTATAAAGCCCTCGCTCTCATGGGCGAAACGAAAGAACACCAAAGGAACGAAGCCCACGGAGAGGAGCTAAGGAAGGGGTGAAAATGTAAAAAACATTTTTGCGCTTCGCGCATTTTTTTTAACATTCTTGCGCTCCGTAGGTGCTCAGGCGCTTCGCGGAGCGCAAGAATGTTTTAAAAAAATAATAAGCGCGATGTTAATATTAATTATCATTTCGAAGATGTCGATACCGCTTCTTCTTTATCCACGGCCAGGCTAAAGCCCTATAGCTCATTGTCCGTTCTTACAACCTTGACGCTATATGTTTCCGATACTTCTTCATGTGTGTGGCTGAAAGCACCTTTCTTATGCGGTCAACGCGCTGCCCAGGTGTGGCTGTCGGTGCATCGGCCTCGTTGTCTTCGGTCAGGTGCATGGTGCCTTTACCCGTTATGGGCAGATATTCGTCCCAGAAGACAGGCACATCGTGCCAGCGACCGTCGCCTCCCCATCTTGAGATGTAAGAAACGCGCTGAACGGTGTAATGGCCGTGGGCATAGACGTAGATGACCTTGGAACCGTTGACGGTGGGGCCTTCCTGGGTCTTCAAAATGCAGTCGGTCACACACGACGGGGCTTTAAAACGGTCCTGTCCCCAGAGGTTTGCTATAGCCTCGTGTTCCCAGAAGGTGCTCTCTTGCTTCGTGCCGTGTACATACATGTCGCCAATGGGTCTGGTCTGCTGATACATGGGCACGCAGAGCAGGGGGGCCAACGCGAAATAGATGGAACGGAAGAAATCGGCGTTCATGCGGTAGAAGTCTCTCTCTGCTCTCACATAGTTGTAGTCGGCAAACCGGCGCGGGTCCATGTCGAGATTTACCGACTGCATGTGTTTCGGGATGATGATGTTGATCATTCGGTCTTTTATGAAGTCGAAGTCGTCGCCATAAGAAGCGCTCCTGTCTTGCAACAGCTTGAGCATGTTCTCCTGTGCCAACGGCGTGAAGAGCAAGGCAAACTGCTGGTTGTTGTTGCGGTCGCTGGTGTTGAACGCCACCTCAAACTCCTCGTTCGTCATCATGGCATAGTCGTTGTTGTCAAGGTCGCGCGACTTGCGCTTTAGCTTCAGCTTCTGCCATTTGTATGACAGCGACCCCTCGCAGCTTGCCAGACCGCTACTCTGGCGGGTAAACGTGAGGTCGGGTGCGGCGGTGTTGCCGTAGAACAGGCGCGTACACTCATGATATACGGGGTAGGGGGCTGTGACGCTGGCGGTGAGCGTCTCAGAGTGTTGCACGGTGCGGCGGTTGCCGTTGCTGTCTTCCTCCTCTGTGGTCCAGTAGATGGTCTTCGAGCCATAGTAGGTCTTGGCACCCATATCCATCTTGCGCGTTCGGCAAAGCACAAAGGGGTTGCCGTTGATGAGGCCAGAGTGGCAATAGATGACCGACCGCCCTTCGTTGAAGAGGTCGTTCCAACCGTATATGCGCCTTAGGTCGGCAAGACGTTGTGTGGTGAAGTAGGGGTCAAACTCTATCTTGGGCACCGTGGCCGTGATCATGCGCGGCAGCATGTCCCAGTCGTAGAGACGGTTCAGGGGCTCCATCTGCTGCCATCCCTCCATCTCTATGTCATGGGCCTGCTGCTTAAGGTCATCGTTCTCGTCGCTCAAGCTGCTCATCAGCGGGTGTATCTTGAAGAGCAGGCACAGCACAGCCACCACCATCACCATGAAGATGAGGTAGACGGTTGTGGTGTCGAGCGAGTTTTGATTTTTGTAGAGGTAGATGGCACCTGCTATCACGCCACCCCACAGAAGGAAGCAGAAGAAGCGTGCCCACCAATATTTGTTGTTCACATCTTCCAGCTCATCCTCGGTGTCGTACAGTCGGCTGCATGTCTCATGGTTGGCTTCCACATCGACCTGCGCCTCTTTAGCAAGCTCTGCAAAGGTTTCTCTCGCTACCCGTTCAAACTTTGGGCGAAACGTATTGACATATTCGTCCAACGGATCGTATATATCATTAGTCATCGGTCAGTCTTTTTTTCTTTTGCCGTTGATTAAATTTTTTCTTCCTTTCGCTCTTAAAAGTCTTTCCTCGTTTTTCTTTTATTGCAATAAATCGTTTCCATTTATCGCTTTAATTTGTTTCCTTTTATCGCTTTAAACGAGGAAAAATCTTTTTCTCTTTTGAAAGGAAGTGGCAATGCGGTTTAGAAGAATTTGCCGCGTGCCTGTTCGCGTGTCTCTGCCGATGCCGTGAACGGAATGCGGGTGGTGTAGCCTTGACGTGCAGCCACAATCATTTTTGTTGGCCATGAGAAGAGGTCGGTGTTCCATTGTGTCACGCGGCTGTTGTAAACGGAGCGGGCGGCTGTGATCTCGCGTTGCAGATAGCTGTTTTGCTGCATGGCGTCCATGATGACCTGATGTGCTTTCAGCTCAGGATAAGCTTCGACCTGTGGAAACAGGCGGCCGCAAGCCATGTTGAGCTGACTGTTCACCTCGCTGCGGTTGCCATCGTTTATGGCTCCGCCACGCAGGGCTGCCACGGCTTTCATCACGTCTTTGTCAAGCTCCACGGAGCGGTTTACAAGCCCCACCACGTTTTGCAGAATCTGCACACGCTGCTCAAGATAGTTGTCTATGTTTGAGGCTTCGGCCTGAATGCGCTGTTCGAGCTTCATAAAGTAGTTGCGTGCCGAAATCTTCATAAACGCAAACACCACGCCAGGCAGCAGTCCGCCCACGCAACCAATTACAGCCACCATGGTGGGGTCTGTCAGTTGGCTACCCATAGTGAACACATAAAGCAGAGTGAGCACAGGAATGGTTACCCACAGAGCAATCTCAAAGAGCGTTGATTTGTAGGTTATCTCTACCGGCAGTTGGCGGTCAATAACATGCACATAACGACCATTGTCGTTGATAGGGCCTTGGGTCTCGTCTAATAAGTTAGCCATAGTAAACAGGTATTTAATTGTTATATTTCGATTAATGTTTCTTTAGTTTATAGTCTCTTTTTTCGATTAATTACACATTTCGTTTCTTTTCAAGCTTTTCGAAAACAAAGATACAGCTTTTTGTTTTAACGCAAGCATTTTACAGAAAATATTGTTGCTCTTGTGCCAGAAAAATTCGTTTCTTTCGATGTGTTCTTGCTTAAAAGTAATGAGAAACATATCTTAAAGTCATCGTCCCTCGGTCGGGGTACGCATGTCCCTCGGTCGGGGTACACATGTCCCTCGGTCGGGGTACGCATGTCTCTCGGTCGGGGTACGATGACTTTATGTGCTCTTTAACACTATAAAATGGGTTCGTCAAGAGCTTTGAATCGACATTTTTAAGAAGACAATTCCTATACCGCATATCTTCTTGTGTGGTCTATGGAAGATGCGTTAAAGCGTTTTGAGGAGCGGTTGGGAATGGTTGATAAGGACTAAAGAGCACCGTAATACCAAGGCATGGGGTCTGTTGGCTCTTCAGGGTCAATATAGGATGCTTTGAAAAATGAAAAGATGCATACCGAAGTGCTTATGACAAATGCAAAACAGAAATACACATTTATATCCACGAATATGAGGAACAGCGCAGAAATGATGTAAGCCAACAAAGCCCAAAAGCAAATGACCGCCCAACGTTCACGGCGTTTGTCGTATTTCGTTGGTTCATCTTCGCCTGTTACCTCAATGCTGATCTCAGCCGTAATTACATGTTTAGGCTCCTTAGCTTCATTGTCGTTTGCGACTTCTATGATGTTGTTGTCTTTTTCAGAATTAATCTCTTTGACATTTCTTTCGCAAGAGACAATTTCTTCTTTGCCGCTGTTGTCTTTTTCAGAATTAATCTCTTTGACATTTCTTTCGCAAGAGACAATTTCTTCTTTGCCGCTGTTGTCTTTTTCTGAATTAATCTCTTTGACATTAGAAATTCTGACAAAGCCAATCATTACGCCACCAATAATGTTTATAAGAGAGATAGAAACAAGGATATATTTGCTAATTCCATTAAAAAAGGTGCCGCCAAATTTTAAACTGTAAAAAAGCATAAAAGCTCCTATACAGACAAAAAAAACGGATGACAATATTTTTTTTCGATTATCAATCATATGAGGCGTTATTTAATGGTTGTTGCAAAGATAATGCAAGCCGAGAGCAGAGATGCAAGCTTGCTTGCAAGCTATGCCGAGGTGCAGCTTATCTTATGCAAAAATACAAATTAATTCGATATAATAGAAAAACGTTCTTGGTTATTATGGCAAAGGAAATAAAAATTAACATACGGCTTATTATAGATGGCAAAGAACAAGGTTGTGATTCGTTGTCTGTATTTGTTTGGGCATTTCCTTTTAAAGAAGATTAAGTCAGCAAATGTATTCCTACAAACAAAATAAAAATGAACAGCAATATATCCAAATCTGACGATGAATTCGATGATTTAGAATAACGTAATAAGCGATGGGGTAAGGTGCTTTCCATGAATGAAGGCTGTGATAAACAACAAGTCCTCATTCATGGTTTTCTAAGCCCTCATTTTTATGGCGTTATTGGCACAGAAATGCGCATGATTTTCACGGCGTTATTGTCACCCAAGAACACACGAGCTATGTAATAGGGTGTGTTTTTGTCAATTGTCTGTAAAAACTCCCATTGTGATTGACGCATAAAAAAGGTATGGAGTCGGCATGCCAACGCACGGGGCGCAATTTGTTAAAATCGACCTTGCAGAACACTACAAACAGGGTGAAAAACATAAACATTGGAAGCAATGATGCCATGATTGGCTTGAAAAAGGTGGCTGCACCAGCAAGGGCGGGCACAAAGGCAAAAATAAGATAGAGCACGCTGCCTGTGAAAATGGCTACGGGTAGTATCCAGTTTTTTATAAATCGTATCAGTTTATCCATCGTCTGTCTCTTTCGTTTTATGTATCGTAGGATGTGGGGTAGTGTAATGCATCCGTGTTGTATTTATGTAAAAGCAATGCAATTTTTGGGATAATTGGCTTCTTCTTGTGCCTTTTTCTTTATTTTTGCTGTCTTTTTGTTATTCGTGTAAAATTATTTTATTACTTTTGCGGGCAGAGAGTTATTAGAATATTATAAATATTTAAATCGTGCAGCGTAATGCTGTTTTAAATTTAACCGACATTTATATGAGAAAACTTTTACTTGCTTGGTCAGCACGTTTGTCGTTGCTGCTCGTCTTCTGCACCGTGGCTATGGCCTCGTTTGCTGCTGCTGTTACAGTAACTTATCGTGGTGTAAAGTATAAATCGAATAAGAAGCAAACTTACTTGATGGTTGTGAAAGCTCCCTATTCAGGTGACATCTCGGTGGTAGCAAGTGTGTATGTTCAGTCGATTGATAAAACATTGCCTGTAACCGAGGTTGGTTCAAGTGCCTTTTCTGAGTGTGAAGGATTGATTTCAGTAACCTTGCCCGAGTCGGTAACAAAGATTGGCGATTATGCTTTCGACTCGTCAGAGAACCTTAAGACCGTGAATATGACCGACAATGTTACCTCTATTGGTCACTGGGCTTTCCGCAACTGTCACAGCCTTGAGAACTTGCAGCTCTCAAACAGCCTTGCCACCATTGGCAACTATTGCTTCGATAAGAACGATAAGATGACCGAGATAACCTTACCCGCTTCGGTTACCAATATAGGTGGTTATGCGTTTGAAGGCAATCCTCAGCTTACCACTGTTTACTCGTTGGCTACCACACCACCCGCAATAAAGAAAGGTTATCTTGATGGTGAAGAAATTTACACTATTTTTGATGATAACGACTATTCGGACCGCGTGTTGTATGTACCCGCAGGCTGTGTAGACGATTATAAACTGACATTCGGTTGGAACCAGTTCTCCGAAATTCGCGAGATTGATGCTGCTGGCATACAGGCTGGCGTGGTGGCCGATGCACAGGTGAAAGTTGTGGCCAAGGGTAAGGGCGCTATCAGCGTTACTGCTGCTGTTCCTACTGTTGTAAATGGATATGATCTGGCAGGTCGACTCGTGTTTAGCAAGGGTGTACCCGCAGGCCACTCTACAATTGATGGCCTAAACGCTGGCTTGCTGGTGGTTAATGGCAAGAAGGTAGTGGTAGAATAATGGCACCACTTGTGGCAGAGAATACTTCTGCCTAACATTTTTTTGCCCAACATTTTTTTTGCCCAGCAATAATCAGCCCAGCAATGAAGATATACAAAAAAGCATGGCTTTCGGTTTATGAAAGTCATGCTTTTTTTGTTAGTACGCTCGGCATGAGCATTGTCTAACGGGTGAAAGTCCCGAGCAAGCCCTAATAGCGGGAATTGCATAGTCAAAGGCAATGGTGTTCATCGTGAGGTGAAATCTGAAAGAAGCCGGCGGCAAACATCTGACCTAACGGACAGAAACTTCATATAAGGCATATGACCGTGGGTAAGGCTGCTAAACAAACCAAAGCCCGATAGCTATTCGGAATGGTCGGTGGAGTTTCCTTGAGCTTGCGAAAAAATGAAGTGGGTATAAGATGGAAAGACAATGTCCTTATCCGAGGAGGTCTCATACCCTTTGTGCGTTATGCTGATGACTCGATGATATTATTTTGTTGTGAAAGACCGTAAAGGCGGAGCGGCACTCACAGATCAATATATCATGCGAAGGCTGCCTCCATTATTTGGATGTTCAGACACTTCTCTATCTCAGCTATACTCTTGAATGAGAAGTTTGTATGACCAGACAATATTTTGCTGACGTATTGCGGAGAACAACCAAGACGTGATGCGATGTCTGCACGCGAGAGGTTGTGTTCCTGCATATAATCAATAATTTTCATGGCGATGCCTTGTGACCATTTAAGCCACACTTCATTGTCTTGTCTCCACTTTGCTTCTTCGGCAAATGTAGAAGGCTTGCTACTGAGATTTCTTTCAAGAAATTTTAATGTTTTCTCTTTCATAATAAATCCTCCTCAAAAAAGTCTACAAAACTGTCTTTATCATAGATACAATTCTGCTGCAAATATAAACATTTAAAACGAAATGTGCAACTTATAGGTTGCATGTTTCGTTCTGAAAATTTTTTTAACATTCTTGAATATATTTGTAACTATTCAGCGGTAGTTGCATGACGAATCGTCAAACCTCAAATAAGGCT
>ERZ1026901.308-NODE-308-length-42757-cov-10.084235_pt1 | contig 42757 bp, 74 predicted proteins | sample MGYA00380179_ERZ1026901 | MGnify/ENA primary metagenome ERZ1026901 (study PRJEB33269, sample SAMEA4719815) | human gut metagenome | biome: human-associated habitat; feature: organic feature; material: feces | place: Cameroon | collected 2013-10 ... | reverse complement strand
GAACTAACCCACGCACCCGCCCCGGCTGTCCCCCTCGACAAACCGTCCAAACTGCGGTACAATAACAACAACCCGCCCCGGAGGAACGAAGGCAGAAAGGAAATAACAATGAAAACCACACAGAAAGCCGTACATTTTATCCAGCACGCGGGGACATCCTCCTTCGGAAACTTCCCCATTCCCGAGGGTTTCGGCTTGTACTTCACCAAGTACAACCCGGAGACCGGCGAGGGCCACGGTTGGTATGGTACAGCCACGGAAAAGGCGTACCATTTCGAGCGAAAGATCATCGGCGGCACACTCATGCAGCACGAATGCGGCTATGGCCGCGGCTGCTTTTACAACGAGTGGAAGGATGCGTCGTGGGGTGTGTAAGGCGCATCCCACGCTAACCAGTCACCCGCCCCGGAGGTCACGAGGGCATTTTCTCCCGCCCGGCTCATGCATCCGCAGCGGGAGATATAAATTGAAAAAACACCCCCAAAAATTTATCCGCCATTTTGGCGTAAATCCTCTTGACAACACGCCAAAATGGCGTTATAATGAAATCACAGAAAAGGAAAGAAGAAGAGCATATGACGTACAGAGAAAAGATTCTCAACATCCTTAATCAGGATATTGACCTTGACACGGACAGTGTCGAGAAACTTGTTTATATTGCTTACGTAATGGGACGCGAGGAAGCGACCAGAAAGGTTTCCGATCTCTACCGCAACCACCTCGCAGAGCAGCGCAAGCGCGCGGAAGCCTGCCGCTATAACCACATGGCAGAGAAGATTATCGGCGATGAAAAATATATCTATACTCCGGATTACGCCGGAGAGATCACCGCAGAGTTCGGCGGTGATGCGTATGGACTCTAAGCCCACCGGATACCAGCAGGCAATCCTGTACCTGCTCGGATACTGGCAGGAAAAGCGGTACCTCGTCCGCTGCGTCGATAAGCACTACATCGATGCAGTCGCGCCGCTCTTTGAGCGGACGAGGCCTTTCCTGCAGCACCGCACCGGGAAAAAGAAGGACTACTGGTGCATAAAGTCCTCGGCGGCGGATAACTTCACGCTGCCGACACTGGCCGACGTGGAAGACTGGCCGGCCTTCAGCCGGGCGGTCGTCGAGCTGCAGGGACTGGTTGATCTGAGAAAAACCTCGAGTCGAGGCGTTCCGCAGCGCCGGCTGCGGCTGCGGATATACGGCAAGCCGGACCTGCTGGAGGCTGTTTGCAGCCGGTTCCCGGCAAAGCCGAAAAAAATGCAACCCATCAAAACAAACAATGGGGAGACGAATGCGTTCTATTATCAGTCTCCAGCGGAAGTGTGCGAGATCCTCAATTACCTCGACGGAGAGCCGAGGAATGAGGGAATTTGGAAGAAGTGGAACGAACTGAGAAGGGAGCAATCATCATGAAAAGATTTTACGCAGTTCAGCATGGCGACGACCACGCTTGGGACCTCGGTTCCTATGATTACGACGAAGCGCTTGCAATCGCGCACGATTGGGCAGAGTGGGAGCCGGATGAAGAGATTCGCATTGCCTTCATAGACGAAGACGAGGGTTTCTGCGATGATGTTAAGATCATCCGCGAAGCCGCTCCCGGTCACTATGTGTCTGCGGGCTGCTACGAGCCCAAGTTCGACCACTATCAGTTCAACTAAGGAGGTAAAACCACATGACCAACCACCAGTTCTACACCCTTGGGGGCGAAGCGATTACTTCCCCCGACCGCGCGGCGTTTGTATCCGACGCCGCCCTCTCGTCCCTCTGGGGCGAGGACGACGCCGACCCCATGGCGCATGTTCCGGAGCTTGAAAAGCTCTGGGACGCAGCGCACACAGGCGTAAAGGCAATCCGCGAACTTGCCTGCATGACGCAGGCCGAGTTCGCCGCCCGTCACCTCGTCCCGCTGCGCACCTTGCAGCGCTGGGAAAAGGGCGAGTGCCCCGAGCACATCCGCTTGCTCCTCCTGGAGTCGGAAGGGATGTACAACCGATGAGCCGCAAAGTTGTAATGCTTCAACGGACATGCGTCGATTGCGGGAAAACCTTCATCGGCACCCCGAGCTCGCAACGCTGCCCCGCTTGTCGCGCAGTGCGCGAACAGGAGTACAGAAGGGCGCACGAGGAGAAAAAGAAACAAGGCACGGTGCGGCGTGTCGGTTCCACGGACGTCTGCCCGATTTGTGGCAAATCATACACGGTCGCAGGAGGGATGCAAAAATACTGTTCCGCCGACTGCCGACGCAAAGCGAAGGCTTTCCCGATGGTCAAAAAAACAAGCGTATCCGGGCACGTTATTCCGCCACTCCTACGGCAAGGCGGACCGTTCGAGATTGTCGAACGGTACAGCGGAGATGGGAAAGTTCGTTTCCGTGCACGCTGTAAGCATTGCGGCCGCATTATATACCGCGCCGACTCGTTCTTTTACGAGCCGACCGTGAAATCCTGCGGCTGTTTGCGTAACGCCCCGCGTCCCGGCGCACGGGAAGCAGTCCGCGAAGGAGCCGCAAAGATACCGCACACCTGCCCGGTCTGTGGGAAAGCCTTCACTGGAGGGGCGCATTCAAAATACTGTCCCGACTGTCGGGATGATGCCCGCCGTGCTCTCAGTCGAAACGCTTCCCGCCGCCGCAACGGCTGGACCGAAGAAGAAATCGCCCTCGGCCACCGCATCAAGAAATAAACCACAACCCCCACCGCAGACCATCGTTTCCGCGTGTGGGGGCTGTGTCTTTTGGAGATGTAACCCCCTCGCCGGGCTTGCACCGGCTAACGACTGCATGAGGGGGATGTATACCCCTTTCGGGGGATGTGCGCGTATCGCTGCGCCTTGCGTCCGGCTTTACGGACGGTTTCCCGGCTTGCGCTCAGGGGCTGCTACAAAATAGAACGTTCGAATTTTGAACCCCTCGCGCGCAGTTATCGGCCTGCAAACCGGCGGACTTTCACCGCAGGGCGCTACCCCGTTGCAGGGAATTACTCCCTGATACACGTGCTGCTGCGCTGTGTACTGACGCTTTGGCCCTGCGCAAGGCCTGCCGGGCAGTCCGGCAAAGTTCGCAAACAGATGCCCGTCTTTCCGAGCTGTCAGAATAGGTGTCGGCGCGCCGTTCCGTAAGCTGCGCCCTTGCTCGTCTTTCCGAGCTGTAAGATTATGGACAGCCGTTCGGCTGTCTTTTTTTTGTGCTCGCTCGCCCTCGTGCAGGCTTTGCGAGCATATGCGGCATCTCTGCCGCGTTTCCTTGAACTGTATTCCCGGAAGTCAAAGGGCCCGCGCGCCCTCGTGCAGACGCGGCGGACAGGCTGAGACGGTTTCCCGTCTCATTAGGGAATGCCTTGGGCGAAAGGAAGTGTGAGCCCCGCCGGCCTCGTGCAGCCTTTGGAGCGTGTCCCCCGCCGAAGCAGGGGAGAGAATTAGGAGGACATAAAACCGGAATTTATCAACCCGTGAATGCCGTGGTTTTGCTCCCTTGGAGCTTTTCCACGATATCAGTATATCACATCAGCGCGTATTGTGGGGTATTAACTTATCCACAGCATTCAGCGCCATTCTGTGCATATAGCCTTTCACGTGCGCCTCGCTGTAATGCAGCCGCCGCGCCGTCTGTGCCCACGTTGCGCCGTTCACGTAACGTTCAAGCAGGAGCGTTTGCAGCTCATTATCCCGCATTTCGCCCAGCACGCGCACGATCTCGCTGTATATCTCCGCGAGCTCGCTTTCCTTCTCTGCGATCTTCTCGCCCAATTCGATGTAGGGGTCTGCCTTGTTCCCCGTGCTCCCTTTTCCGCCCGGCGTATCCCTTACTGGCGCGGTTGCGCCCGTTGCCCGTGCATAGGCGCGTTTCCGCGCCTCCTGCAAGGCTGTAATCGTCTTTTCCAGTGCGCGCCCGCGCATCAGCCATTCTTTTGCCGTCATCGACTTTTTATCTCCTTGGTGCTTCCATCGTGCTTGAAAGCTATCCGTCTGCGGTAGCTTTCTGTTCTTTTTGTGCACCCTTCGCCCGGCTCGCATCCCCTTGAATGCCGGTTAACTAATGCGTAGTGGCACGCCCACAGTTTCAGATTTTTATAGTTGCCGAGCGTCCGCCAGTAAGCGCAGTTCCGGCACGGCATATCGCCATAATAAGTAACGCCGGACCTTGTCGCTGTATTTTTAGTCATGCGACGTCACCGTAACCGGAACGATCATCTCTGGCAGGAAATTCACCTCGTAGTGGAACTTGTCCACGTAAGCTCCGCTGACGTCCTCCACAACGTAGATCGTCCAGTCGTTGAGGTACACAAGGTGTTTCTTGTAAACGCCCTGCCCGGTCTCGACAGTCACCTCCAGCTCGTTCTCGCTGTTGTTCGAGATGGCGAAGTTGCCGATCAGCTCAAACACCGGCTTGTCCGTACGCGCGTTGATGACTTCCAGACGGCGCGTGACGTTGAAATTGTCCGCCTCCTTCGAGATGTTGTACGCAACGCGCTCGCTCTCCCTGCAGGCCGACAGACTACACATCATAGCACCGCAGAGCAGTGCCGCCATGATTTTCTTTTTCATTTTTGTTCCTCCATGTATTTTCTCATAATTTGAACCGCTATGCGGCAGGCCTCGTCACACGCAGCGACCATCTTCTCTCTGCCGTGCAGACCGCCATAGTATTCGATCGCTGCCAGCTCCTCGGCTGTCGTTTCCGGGTCTAATATACGGATTGCTTGGTTAATCGTAACCATTATCGTTTTCTCCTTTGAATACAACTACCATACTCGGGAAAGGCGCACCTTGTGTAGCCTGCCCGAATTTCAACCGTCCTCGTATGAAACGAATTTCTGCTTTTCCATATATGTAATCATGAAAATATGCAGTGTCTGTTCTGGCCGGAATCAGCATGACAACTGTCGTGTTCTTCTTCGATTCCTCCCACGACTTTTTAACCCATTTCCCAATCTCACGGCCATACGGCGGATTGCAAAAAACCGTATGCCCTCCCCAGTCCTGCATAAGACCATCCTGTTCACGAGTGAAATATTCTTCACATTTGTGATTGTATTCGTCTGCACACGGGTCGAGATCGAAATGGAACTCGTCGTTCAACTTGTCGAAAAAGTCTTGTGGTGTAGTCCATTGGTCGGTTTTTGATGATAAACACGCTTTGATATTCATTGCCATTCCTTCTGTTCTCCGTTAAATAAACGTTTCAGATTTCATTGTTTTCGCGCATTTTCGCGCCACACCACCGGCGCAATGTCGGCAGCAGGCAGAGCTGCAATTTCACTTGCGATGCAATCTGCCAGTCCCGAATGTCTGCCTAACACAGAGCCATTCGCAAGGTTTCTTGCGGTACTTCATTCTTTATTCTCCTTTCATTCTTTCGGATAAGCGTCTTTCTTACTCTTTGTGCGGATTCGCTCAAAGGCAGCTTCGACCAGTTCACGCCAGAATTTGCAATGTGCCGCAATTTCAAAAATCGTTTTGCTGCCGATAAACAGTAAGCACCAGAGCAATCCAAACAGAAGAATCAAACCGCCAAAAATTGCGGTAGCACAAACATATGCGTTGACAACCGGGGTAGGGATGTTAGGTATCATCGTCCGTAACCTCCATCTCTCGAATCAGCCGGTTCAGATACCACCGGCACTTCTTCAAATCCTCCACACCGTTCTTGTTCCGGTGCCGCCACAGATACTTAAAGGCATTGCACAAGCAAAAGTCCTTTACCGCCTCTGCGCCAAACGCCGCCTGCATAGCATCGATACACTCAATTCCGCCGGACGTGTAGTGCGCCGGGCGGTTTACATGGTCAGTCTTTGCGTCCCCTCCGTCGTTCTCGACTGCTTCGCCTGTGCCGGGCGTGTCCTTGATTACCTCAAAGCCAAACGCCAGCGCCACAGCGTATGGATATTTTCCCACGAAACTGATCATATCCAAACCGTACAGCTTTGCCACGTCAAAAACCGCTTTGCCCATTGCTTCATCTGCCATGATAGCGTACATCATTTCTACTTGATCGTACACTTTCCCGTATTTCTTAAACTTCATCGTTGTTTCCCCTCCTGTTCCATGCCTTAATTACATCCTCAACCGCGCTCGTTCCGACACGCTCGCTGTCAACCAAAATCCGTGTGGTTGCACCGCATATGGGGCATAGCACTCTCACGCCGTTGCTTACAAACAGGCGAGCTTTTCCACCGCAGAACGGGCAGGGTTTAAGCTCATTCATTGTCTGCACCTCCGTCCCTTCTCTCGCCGTAGCTGCAGAAGTCATCCAGCTCAAAATTCAAGCTGTATTGTGCCCCACCCTCATGGTCGGTCGAAACGGCTTCATTTTCACATTCCATGCGCCTATGGTTAAAATGTTTGCAATCCTTGCACCGCACCACCGGGGCAACGTCGGCAGCAGGCACACTCGCAAGAGCCTGTTTTGCTTTATCCCAATCAAAGCCTTGCTCCGCAAGAGCTAAGTTCGCCGCTTCACGGTCAATGTATTCAACCATTCCTAACCCTCCCAAATCTCAATAAAGCTATCGTACATGATTACCCTCCTATCTCATCGCAAGAACCTTTACGGCACACTCTCCGCGTTCTGCGACATACCACGCGCAGCGCTCATTCACACAACCACTGTAAAAGCGATTTCCCGCGTCCGACATAAGAAACGGACAATGAACCTCCAGTTCTTCTTCCTTCTGAGCGTTGCTCTTCCAATCATCAATAACCTTATTCCACATCGTTTTCCTCCCTCTCTTGATACACCACGCAAGCGTAATGGTAAAAATAACCAACATCATGGTTACGTACTGAGATTGAAACGTTTTCTATTTCATGCCGCTCCGCGAAAGCGTTAATCTTATCTTCAAGCGCCGTACAGTCGGCTGCCATAAAAATTCTAACCTTGCGCCGCATTCTGTTCCTCCCATTCCTCGTATCCGCTTTCCGCGTCCATGAAATCCGCTCTGCACTCGCTGCCACCGTTGCAGCATACACCCTCAAATGCTGCATACCATCGGCAGGTTTTGCAGGTGTTCACGGGCGGTACTTCCGAAAGTCCGGCTCTGCTTTTCTTATCCATACAGCATTGCACCACCTTTGCAGTTGTTTTATTTCCTTCGGAGCGTGCTTCTTGTCGTAAACCATTACATACGGGTCATATCCTAACTCGATCAAGGTATACACGCGATATAGGTCTTGCTCTAACGTGCTGTTGAAGTTCGTCAGGCAATAAACCGTTCCGATATTGCTTTTTCGTCGGAATCCCTTTGCAAAATCTTCAAACTTCGGTTTTAGATTATCATCCGGATTATCCCACGCGAAATGCAGCGTTCCAATTCGCATACGGTTTATGTCCGCTATGTCGTACTGATTCAGCAACCGAATATCCAATCCTTGTGTAAAGTCAATTTTGGCTTTCGTGTCGATATACTGCTGCATTAAATCTCGTTTATCGCGGCAGGCTGTTATGTTCGGGTCGAGCACTTTAATTTCCTTTTGCCCGTTCCAAAAATCGCTTACATCGGCAACCTTAACAGCACAGCGTCCCTCTTTCGCGACAACATGACAAAACGCGCACCCTCTCGGGCAACCTCGACTTGTCATACTTACAGCAAAATCAAACTGAGGGTAAATGCTGTAATCCGGAAAGCATTTTTCGATTTCAGACGGCAAATCTTCGTGTTTTGAACGGTCGAAAATCTCTTTCCCGTTTTCCAGTGTGATTGCATATCCTGTCCCGCCTTTTATTACTTTGTCGGCGTTCAACGGCTCCGCAACATCTTGGCTGTACGCATCCGAGAAAATTTTGCTCATGTACACAATATCGTAATGGATAAGATCACTCCACCACCATTCCACATCGTCACCCTGCTGCTTGTGGTAAGCGGAAATTCTCATAAGCGCAAGGTTCGGGAAGTTGTGCCCATCTACATCAATCAGCCCAATTTTCATACTCATTCTCCGGTGCAGCGTTCAAAATTGCTTCACTGACCATCCTCATCCGCTCCCAAAATCTCAACCACAATCCGCGGATTCTTCGCGTCCACCTCAAAGTGATCTTCAAACCCGCGGATATTCTTCCATCCGTCGTTCGACAAATACCGCGCTTTCACCAGCGCGTCCTGAATAACCTTTCTGCCAAACGCGCAAATATTGTCCTTGTCCCGCCGCCGGTCCTTCTCATACCAGTGATAAACCATGTACACCGGCTCTTGAATTTCCGCGCCGCCCATCTGCCGCGCTGCATTCATCACAACGGTTTCGCACTGCTTTTTCAGCCGCGCCCCCTCCTGCCGGTGTCGTCTCTCTGCCTCGATCAGCTCGTTCAGCCCGGGCAGCGTGCCCTTGATCGTAAACTTATAATTCACCCGCTCGCCTCATTTTCCTGATCTTGTACGTTACCGCAGTCAAACTCCTGCCGAGTCTCCGCGCGATCATGCTCACGCTTTCGCCGTCCTCAAGACTGTTTCGGATTACGCAGAGGTCGTGTTCTGTGTAAGCGTCCTTGCGTTTCGGCTCATCCGTCTGCCTGTCCGGCTCGAACTCCGGACAGCTGATAACGTGGAACGTCTCGCCGCCCTTGAGGTCGAGCCGCTGCACTCGTTCGGCCTTCCAGCCTTTCACTGGCTCGAACCGTCCTGCCCATGCGCAGCTCTTCGCAGCGGCTTTCGTGCAGTCCCAACAGAGAGTATCTTTTCCCCTACCTCTCATATCCGTCCTCTCTCCTTTTCCGTCTAATTTCTTCCTTCTGTGCAAGCCATGCCTGCTCCCAGTCCGGCGTTTCATCCGGTTCCGTCTTTGCTTCCGCCTGCTTTGGCGCGTCCTTGATGCGATCCCAGATAATGCCCTTCCAGTTGTTCGCCATGCTCAGCCGGATAACCTCGGCAACCGCCGCCCCTCCGTGGCGCTTTACTCGGTTTTCTATCTCGGTCAGCAAGCTTTTCAATCCGACAGCCTTGTACGCCTCGCGCCGCTCCTGCTTGTAGGTCAGCCAGTCGCGCACCGCAGAAAGCGCAGGCTCAGAAAACCGCTCTGCAAGGTCAGGCTCTTTCGGCTTTGAACTCTGCGTCTTTTTCGGCATCTCCGGTTTCGGCGGCTGCTTTGCAGGCGCTTCCTCCCGCTCGCCGCCCTGATACTCGTCATACCGGCATACCGTGATTATCGTGTAATGCCGGTTGCTTTCCACCGTGATTTCTCCGGTTTTCTTTAGCTTTCCGAGTGCCGTGCGCACCTGCTTTACCGTTAGCCCGCTCTCGTCTGCAATCCCCTGCAAGCTCGTCACAAACGCGCCTCGGGCAATCTCTCTCCCCATGAACTGGCTTCCCTTGTAGTTTGCCCGCAGCAGGATATGCAGCCACAGCTTGCATGTGGGTACATCCTTGTACCACCCCCATTCTGTGAGCTGTCGGTAAATCTGTATGTGCCCGTTCGTCAGCATCCCCTGTCACCCCTTAAAACGGAACGTCGTTCGGGTCGCTTTCGTCCGACATGATAAAGTCACTCTCGTCCGACGCGATAAAGTCGCTTGTCTGTCCGCCGCTGTTCTCGCGGTTCTTCTTCGTCTCGCCGAAGGAAACATCCTCGCAGTTGATCTCAATCGCAGTGCGGTTGTTGCCGTTCTGGTCTTGCCACTTGCGGGACTGGATACGGCCAACAACGATTGCCATCATCCCCTTCGAGAACCACTGTGCAACGAATTCTGCCTGCTTGTTCCATGCAACGCAGTCGATAAAATCGGTCTGCTTCTCGCCGTTTGCGTCCTTGCGGCCTCGGTCAATCGCCAGCGTGAACGAACAAACCGCTGTGCCGCTCTGTGTGTGGCGTAACTCCGGGTCTCGCGTCAGCCGACCCATTAAAATTCCCTTATTCAGCATCGTCCTGTCTCCTTTGTGTATTTCTGCTTTTCCTCGTTCCACAGCGGATAAATGCTTTCGAGGTACTCGCGCATTTCTTCCTTGATTTCCTTGCCGTCGCCCTGGTCCATCTCCCGATGACAGTCCGGGCACAGCATCACAAGGTTCGTCGGAATGCCCATGCCGCCGCGTGCTCTGCTGACAAAATGCGCCGCCTGTAACACGCCGCCCTTTCCGCAGTGACGGCAAATGCCGCCGTCTCGGTCAAAGCATTCCTTCCACACCGCCGGACTAATGCCGGTAAACCGTGTCTGTCTCCTCATACCCCGCGCTCCTCCGATTTTGCGAATCTCCAAACATACCCAGCGTGTTGGTTTCTTTTGCCGTTGCAGCACTGGCTTACGCTTGATGTCGTAAAACCGTCTTTTGCGCAGTCATTAAGTGCGCTGTAAAACACCCGTTCGCCCGTCTTCATATTCACTCCGACCACAGATTTCCCCATGCGCTTTTCCAATGTCTTTTTTAGATGTTTTCTCCACTCGTCAGTACGATCAAATCTTCCTCGGTCGAACGAGTATCTGTAATTACCATAATCCGTTGTCCATTCCAGATTTTCGACTGTATTGTTAGTAGGGTTGAAGTCCTTGTGATTGACGATATTCATTCCGTCTGCTTTTTCAAGAAACGCTTCGGCCACCAGTCTATGCACAAAGCAACGCTTTTTCTCTCCGTTTATTCGTACCGGTACTCGATAATAACCTTGGCTGTTCTTGTGCTGCTTTAAGACAATCTCTCTAATTCCGGTTTTTCTGCTATGCTTGTCGCTATACTTGTAACGCGATTTCACATTTCCTTGGTTGCTTACCCAATACATTCCGTCAGTGCCGGGTATTTCTCTCCATTCTTCCAACTTCCCACTCCTCTTTCAATTCATTTAACAGGTCAGGCGACGCGGTTTCCACTCCGGCATTTTTGCAATCCTGAATGCAGTTGTCAATCAGCTGGGACATTTGTCGCTTGTCAAAATCGCTCGAACCATAATAGGCAAGCACTGTTGTACATCCGCTGATTTTCGATGTTCTGGTTTCAATAAACCTTCCGGTATGGTTACTCGTCCACTTTTGACCGAAACTCGCTACTGCCCGTGTCTGCATACACAGCACTTCGTAGTTTCCAATATCTTTGATATGCCGTCTGTAAATACACTCCGGCACTTCCCCCATGGCTTTAGAGAGTTCTCCGCAGAGCTTCCAGTACATTGCGTTTGCGTCAAGGCTTCGTTTGTCGTACTTCTTCTTCACCTCGGCGGTATATGTCTTGCCCTCCTTCATCTGCTCGCACTCTACGCGCGCCATAGGCGCGTTCTTGACGTGCAGGCAAAGCCAATTGCCGTCCTCGTCGCGCACTACCCGTGCACGGTCGAACTCATGCGTCATCGTTCACCATCTCCATCACTTTCTGATGGTCTTTTTCCCCCATCTTCTTGTTCAGCTCTACCATCAGCACGCCGTAATCGTTCATTTTCAGTTCCGGCAGTTTGTCGAGCGGAAAGCCGATGGTTTCCTCGAACTGCTTTTTGGTTTTCGCGCCGAGCGCCTTTGCAATTTTCTTGATTACATCTGCTTCGTTATCTCCGATCGTGTCCTCCGGCGGCTTTTGCAGCGACAGCTCCCGCTCGATCTTTTGCAGTGCGAAATGGTATTCGTCATAAGTCACCTCTGACGTGGTGCGGCATCCGGTCAGCCTCATAAGATGTTCCTGCGCCTTGTCATTTCCGTATACCTGTTGCAGCCGTCGTGCGAACGCCTGACAGTCACGCTTAATCAGCTTGTCCGTTCCTGCACGTTCCGCCTCGCCGGAATACTTCGTCTGATCTTCACGCACGCTGTCGTCGTTCCAGTATACGTCTGCGCCGACGCCGAGCATCTTAGCGGCAACCGAAATTGCATCCGTAAATGCCATCTTCCAGCATTCGTCCGAAACCTGTGGGCCGTTTCTGGTCTGTGAAACGAACTGACTGCCGCCTGTCCCCGGGATAGCGTCCGACCATTCGCCGTCCGCCTTGACAAATAGATTGATATTGCAGAACGCACACACAACGCCGTCATGCGTTTCGAGCCACTGTTTGACAATCTCGGTTCTCCAGCCAATGCCACACGGTCCGAATTGCTCTGTCAGCGCCTTAATGCGCCACATCGGGTTAATGTCGGTAAAACCTTTCAGTTTTCCGGCCTGAATCTCTTTTTTTGCTGTTTGTGGTACTGTGCGCAGCGCGTTATATAGCGCCAGATTGTCATTCATTCTTCGTCCTCCTGTTCTCGTCTCCAAACCGCTGTTCTCAGCTCCTCCAGAAAGTTCTTGATTTCATGAGGGAACAGCGTCGCATAATCTTCCAGATACAACCCGATGTCGGTTTCGGCATCCTGCATTTCGAGCAGCTTTTCGTCCGGCTCGTCCTGTTCCGGCGGCTCGAGCGGCGGCTCAATGTTCAGCACGTTGCATCTCCTCCAGTGCCTCAATCACCTTGTCGAGCGTTGTCTCCTGCAAGCCGTGAAACCACACGCTTTCGCCGTTAATCACAAAGCTCCTGTAGCTGTCCACGGTTTCCCACTTCCCCTTGTGCCCGTGGAAAATGTTGATACACACCATGCTGTTTCCCGAGTACGCCGAGAACTCCAGATCGTCAACGCCGATACACAAGTCCAGCAGCCGGTGCATTGTCTCTCTGTCCATTGCTTTTTCCTCCAATCCGTGATATACTTTACTTGAAACATTTATCTTTGCCGCCGAAACGGGATTGCGCTCCCGCTCGGCGGTTTTTTATTTGACTTCTGTTACCTTTCCACCGGACAGCGTGTAGAACGCATCTTCCTTGATGGTTCCGCCGTCCACCTTCACAGCCTGCACACCCAGAACGTGATTTCCTTTGTCTCGCTCCGTAAGCACAAGCCAGCACCCACGCTTGCCGCTCGCCTTGCTTCCGTATCCGGTAACGATAGCAATGCTTTCCTCCCCTTCGACAGTCGCTGCGCTCCAGTCGCCGGTGTTCGTGGCTGCGCTACTGTCGCCGGTGTTCGTGGCTGCGCTCCAGTCGCCGGTGTTCGTGGCTGCGCTCCGGTTGCCGGTGTTCGTGGCTTTCGCATTCTCGAAATCAGCTCTTTCGAGGATAAACTTCACGCCAGCCTTAATCAGTCCGGAAAGCCCGATTTCCGCGTCGATTTTGATTTTCTTTCCGACACGCTTTCTGTCGTCGCGCGTCTGCTCGTTTGCGTCGAGCTCGACCTCGCAGAACCGGCTATCTGCCGGATTGTAATACCGCAGCACATCGAGCGGAAACTCACAGGCGTGAAAGCCCTCCTCGCAGATTTCCGCTCGCTCGGTTTCGTACTCCTTGCCGATTTTGTATTGAAAGCCCTTGCAGCGCAAGTCTTTGTCGAATCCCTTGAAGCATTTCATCACTTGATTTCCTCCCACTTGAACCGCCCCTTCGAGCTGTTCCTCCACTGTCCGATACCGCGCAGCGCGCCGTAGTCCAGCCACTCGCGCACCGCTTTTTCGTGCGCATCGTCCAAGCAGAGGATCGTCATTTCGCACGTCGTGCCCGCCGGGCATTCCTCGCTGCTGCTGAGTGCTGTTCGTTCGCCCTGCGCGGTCTGCGCACGAAGCGAACGCTGACAGATCGTGATTTCTCCCGGGGTATCGAGCCGAATGCGGCGCGGCTCGACGAAAATCAGGCCGTCGATGACCTTCTTGTACGCCGTCAGCTTGCCCGACTCGTTTACCGCCTTGCGCTTTTTGCCGGTATCCGGGTCCTTGCCGCTGAGACGTGCCAGCATTCCGCAGGCATCTTTGAAAAACCCCTTGATCTGGTAGTCCCAGATAAACGGCGTGCCGTCCTCGTCCTTGGGGAACACGGTCGTGCCGCGCTCGATGATTGCGTCCTCACCGAGTGCCGCGACTTCCTCCGGCAGTGTTGCCGCGTCCGGGCTCTTCGAGCCGATGAACCGGCTGTAGATTTCCGGGTCTGCGGTTGCAGTGCCGAGAATGCCCTCAGTGAATGTCACGTGAATTTTCAGCTTTTTCATGATTTTTTTGTCCTCCTGTTGTTTCGTTCCTCAAACTTTGCCGTTGCTAGTCATGGCCATGCTATGCTTAGCCATAGCAGAGCCATGCAATGCTATGCCCTCGCTCTGATTCGCCATGCTTTGCCGTTGCAGTGCACTGCTTTGCCTTGCCGTTGCTGTGCGCATCTGCGCTGTGCTATGCCATCGCTCGGCTGTTCATTGCCATGCTCTGCCGTTGCGTGTCTATGCCCTGCATTGCCTTGCAACGCAACGCCCTTGCTCTGCTGCGCTTTGCCTCTGCACATCCAAGCTATGCCCTGCTTCGCCCTTGCCGTGCAGGCAGTACGCCGATTTTCTTAGCGCTTGCGTTCGGCTTCCTGCCGATCTTTTTCGAGTAAAGCGCCTCGCCGATCGTGCGTTTCTGCATCTCGCGGATCACGTTCCGCCGCCTGATGCCGTCGGTCATCGGCGCATGTTCATCGGCAGTCGAGCCATGCGCTGAATGCGCTTGTGCAGCTCGTCTTTGAGAACGCGGTGGTAGAATCCCCACCCGAACAGCAGCACGAGCTGCGCGAAGATGCAGGCGAGTACGCCAAAAAGTACCGGGTTGATAGTCATGATTTTTCCTCCTGTCGTGTGTGCGTCCTACTCTCTCGAACGTAAGTGAGAGAGAGTTTATTTGCTTTCTTGTATTCTTGCTTTATTCTTCTGTTGCCCTTTGTCTGCCCTTGGACTGCCCTTTGTTTGCCCTCGGTTTGCCCTTGGACTGCCCTCAGACGTTCCCGACGCGCCGCTTTGCGATGTCGCTTGCAACGTCGCCGATGTAGTAAACTACCCGTCTTTCACCGGGAACCCTCGGTGCACGAATAACCTTCTTTGCGGCCTTTCTATCGCTCAAACCGTACACTTTCATGCACTGTTCGAGCGTTAAAAGCACCGCGCCGTTGTACATCTGCAACAGGTCGTTTTTCACTTCCTGCCGCAGTTCCTTGTAGCTCCGTTCCTCCATGTTATACCCTCCTTTCGGTGTGCCCTTTGTCTGCCCTCGGTTTGCCCTTTGTTTGCCCTTGCGCGGCATTTCAACGCCTGTCTACGCTTTGCAATTCCGTTGCAATGCTCTGCGATGCTTTGCGATGCTTTGCAATGCCGTTGCTCTGATCTGCCTTGCCGTGCCATGCCCTTGCAGTGTCCTGCTTCGCGTTGCCTTTGCCACGCCTCGCCTTGCTAATGCTCCATATGCGTAACGGCGTAGAGCACAAGGAGCACGATTTCTGCGCCCAGTGTGGCGAGCACGCCCGCCACAAACGGGTTTATATACATCGGTTTCACCTCCGCTTGTTCGCCCCTTTCCGACCGTGGTATAATAGCCGAGAAAGGAGCATTCGGCACATCATCGGGTTTCTCTTCGCTTGGGAAACGCTCGTCTGATTTCACCGTCTATATACACGTCGTAGACCTTGCAAAGCAGTGTGCAAACACCGAATCCCAAAGCGAAACCAGCAAGCGCCGTGCCAAAATCGCCCGATGAACAACATCTTTTTTCATTCATTGCTCTCACCCCATTTCAGAAAGGATTGTTTCCAATGTTTCGTCCAACTAACCCGCAAAACAAAGCGCAAACGCAAGCTGAATTACGCGATTGGGAAATGAAACGCGCCCATCGCGCTAAGCTCGAACGGCGAGAAAATTTCCACTATTGGATAACTACCATCCTCGCTGTGCTTGCCTTTATCCTGTCTGTCGCATCGTTGTCATGGCAGGTATACAAAGACCTGCACCCTACCGCTTGTACCACTTGCGCATCAGCACAATCAGCACAGCCAGAATAACCATTGTTGCGACGTTAAGCGACATCAGTACCGGATCCATTGCTCTCACCTCCGCTTATGCGCTCTCGTTGTCATGGCGGTCGATACCGAGAAGGTAATCAACCGAGCAGTTAAACAGTGCCGCCATTCTTTCCAGTACATCGGAAGAAATAGCCGAACCGTTGATATACTTGACGTAAGTTCTCTGAGACACCCCAAGCTTTTGGGAAAGCTCATTTTTTGTCATGCCAAGTCGAGCACGCTCAGCTTCAATGTTCATTCGCATATTTTGTCACCTCCCGTCAAAATTCGAGTTGCTCGATTTCATGAGTATATGATAATCGATTTTCTCGATTTTGTCAACCCCTTTCAAGAAGAAAAATTCGAGCAATTCGATTTTTTGTGTTGACTTTATTCAGCACAAGGTTTACTATATATACAAGGGAAGGGGTTGAAGAAATGAGTGAAAGAATAGCTGAGGCTCGCAAAGCTATAGGCATGTCCCAGAAAACATTAGCCAAAGAACTTGGCATTGCAGCAAATACATTAAGCGGCTATGAAAATGGTAACCATAAACCCGATTCAGATATATTAGTAGCTGTTTCATCTATCACGGGGTGCACAGTTGATTACTTGCTGAATCGCGTTGACGATTTCCACGAATACTACGATCCGAATAATCAAAAAAAAGCCCCCGCTCCGGCCGAAGCCGAAACGGAGGATACTACAAAGTGGTTGACTGATTTACTTGTTCAGCGTGGTTATATCCGCGCCGGAGAGGACATCAGCGACCGAGACGCTGATTTTCTGATTCACTGGATTGGCGTTCTGAATGCGTGGTTTGAGAAGAAGTGAGAGCGCCGCTTTCACTTCTTCCCGATGTTGGCAACGGGCAATGTGCTCCGCAACTCGTTCAATGTTCGTCATGTTGTTCCCTGCCTTTCTTGATACTATGGTATTACCAATATAAGGCAATATCAAGCAAAACCGTCCGTCAAGTTATGACAATATTATATATCGAACACTTGTTCGATTCAAGGACGAGTTTTCTAATCACAAATAAAGTCCAATAAACAGGACTTATGCAACACGGGAGAGTGTCAAAATGAGTTATGAGGTTTGCTTTTACAATGGACGTATATCATCCATCTTTCCCAAACCTGCTGGTGCTCTTTATGACAATCGAGATATTATCTACGATGCAGAAAGAATATCCGTAGATGGTGAAGCGCATGATTTAACATCTATTTCGTCCATTAAATCTATTCCGGTTCCTACTTTTGACAATTCAATATCGGTGCACGATGGTTTGGGTGTCACCAGTTCATTGGAATATGTTCTAAGGATGCATGCAAGCAGGCTGTGGAAAATTGAAAAGTACGACTTAGCACTTGCGTGTATAGAGAAAGCAACCGAAATCATGTTTGAATCGCCCATCGGTTGGAGTGAAAACGATTTCTACCGCGTCGTGCAATGGTACGAGGAAATCGGAAGATTTTCCAAAGCCTTAGAATGGCAGCATAAAATCGAGGAAAACTCAAATAAAATCTCGGTTGGTGCTGCACTTAGAACCCGCATCTACAATGAGGTAAAAATCAACTGCCTGGCCATGGGCACAGATCTCGTTTTGATTCCATGGGAAAACGGAAGAAGTGCAGTGTCTGCCAAATATCAAGGGCGTGTGTATACCATGCACGGAAATGATTGGCGTTTTCCTAAGCTCCCGAAATTCATTCTAAAGACCGGATATGTAGAGCCAGACGGCGCGTTCGTTCGATTCCCTATAGTCTTTTTCGACGACAGAAACCAAGATAGGATTTATTATAAAGGCGAAAAACAGCCTATGCTTCACACAAGCTGGAGGCCGTTTGTTGATGATCGAGACGAAGACGAGATCGAAGTATACAACGAATTGCAGCGCAGGATTCGTCACGACAAAGAGCGTAGGTTAAATCACAGTATATATTACCGTGTAAGATATCTTCTTCCTGACCTATGTCCTAAATCTCTCAGCGGATTCACTCGCATGAAAAATCAGAACTCCGCCAAATATCAAAAGCTGGTAGAGGAACTAAGCGGTCTCGGTTTTACGATTCCAGATATTACAATAGAGATTGAAGAACCAATAGACCCGGAACCAAACTACCACGGAGGACGGATTATAAAACCGTTTATTCTGCCGTGGAAGTGATACGCGAAATAAAAAGGGTGTAACGTTTTGTTACAGCCTTAAAGTGGTACTAAATAACGTTTCGTTATCGAGTTAGTCCTCAATCTTGAAAAGCACAAAAAATTTTTTATCAAATAAAAGGAAAGGTGAAATTATGTTTTGTACGAATTGTGGCACGGAATTCGAGGGAAATTTCTGCCCGAACTGCGGAACAAAGGCTGGTGAACAACTGCCTGCACAAACCGTTGCCCCAGAGGAAACGCACGAGTATTACGATAAATTGGGCGATTTAATCGACCTCTCTACGGTCTACGGCGTATACAAGGACAGAACCGGCATGTCTGCGTTCTTCCGCAAGTGCACGGACTATGATTCGGTTACTATCGGTAAGGCGTTGGATTACATCGAGGACAACGTAAAGCCTAAAGAGTACGGAATGCTGGACACAATCCGCATGAAGCGTCAGATTGAAGCACCGATTGAGAAGCTCATAAAAGTACAAGCAGCGAACGACCCTTCGGTTGAATTGCAAAAGGCGCAGCTTTCCGAACTGAAAAAGGCGAACAAACTACAGCAAAAAGAAATGAACGCACAAGCGCGTTGTCCGCGTTGCGGCTCCACTTCCCTTTCTGCGCATAAGAAGGGATTCGGCATCGGCAAGGCCGTGGTAGGCGCAGCTATTACAGCGCCTCTCGGACTGGGTTTGATCGGTGCTGTAGCTGGCAACAAGGGTGCAAAAAAAGTCCGCGTTACTTGTTTGAAATGCGGCAAACAATTTTGGGCATAAAAAAACGCCCGCCGGGGGCAAACCGACGAGCGTTTAAGGGTAGAAAACTTTGGAACGGGATTTCTACCCTTTTATTTTACAACAAAATAGGAGGAAAAGCAATGAAAAAAGCGACAACATCCGACGGATATTTCCGCGAAACATTCACTTTTCAGGGTAAGCGTTATTCCGTCCGCGCCAAAACCGAGCGCGATCTCTGGCGCAAGGTGGAGGAAAAGAAGCGCCGCCTGGAACACGGCATCGACATCACCAACGAGAACACCACGGTTGACAAGTGGTTCACGGACTACATCGAGACTTACAAAAAACCGAAGGTGCAGCCGACCACCTATTCCGACCTGTGCGGTTATATCAAGAACTACATCGCGCCGGAGATTGGTTCCATGCGGCTGAAAGAGGTTCGCGCCGTGCACTTGCAGCGCGTTATGAACAGCGTTGCAGGCCGTTCTGCGTCCATGGTGTGCAAGCTGCGCGATCTTATCAAAGGCGCATTCCGGCAGGCGCGTATTGACCGTGTGATCGTCTACGACCCATCGGAGTCACTGGTTATGCCGGAGACCAAAAACGGCACGCACAGGGCAATTACAGCCGACGAGCGCAAGCACATTCTGCGCGTTGCCGAGACGCACCGCGCTGGTCTCTGGGTGCTGTTCATGCTGTACACCGGAGCGCGTCCGGGCGAGACCAGGAAAGCGACATGGGACGATGTTCGCAGAAACGAACAAAAGATCATCCTGCACTCGTCCAAGACGGATTTCGGTGACAGAGCCGTTCCCCTGCACCCGGCGCTTGCCCCTCTGCTGACCGGCGGCGAAGGTTACATCTTCACGCAGCCGACCACCGGCAAGCCGCATACAAAAACGTCTATGCGGCAGATGTGGGAGACCTTCAAACGTGCCGTTGATAAGGACATGGGCGCACGCACTTTCAAAGGCGCGATCATCCCGGAAACGTCTGTCGTAGCCGCCGACCTCACGCCATACTGTATGCGCCATACATACGCAACCGACTTGCAGACCGCAGGCGTTCCGCTGAACATCGCGAAGGAGCTGCTTGGCCACAAAGAAATATCCATGACAGCCAAAATATACACTCATCTTTCCGATGAGGCGTTCAACTCTGCCGCTGAAAAAGTGGCCATTTTCGACCGCGCACAGCGTACCGGCAAAGTGGTGTCTATATAATAAGGTATGCGTCGCTGTGTCACTTGCTGTGTCACCAGAAAAAACGAATGCCGAAATCGTCAGCTATAGCTTAATATTTCGCGCTTAACACCCTGCTTAAAAGGCAGGGTGTCCAAGGTTCGAATCCCCGCTGAATCACCAAATTAGCGCCGTTAAAACTTTGAGTTTTGCGGCGTTTTTCTATTTCTACATAACTATTTTGTTGAAAAAGTTAATTTCGCATTTTTCGTTCATGTCAAGCGAATACCGGTTTTTACGGTTTTTTGAGGGTGTAGGGTGTGTCACCTACTGTGTCACCTGCACAAGCAAAAAAGAGAGGGCGGAAGCCCCCTCTTTTCGTCAATGCTTCACGACATATTTGTAATATGCCGCTTCCTTATCCTTTACTGCGTCCTTGTCGTTCAGCCAAAAAGCGCAGGCTGAGTCTGCATAAAAATCAATGCTGCGCATACCGTGCTTTTCGTTTACGGCGCAACGATCAGAGTATTCGGCATTCATTGCAACCCAGAATTCAACCGGGTCGCAGTCAAGGCCGCGCTGCTGCATTACCTGCTTGCACTGTTCGAAAGTCCAATGCGGACCGGTCGTGCCATCAGCGTTCTGCATGCTGTGCATCCACTCTTCTGCCATGCTCTTAGTCATGCGGCCTGCGTTGGCGCTTGCTGCATACCCCATAGAGCGCTCAGAGCCGCGCGTCTTGTCCCCTACGAACGAGGTATCACCCATATAAGCGTCATCATCGCGAAAGCCAATAGGGCGCATCTCATCCTCGTAATCGGGGTACTCGTCATACCTCGGCCATGCGACACTGTTCTTGGGCGCAAAGCGTCCGTCAGAATAGCGGCGGTAACTACGCATTTCCGGTTCGCCGCCGTGAATGCGCTCGTCATAGTAATCATACGGCTCCATGTTGCCGTAATGATACCGCACGCCGTAATGGTGACGATCTTCGGGATACATCTTGCGAATTCTCCACTCTTCAGGGGATGCGTTCTCTTTGCGGCCTCGCTGCATCAGCAGCATCATTGTTCCCCTTCTCATGCTGTCACCGCCGTTCCGTTAATCGAGCGCAGCGCGTCAGAGTGCGAGCAGCAGGAATTTCCGAGCATTCGGAAACTGCCGCCGGTTGCCGAAGTGACAACGCGACACAGATATTTGTGACGGGTGTCCAGATTAAACACGGTAGCCGCCGCGCCGTTGCATTTCAGCAGCGGATACGTTACCGTGCCGTCGCCGATCGTGATGACCACCGGCGCGCCGATGATCGTTGTACTCGGAATGTTCTGCGCGATGACGATACCGTAAACGCAGCCGTTCTGGTAATCTCCCGCCGGAATATTTACCGTCAGTACGCCGCTTGCGTAGGTCACGCTCTGTGAGATACGCAGGTTCGGACAAAGTTTTTGTACAGGCTTGCAAGCCATAACTGTTCCCTCCTGTCAAAGGCAGGGGGATTGCTCCCCCTCCTGAATATCGTATCTCAGCAGCCGCAAGCGTTGCAGCCGCAGCCGGAAAAACGCAGAGCGTTTACAAGGTAATTGTTCTGTGCCTCCTGCGAAGCCGCGAACTTGAGGGCCTGATTCTCGTTCTGAAGCGCCGCAATCTTCTCCTGCTGACGGGTGTTCTCCATTGCATCCAGTCGTGCAATGATGCGGTCAGTGTCGTTGTGGGTAGACTGGATAATGTCACGCGCATTGGTCGCCGCGTTGTAGTTAGTTTCGCAGAAACCGCGTTCCATCTGGCGCTGGGTGTCGCAGCAGCAGCCGGACATCTGCGTGCCGAGTGCCGTCAGGCCGGCGGTCACGCCGTTAAAGCCGTTGTTCATGTTGGTGTTTACGCCGTTGATAAGCTGGGCATTCTGATAGCCGAGCTGGCAAATCGAATTGTCTACGCCGTGGAAGCCGTTCGAAACCGCGTTGCCGAGCGTGTTGAAGCCGGTGAGCATACCGTTGTTCATGCTGTAAAAGCCGTTGCACAATCCGTCCTGAATGCCGAGAACGGAACGGGACAGGTTGTTGAAATTGAACTCGCTGCACAGGTCAGAACGAGTTACCGCGCCCTGATAGCCTGCGCCGTTGCCGCCGCCGTTGCCCCAGTTGCCCCAGCCGTTACCGCCGAAGATGAGCGCGATAATCAGAAACGCGAAAATCCACGAGCCGTTACCGCCCCACATACCGTCATTGCCGCCGCCGTTGTTGCTGTCCTGCCCCAGTGCATAGCCCAGAGCCATAGAGTCATCACTCATTATAAATTCTCCTTTTCAGTTATTTTGAACGGAGCCGCGCGAACTCCGAACATGACAAAATCACGTCGGTTTTTCGTCAAGACCCGTCTAAACTGAAAAGAAGGTATTTACTTGATCTTCATGCCGAACTGCTGCGCAAACTCGCCGAGGTCAATTCCCCGCTCTTTGGCGATGTTCATTGCCATCTGCCGCAGCGCGTCCGGGCTCTTGCCCTGCATACTCTGCATCAGCTGACCGACCATCGGATTATTTCCTGTCATCTGCTGCAAAAGTGCCGTCGGGTTTCCGCCGTGCTGCATCAGCTGCATCAGCTGCATCATCGGGTTATTCATCATGCTTTGTCCCTCCCAGATTGTCGCACAGCGTGTTGAACCGTGCCTTCAGCTCTTCAAACTCGCCCCTCGCTACATAGTCCGGTTTGGGCGCGTCCTGCATCTGCACTCGGCTGTATGCCGCGAAATCCGCGCAGCCGGTTTGAAGGTTGAGCTGCTTTGTGTAGATATAGCCGTGCGCCGTGTCCGGCATGATGGTGAGTGCGCCCGAAAAGTCGGTCTGAACCGCTCTTGCCTCCTCGACGCTTGCCACCGGACGCACAATATGTTGTGGGTACTGCGGCATCTGCACGTTCTGTTGTGGATATTGCTGTTGATACTGTGGATAACCGTAAGCCATTATCCGTGCACCTCCGTTTCGTGAAGGGAGCGCTCCTTGTAGGCAAGGTACTCGTCGAGATACTTTGTGTTCCCCGCCTCGCGGTAGTCCTCAGCAATGCGCCGCGCACACTGCTTGTCGTAGCCGATACGTTCCAGTCTTTGTTCGTAGCTCATGCTTTTTCGCCCCTCTCTATGCGTCTATTATAGCGCATCGGGAGCGCGAAAACCTGTCACAAAACTTTCAGTATTTTCCGTTTGATGTTCCGCAGCCGCCGGTAAACCGTTGCCTCGCTCATATGCAGCGTATCCGCGATCTGAATAACAGAACGCGCCGTAACTCGAAGATCGAATACGGCGCGTTCCTCGTCTGTAAAATTGCATTCACGCCGGAAGTAATCGCATTCCGGCTTTGTAAATTCCTTCTTGAGGTTCACAAACGCTCACCCCTTCTGCTTGCGCTTGTCTCCCTTGATCTTGATCTTTACACCCTTACTGCCCTTTTTGTGTCTCACCGTCACACTCGCCATTATAAACACCTCCCGTGTTGTCACCGGCGACATAATTTGCATAACCGCCGTTATCTCCGTTTTCGACAACGACGGTATCAAACTGCGACCACTGCCATACATGGTAGATATTCGTTGCTGCAAGCAGCAGAATAAGAACCAGTACCAGTGCCTTCATAAACTTTAACTGACTTTTCAGCAGGCTTAAAACATCGCTTGCCAGAATTTCGTTTTTCTCGTTCATGATATACGCCCCTTTCGGGTCTATTATATCAGATTTCGACCTTTTTCGCAATCATCCGTACAGGTGTGCCCTGTCGTTGATTACCAGAATGCGCAGCAGGCTTTCGGTCAGCGCGAGGTTGCCGTCCTCGTCGCCCTGCAAAAAGCCCTTGTTGACGAGCTTCTGCACGGTCTCCTGTGCCCACTGCGGGCAGTCCTTCGGCCTGTTGTAAACCTTCTCCGCCGCGCTCTTGATCTCCTGCTTTGCAATCGCACGGGTCTGTGCTTCCGTCATATCTTCCACCCTTTCAGTAAGTCGTTTCTTGAATGCCGTGAATTTGCCCTCGTCCCTCACCCACGGTTCCGGGCAGTCCTTGCCGGTCACGTCGTAGTGCCGTACAACACGGTCAGCAGGCACATTGTACCGCCCCATGAGATAACGGACGAGTTCAACCGCCCTGTCGACCGTTGCCGCCGTGATGGTGTATCTGCCGTTCACGATGTCCGAGCACATTTCCAAGCCGATACTGTTGCGGTTCATGCAGATACCGTGCAGCGGATGATGGCTGCTCTCGAGCGCACCGCCGCAGTGCCACGCCGTGTCGTCGTCCCGGACAGACTGCACGATGCTTTTCTCGTCGACAAAATAGTGCGCACTTGCGCTCAGATTGCCGTTCTGAAAGTACCGTCCGTTGTTTTCCGCCGTGTCGCCGTTGTTCGCCGTGTAGTGCATGACGATGTAGCGAATGCCGTTTCCGCCGCGCCCAGCGCGGTAGTTACTCGGGTCACAGGGGATAAAATCAATCTTCATGGCTGTTCTTCCTCGGTACATCATACGTCAGCGCCTTTGCGCTGTCACTTACGCCCGCCGTCGTCGGGTCAATAAAGACCGACAGCACCGCAAGGCACATCGTGCAGAGCTGCACCGGATTGCTGAGGACGGATTTCACGCCCTCCCAGACCGCCGCCCACGAGGTGAACGTCTGCGGGTCAACGCCGATGGCCGTGATTGCCACGGACACAACGCCGACCCAGAACCACGGGTTACGCACTCGTACTTTCATGTTCACGTTCATAAATATGCTCCTTTTCCAAATCTTCAATCCGATGGTTCGCTACGCGGATACGCTCGTCGAGAACAGTAACGTCCTGCTGGAGCTTGTACGTTTTCTCAATCAGATTGTTGTGCTTGTTTACCTTCTCCTCAAGCTGCTTAATGCGGTACTGCGTCAGATTGCCGGTGACATACACACCGGCAAACGTACCGGCAAGTGTGCCGAACAACGACATACCGGCGATAATAATTTCAGACGGCATACCCCACCTGCTTTCTGCTGTACTTCTGCGTGAGGTGCAGCTCCGTAATCCTGTACTTGCGTACCGACTCGCGGATTTCCGCAAAATCCTCACGCTGTGTGATGTGCTTCGGGAAAACCTCGTCGACGATCATGGTCGGCACAATGGTATTTTCTGCGTCTTTCATTTACGCCTCCTGCTTCAGCATTTCGGTCAGCGTGTTGTACTCGCTCTCAGTGAGCTTGCCTGCCGCAAAAAAGATGTCGATCTTGTCTGCGAGGCCGTCGGTCTGGTTCTTCTCGATCATGCGCTTCAAAGTACGAAATAACATTGTGTTTGTGCTCCTTTCATTCGTTGAGACCCAGTTCAAGCAGGGTCAGTCTGTATTCGTGGTCTACCATCATAGCGTTTGTGTCGTCCTCTGCGGTTGGCTCAGGTTTAGGTAACGCTGCCTTATCCGCCTCGATTTCCTCGGCGGTGCGCTCTACCACCTTGCCGTCTACGAGCTTATAGCGCGGAACCGCGCCGTCGTAGAGCGGCAGCGCGAGATAGTGGCTCTGCGCGAGCGAAAATTTATCTCCATAGCCTTCATCAATTTTCGTCCAACCGTTAAGGTTAGTGGGGAGAGAATACTCTCCTTCGAGCCGTAAAATACGGCTTTCGCTGTCGGTGAGGACGTAAACACGGGATTTAGGGGTTTGCATCCAGTTCCTCCTTTCTTTTCGGAAGCTCGAACCATTTGTAGCAGTCCGTAACAGGCATGTCCCGCCCTTCGTCGGTGAAAAAGGTGTCGTTGTAGTAGCTGTCTGCGACGAACCACATAAGGTAGCCATATTCGGAGACTGCGGCGACAAGGTATGTGCCGTCGTGAGTTGGTTTGTTCATGGTGTCACCTCCTTATAGGTCGGCGGAGAGCATAAGGCTTCCGTTGGGCGCCAAAAACGCTTCATAAGCTTCTCCTGCGGTCAACGAGATTTGCGCTTTCACTTTAAGTATTACCGAATTTTGTGATGCAGCGTCCACCGCAAAAGTTTCGCCACCAGAAACTTTAACGTCACTATGCCGCATCGTAAAACCAACAGGTGTGCCAGTTAAACTGGGGACAGTCCTCATGGTAACAGGTGTCGGAATAGTAAACGAAACGAATTGCTCGTCACGCGCTACACCAGTTCCGAGCGAACAATAACGCGATGCGTCTCCGATTTTTAAAGCATACCTCTGGCACCTCCTCAACTGATCCCCGAAATCAGGGATTTCGTTCAGTACCCAAACGCCGTTCTCCTTGTGCGCAAGGGTCTGCGTGCCGCCAAGTTCGAGCTTGGCGGCGAGGATGGAAGAAGTTTTATTTGCATCTGCACCAAACAAAATCGCAAGAGAGCTTACATTATCGGGCAATGTCACTGTGATGGAAACGAGTTTATCGGTTTTCAACACTTCACCTAAAGATTTCCCGTCTACATAAAGTATCAATTTAAGGGGATTTTCGTCTCTGCGTAACATCGAAGCGGTCAAAGTCTTGCCAGCAAAATATTTAGGATTGTCTATATATTGCATAACAGAACACCAACTGTTGTTGTTAAAAACATCAATATAGCCATCCTTTAGCATTATTGTTCCGTTTCCGTCTGCCTTCCAACGGTCAATGGTATAGGATGGGGTAGGCGTATACGTATACTCCGTCTGCCCCCTCTGATTCACCGGTCTGCCGAAAAACCAGTTGTCGAGCAGGTTCGGGTTGATACCGCCGCCGGATGCCGTCAGCACAGCTCTCAGCGCTGCGTCGATTTCCTCGCCACTAAACTGCGATACATAAGTATCAGGCATTAAACCACAACCTTTCTTGTGAATTTCTCATTAAAGCCTTTGCCGTCACGGGTGACAAACCGTCCGGCATAGCTTGCACGGTATACACGGTAATAGATGAGCACGCAGCCGGGTGCACCGTCGCCGCCGTTGGAACCGTTGCCGCCCTCTCCGTTTTTCGATTTGTTATCGATTCCGGAAACATTCCACGTGCCGGAATATGCGTATTTTTTAGGAACGCGGCGGCTACCAATAGCGTAACCTGCCGAACCTGCGCCGCCGCCACCGTTACCGCCTATGCCGCCATAGCCGATTTGCGTTTGCGCAGCAGGTGGAAGTGCAGTTGCGCCTATGCCGCCTTTGCCTGCATATGCACGCGCGTAAATAGATGACTTTCTGCCGTGGGCATACGCACTGCCGTTGCTGCCGTCTCCGCCGTTAGCTCCATAAGCCGCGCCGCCGCCTGCGCCGCCGCCTGCTTCACCGATACCAACCGCCCACACCTTTTCGTGCGCGGTACTGCTGTCATGTACCAAAAAACTGCCGTATTCGCTGCTTTCTTCACCGTTCGCGCCCGGCTGATTATCTCCAAACGAGTCACCGGGAGAATACGTAATTTGCGGCCAGTCAGCGTCACGTGTCGCGCCACCGCCTTTTCCGCCTTTTAAGCCTTGCCCACCCGTTCCTCCATAGACCGTGCCGTTGATAGTGTCAATATAGCCGTATGGGTTTGACGAGCCGTCAGCGGATGTGAATGCGCCGAACGTGGTTGCGCCGCCGTTATGGCTATCGTCATTCGCGCCGAAAACTTTACCCGTTCCGCCCTTGCCGATTACAACGTTAATTACATCTCCTTCGGATACATCGAGCGTCGCCTGCATGATTTTGCCACCCAGACCGCCCCGACCGCCGTCGCCACCTTCTCCTCCGTAATACAGACCGTAGCCTTCCTGATATTCGGTGTAATCGGTAAGCGACGTATCCGTCCGGCTATAATTGCCTGCATATTCGGTACATTCACCGCCCTTGTTGCCCGGATTTCCTCCGCACCCACCGCCAATCAGCACTACACGAATACTCGTCACATTCTCCGGCACCGTCCAAGTGCCGTTCTGTGTCAGCACTTCCACCGTGTCGTAATATTCCTGCACACCAATGTCCGGCGGGAAATAATCAATCAGCACACTTTCCTCTGCTGCAAGTTTGCCGGATACCGTAATATCCGCACTTTCAATGCAGCCGGAGACTGTACCGCCGTAAGGATGTGCAATCTTCACTACATCGCCGGGGATTTCGCGTTTGGTTGCAATTTTGTAATTGATACGTTCGTTGTGGCTGTAATACTCGGCAAGGCGTTCTGCGACTGCTGTTGCGTTCACGAGAGATACGAGCGTTGCGTTCTCTACCTTAACCGTATTGTCGGACTGCGTAACGAGTTCGCGTGTTTTCGGTTTAATCTGCTGCATTACCTGTCGGGTAACGTGCGTATACTTCTTGCCCGTCAGCACGCCCGAACCTGCCGAAACCGTTGCCCAGTTTGCACCGCTTGCAAGAACGGAAAAGCCGGATGCCGCGAGGTCGTAACACGGTTCGTCGAATGTGATTTTGTCGCCTGCCGACGTTGTACCCTTAAAAAGCTCTGTCGTTTCCGTTGCGCTCTGCGAATAGGCGTGTTCGGTTACGATTACCTCGGTAACCGGTGTTGCGTAATCAACCGTACCGCTTGCGTAAATTTCGCCTGCGTCGATTGCGCTTGCCTCGCCGCTCCACAGACCTTCAATGCGAATTGCACCGTCAAAGTCAACCTTGAACGTTGCACCAATCGCGAAAAGCACCTGCGTGAGGTTTTCGCGCCGCGTTGCGATGGGCAGCCAACCGTAGAGCTTGATGTTCTGCAAGTTCGTTTTGGTATAAACCGTCAGCGGATAGCATATATCTTCACAAACTTCCTTTACCGTCTCGCCTGTGTAAATGCCGCCGTCGTGGTAGGTCTCGTCAAGCAGACCGACGGTCGAAGTGCAGGCGAAATGATAGGTGTTGATGGACGTTCGACTGATTTTCTGCACGTAGAAAATGCCCATCTGTTCATCATCATGGAAGAAGGTCAAGGGCGTGTTGCGGATGAAATCTGTGAGGGTGGTATCATCGCTGTCGATGTCAAAGCCGAATGTGTCAATTTCCTGCGACGCAGCAATCGGAGAACGTGCTTGATACAAGTTCCCCGATGTAACGTCTGTCGCCGAAAATTCTTTGTCCAGGTAAATGATTTTGTTCGTTCCCATGTGTCACGTCCTCTGCGGTGCCATCGCGATAAACTGGAAGGTCAGATCGCTCCAGTACGACTCTTTGTCGGTCTTTACGATAAGATTGTCCTGTCCGGAGGTCACGTAGGCGTTAAACGTAAGCGTTTTCTGCCCGTAAGGTAAAACTACCTTGTGGCTGTCCTCCGGTGCGCTCAGGACTTCATACAGCGCGTCGTAGTCGGCATATTTACCGACTACGGGCCGAATTGTCATCTCATAGTTATAAAACGTGCCGATAATATCGCGTATCATGCCGCCACTTAAAGCACGTTCCGCGTTCTTGCCATCGAGTACTTGAAAACCGCGCTTCAAGCCGGTGACAAAAACGTTATAGTTTTTTCCGTCTACAGAAAGTAACATTTATGCACCACCTGTCACAAGGTTTACGCCGCGTCGGCGTGTTTCGCTGCTGTTATACGCATTGGTAATGCGCGCGAACTTCGTACCGTCAATATACAGATTGATTGGCGCGTTGTTATTGCCCGTACCGCCGCGCGCGTCCAGAGCTTTATTGAAAGCATCGATCATGGTAGACAACGGAGTTTCGACGTTCACGCCGCTCCTCTGGTCGCCCAGCAGCGCAAGAAACTGATTGTTTGGCGAGATTACCGCGCCGTTTGCCAGTGCCGGAACGTTCAGCGTCGGCATAGAGGCGTTAAGCGCAAAGGTGCTTGTTCCAGAGAACGCGCCGATAAGCGAGGAAATGCCGCTGCCGATACTGTTGCCGACCTTTCCGAGGAGGCCAATAACATATGCGAGCGCGTCGCCAAGCACGGTAATTGCCTGCGTTGCGAGCTCGATTGCACCGATTACCGCAGAGCCGATAAAACTGATGATCGGCTTTACAACCTTCCAAATCTGCTGTAATACGGGGGCGAGCGCTTCGCATACCTTTGCAATGGCCTGCAATGCCGCCGTGAGCAGGTCGAGCACCGCCGGGGCAGCCTTTTCGATAGTCCACTTGCCGAGCGGCAGGAGGACGTTCTCCCATGCCCACGCAAGGCCGTTCATAATCAGGTCTACAACCGGTTCGAGCGCTGCCATGAAATTTTTAAATGCCGTGACAAGAGGTTCAAAATTCAAACCACTTGCCCAATCCGCCGTTGCCTGTGACATTTTATCAATTCCGCCCAATACATCATCAATGATTTTGAGGATACTCTTCCAAATAGATACGCCATTCCCGTTGTATTCCCACGCAGATTGCAGGTTTTCAGCCAGTGATTTTATCGCATTCTCAATGTTCGTAATGATGGAAAAAATATGCGAGAAGATACTTTCGCCTAACCCTGCATCAGTCCAAGCCTCAATAAACGCTTGACCGATAGAATTAACAAGGTTCACGACCGCCGTAATCATCTGCATCAGCGCGCTTAACAGTCGCTCGCCTGCATTGCCGTCGTTCCACGCAGCGATAAAAGCCTGTCCGATTGCCGTAACAGCTTGAACAACGGTATTGATGAGGTTCATAATGCTTTGCAGCATTTGCTCTCCTACGTTGCCGGTATTCCATGCGTTCGTAAACGCGGTTGCAATCGAGGCAATCAGATCGAGTATCGTTTGCAGCAGGAATTGCAGATTGTTCAGTGTTTCAACGCCCGTTCCATTGTTCCAGACGTTCATAAACGACTGACCGATAGCGGAAACCATGTCTTTCAGCGCAGAAAGAGCGTTCTTTGCGCTTTCAATAGTCTGCTGTCCGTACTGCGCCCACGACTCCTGAAACGTTTTCCAGAAATCCGTGAGCCACTGCGGCATCTGGTTTTCCGCCGCAGAAAAGTCGGTATCAAACTTCGGCTTGCTCGGGTCCTCGGTCTTGTTCGGGTCATCGGTCTTGTTCGTGAGCTTCTGTACTGTATCAAACGACGCAAGAGCCTTTTCAGCTTTCTTTGTCGCCTTTGTGGTGTCGTTTGTTGCGTCTACCTGTTCCTCAAGCGCTTTAGCGTTGTCCTGCGCTTTCTGCGCCGTCGTTCCGAACACCGAGGCGGTAAACTGTGCCATCTGTGCCGTTACCTGTGCAAGCGCCTGCATTAGTTTGTTCAGCCATGGCAAAATTGCCTCGTAGATCGGCTGAAAAGCCGTTAACAGATTGCTTTTTACTTGACCGAAAGATTTTGCAAACGTCTTGTTTGCAAGAAGTGCGCTCCCCAGACGGTTTGTCAATGCTGTCAGCGCTCTTGAAATCAAATTGAAAAAGAGCGCACCGGCAACAATGGATTTCAGACGAGTACCGAAAGAACGAATGCCGTTATCTGCCTTTTTCATCGAATTCGCCGAGGACTTGCCGAAACTCGAAAACTTTGCTTTGAGCTTGTCTGCAGCCTTGCCGAGGGCGTTTCCGATGGAGTCTTTGAGCATGCCGAACGTTGTTTTAACGCCGCTCCCCAGTTCAGAAAGCACGCGCTTAACCTTCGCAAATTTCGAGGTTGTCTGATTCGCGAAATCGCCCATTGCAGCTTTGGCCTGCGCAAACCCTGCCTGCATGGTCTCAAGTTTCGCCTGCTCATTGCTGATACTGGATGCGATGTTCTGCCCTTCGGGGCTCATACGCGACGCTTCGGAAGCCTCTGCAAGTTGCTGCTTGAGCATTGCCGCCTTGTCGTCTGCGTTTCGCAGCGCTTCGGCGAGCTTGTCGGACTCAGCTACAAGGTTGTTCAGTTTTTGCGCCGACTCCGAAAATTCCTCCTGCGGAATTTCGCCCGTTGCCGCCTGCTTGAGTTTTGTATTATAGCCAGCCTGTGCCTTGACGATTTCCGCGTTGACTTCCTCAAGTCGCCCGGATAACCGTTCTGCCTCTTTGGATGTAGCGACAAGGTCGGCTTTCATCTTCAAGCCTTTCGTACCGCCAGCGGTGACCTTTTCCCACTGCGCGGCGAGCTTGTTCACCTTCGCGGTTTGCTTGTCGATGGCGGCTGACTGCTTTTCAATGTCTTTCGACATCTGTTCAAGCTGTTTCTTTGCCTGCTCGTCACTGATTGTTGCTTCAATTCGGATAGAGCCGTCCGCCATTTATTCACCGCCTTTCTATTTGATCTGCGCCCAGAATGCGTCTACTACTTCCTTCTCTTCCTCAGAAAGTGCAGGCGTGGGCGTAAGATTACGTTTGAGTCGTTCGTAGTCCTGCCGCTGCTTGCCCTTCATCTTGCTTGTGTCCGTGCCTCTGATCTGGATTGCATGAGAGATAGCAGAGTCCTCGTCAAGGCTTTCCATCATCGCCATAAATTCAAACCAGTGCAAATTGATCTTGTGCAGTTCAATCCCGAACGTCTGCCGGAACGACGCATACAGCCGTGCGGCGTCATAGTCGAACCACAGCAGCCGTTTACCGCCCGGTTCGATTTCTTTATCGTCACCGCATTGAATGAACCACTGTAGGCCTTCTAGGGCCACGTCAAGGGGCGGCATCCCCGCTCCGAAAAGCAGGGACAGTGCCACCATTACGCGGTCATTCTCGTTCAGCTCCGGGTCATCGAGCGCAAGGGAAATCTGAATGCCGATGCGGTAATCCGTGCGGATGAGATAGCCCTTGTAATCGCTCGGCAGGCGGTCGAGCAGCATGTTAAACACTGCCGACACGCTCCGAACTGTACTTGTTCATGTTCGCTACGCGCTTCTGTGCGTGCGCGTCTACGATCGGGACGAGCTGAGAGAAAAAGTCTAAGAACTGGTCAGAGGACGGAAGCACCGCGCCGAAAACCTTCTTGCAGGTATTCTCGCCGATGAGCGCGTCCGTTTTGTCGCGAATTTCCTTGTCAAATTCGACAACGGCATCAATCGCGCCCATAACGTCGTCGTCCTTTGCGGAAATGGCATCTGCCTTATCCTTGAGCTCGTTCAGCAGTTTGAAAAAGCCCTGAATAAAGCTGTCGTCCGAGAGGGGAAGCGAAATTGTTTCCCCTGCATCGTTTACCTCGATGATCTGAACGCCACTGTTTACGCGGATACTTTCCATTTCTTATTTCCTCCTTAAACTGCTACGTCAGCAGTGAATACCGGCGCGCCATCGGTGATCTTTACGGTACCGGGGATGGGGTCGCCGACATAGTTGATCGTGAATTCCTGCGTCGGGGTTGCGTCGCCATCGCCGCCGTAGCTGTCGAGCTGAATAGCGACCTCCTGCACCTCTGCAACGTAAGTTGCGCTGGCGCTCTCGCCAGTAACGTCCCACAGGTCGACATTCAGCATCCATGCGTGCGCATCGGCCAGAATTGCGCGTGCGCGGCGCTTCTTGGTGATGAACGTGTATACCGGGTCGCCCTTTGTGCACTGCTGCGATACGGACATATTCGGCTGGTAGCCGGTCAGCTCCGTAGTCGCAGAGGACGAAATAATATCCTGCTCAGTCTCGGTCTGTGCGCCGAAATCAATAGCAGCACTCGTTACGTTCTTGCCTACGCGCGCCCAATTTGCGGCGGAATACTCGCCCATCTTGTCGGAAGTATCCAGAAAGTGGGCGATAAGGGAACGCTTTACCTTTTCAGTAGTTGCCATTTATTACACCTCTACTTCATATTTCATGGTCATGAGGATTTGATAATCCTCGGTTAAATCTTCATAGCGTGCTACAAGAGCCGCCGGAGTAATACGCTCGACATCCGTCACCGTCATGCCCTCCCCCAGTTCGGGGGGGTGGTCTTCTGCCCATGCGCCCACTTCATTTAGCAGCGTTTCCACATCGAGACGTTCGCCGCTGCTTGTCGGCAGAGCACGGTACATAATGCCGAATTGGTATTGCGCGGAATAACTTCCATCCACGTACTGCGCTGTTTTGAAAGCGCCTGAAACAGATGTGAGCATCATTCCAGAGTGTTCAGGGGGAAGATATTCAAACTCGATATCAGGGACATGCCCTTGTAGCCATAAAAGAACGGCGCGTGAAACTGTATCTTGCTCACGCACCGTTAATACATTTACCTTTTCAGCCATCGCTCAGTATCTTTCGCACTCCTTCCCTCCAGTGTTCCTCGTTCACCGCGCGGCTTGCCTCAAACCAGTGCGGTTGCGCGTGTTTGTGCATCGCCTTACTGTATTTAAGGTCGCGCTCGGTCAACACCTTGCGCACGCCCTTAGGCGCGAACGTGCTTCCTGTAGCCGGGTCAATCATCACCTTGCCGTAATACTGAAAACGTGCATACGGCGAGGCATACACGATGGTATGCCCATGCCGCTGTACGTTCATTGCCAGTACACCGGTTCGCGCCGGAACAAACGGGTCGGTGTCCTTGATGATCTCCTCAACAAGCCACGCGTTCGCCTTTTCCACGCGCCCATCAAGCACGTTATTTGGCAAGTGCAACTTCATAGAGTAACGTATCATCGGCCGCCCACCTCCAAATGCTGCAATCCGCCGTAATCATACAAAGAGACGCTTGTGACGCGGTATGTCTCGTACTTCTCACGGCATTTCTGGTAACTTCCTGCGTCCGGCACATCGCCGCGCGCAAAATAGTCCTTTTCAGGGCTGATGATCTGCGTAAACGGTAAAGGGATATGCAGCGTTACACTGTCTGCGCTGTTCTGTGCGGTTTTCGTTACGCTCGTGCCTCTGGTGCTTTCAAGCAAAACGCCCGTCAGAACAGTTCGGCCAGACGGCTGAAACAACGTTACAGTGTGGGGCAGTCGCATCCGCAGCACCTCCCACCTCGGTACAGCATTCCGGTATTTGCAAGATACATTTCCGCAGCAGCTTTGAGCTGTGCCTTTGCCTCCTGCATTGCCTCCGTGCCGCTGCGATAGCTTACAGACCAAGAGCCAACGCTCTCGCTCTGTTTCTCCTGCTCGGCAGATGCCGCGCGAGTTTGGATCGTATCAATCACTTGATACTGCTCCGCGACCGCACAGCACGCCATCTTTGCAGGCTCGCTATCGTCAATTCTTCCGCGCGTAAGATAGGTAAGATATGCTACAGCGCGGCTTTCAAGGCGCGGAAACTCATCCTCGGCAATCTGGTTGCCGAGGTACGTATCCTTGTAATATGCATAATCTACCATTTGCGTTTGCTCCTTACGAAAGGGTTACGGATGCGGTGCCGCTCTTGCTTGCGTCCTGCTTCGACTCAGCAGTTACCGTGAGGCTCGATGCAGTCTCCGCCTTGTCAACGGTCAGCAGGCCGTCTTCGGTGATCTTGGTGTTAGCCTTTGCGCCGCCGGAAACACTCCACGATACGCTGTCGGAAACAATGCCGTTGCCGGTTACAGCCGCAGTAAACAGCTTGGAACCGCCCAATGCAAGGCTTGCAGTCGCCGGAGTTACCTTTACAGTGGAAACAGTGCCGCCGTTGCCGTAAACGGAGAACGGGAACGGGTTTTCCATGTCCGCATTAAATGCAGTTACCGGGTTTGCGATCTCCCATCCGAGGCGCATAACCGCGCGCAGCGCAACCATGTCGTTCTGCATGAGGTTGTACTGGATTGCCTTGGTAGACGGATCCTGAATAACGCCCTCGGTAAAGATCTTGAACGTGATGTCCTGACGGATGGCGTAAACGAGCTGCGACCAGTCGCCGACAATCATCTTTGCGAGCGTCGGGTCAAACGCGCCGTTGTTCGGGAAATACATATCCATGCCGTCCAGAGCGTAGCGAGACGCGCCCTGCATGTCAGTCTTAAAGATCGGCTGACCGGTGGTATCTACCAGACCGCGCAGCTTGCCGCGCATCTGTACGGCGGATACAACGCCGTTCGGGCTGTAGCCGTCCAGTTCAACCTTTGCGATCAGGCCGTTCTCGCCCATGATGTCGCCGAAAGTGTCGGTAGATGTCGGAACGCCGTTGCCTGCTGCAATCGCAGACGGGACAACGCCATCACGCCACGTGGTCGGCTTGTCCGCGCCAAACAGGATTGCGGCGTCAATCTTCTTGCCGAACGCCTCGACCAGACGCGGACGAACTTCACCCCAGATGTCGTAATCCGCATCATCCAGAACTGCCTCCGGGATGGGGACGATTACCGCGATTTCCTCGGCGTAAATCTTCTTCTTGTCCCATGCCATCTTGGTAGTCTGCTTGTACGCTGCGGAGTCAGCCGCGCCAGTGCCGGAAACCTCGCCGTTTACCCAGTAAGCGGTCGGCAGCATATCCAGAACGTTCATGGTCTGGGTCTTGCTGGTCATGTTCGGCAGGCGGCGAGCCATACGCAGCACTGCCGACTCTGCAACAGCGCCCTGAAGGATTTCACGAGTTACCGGCTCCGGGATGAGGCCGGAAAGGGAATTGCGGTCAATTACGTTATTTGCCATTGTTAAAAACTCCTTTTCTTACTTGATTGCCCCACGAATAAGCGCGTTCATCGCTGCATTGGGGGCGTTTTTCTGGTTGCCATCGCCTACAGGCGCAGTCCAATCAAACGAGGTACGCGGCCGACGTTCCTGCGCGATTGCATCCACAGCCTGTTCAAAGGTGGTCTTGTCATCTACCATCTTCGCAGCCTTGAACGCGATAAATTCCGCCTCGTCACCGGTAAAACCCTTGGACGAAACGTATTTTTCATGCTCAAGCTGTTCGATCTTCGCGTTCGCCGTCGAAAGGTTGCTTACTGCGGTGTCGCGCTCCTTGGTGATGTTGTTCATTCTGTCCTGCTCGGTCTGCTGGCTGTCTTTCCACGTGCGGAATGCGGTCAGTTCTTCCTCGCTGGGCATTTTCTTCCGTTCACGGTCAAGGCGAGACTGGATCATCTTGTCTACATCTGCCTGCGTAAACGTCTTTTCCTGCTGTGCAGCAGTGTTGTTCTCCGCGCCCTGCGCGTTGGTGTTGGGAGTGTTGTTCTCCATGGTAATCTCCTTGTTTAACGTCCTGTCGGACAATTTGGCAATAAAAAAGCACCGTGTTTCCACGATGCCAATTATTCAATTACTTTCATGCGGTTGGTCTGCGTCGGCAGGCTCGCCGCCCGGCTGAATTCGCGATATTCTTTCTTCAATCGGCGAATGCGGATGCCTGTTTGATCTTCCTTACCCGTCATTCCTGCGGCGTTGTACGCGGCTCTGCGGCGCTCCAGTTTGCGCACTGTGCGTTCTATCTTGCGCTGCATTTGCGTTGCTTCATAGGCGCTGTACGTGCGCCCCTCGAACTCCACAGGCGGTGGGTCGATGTTCGCAAGCTCGTCGTCTGTGTAGACGCGCTCAGAAACGCCCTCTAAAAACGCATGCCGATGATGTCTACAGTTAGCGCCCTCCAGACCGTCAACAGCACCCAATCCACAAACCTTGTAAATATTCGGGTATTTGCTGCCGTCTTTCGTGCTGTAAACCTTGCCTTGCCATGCCTTGTGGTTCTTCCATCCTGTGCCTTTATCACGCGCGCCGCGATGGGCGGTGATTTCGTACAGGTCAGTTTCCAGTGTTTCCGCAGCTGTTTCCGTATATTTCGAGGTGAGCTGATTTAGCCCCGTGAAAATAGCTCTGCGCGCTGCAACGTCTGCACGGTCTCTATGCCCTGTCGCATAGTCGATCGTGTATATGCCGCTGTCTGCAAGCTCTCTAACTGCATCCTCAAGTGACTGCTGCAACGTAAACGCACCGGACTGCATTTTCACTTCTGCTTTGTCAAGGGCGGCTTGATACGCCTTTGCAATCGGCTGAAATGTAACCTTTCCGTTTGTTTGCAGTGCAAAGCCGAGAGAGCGTGTAATGTTGCGGTATCCGTCAAGCGTCTGTGACTGTATCTGCGCGATATCCGCAGCCGTCACCCAGAAAAGCGGTTCAGCAATGCTCGCCTTGCTTGCAAGCTCGTTGTAATACTTCTGGTTGTATTCAACAACACGGTCAAGTGCTTCCTGCACCTGAGGCAGTGTTTCCTTGCTGTGCTTCGCTATCATTTTCTCGATGGTCTCCATGTCGAGGCCTTGCGCACGCAGAGCGCGGATATTGTTCATGGCAACCTCGTTCAGTTCGCCGGTCAGCTTAAAGCGTGAACATATCTCGCGCAAGATGTCCTTTTCGAGCTCTCGCATTGCAATCGCAATCGGTTCGGGCGCTGCGTCGAGGTATTCCGGTGTGATTGGATACTTCATTCAATCTCATCTTCTCCCTCGTCTGTCATATCCTGCGCTTTAGGCAGCATTTTCTTCGCCGTCTCATCATCTTCGTTGAGCCACTTAGCGCGGAATTCCCAGTCGTTCATAATGCCTGCGTTAAGCAGCTGCATGTCTCGCGTGAAGTCCGTGCCCTTATCCTCGATGATGCTGTCGTCAAAGTCAATACTGATTTCCACATCCTCGTTCAGCCCGGCGTTCATCGCGTCATTTCCGAGCCGCAGAATAATGCGACACAGCTCCACAAGTGCCTGCTCAAGGATGATTTCATGCTTCTTGATCGTGCGGAACATGGTGCTGTTTTCGCTGATTACCTGCGTGGCAGTTGCAACACTTGCGCCGTCGAAGTGGTAATAGCTCTCACCGAACCCTGTCTTGGTTGACAGCAGGTTCAGCTGATCTTGAATGCCCCGGTTATGCTCACTGGTTCGCAGTGACATGTCGATAGGCTCAATTACATTGCCGTCCTGTGTGTCCTCCGGCAGCACGTAGTATGCAAGCTCGTTCGGGTCGAACACCGGCTCGCCGTCAAGGTAGTTCGTCGCAGCCGGCTTTACCATGATGCGCTTTTTGCCGAGCAGGAACTCGTTTACATAGCTGTCATATGCGATATCAACGCCTTTCAGAACGTCAATCGCGTTTGCATAGACCGGAATACCGAGCGGAATGTAATAATCAAAGTTGTTCGCGATGTTCAAACGATCAATCACAAACTGCCGCTTGTTCGAACCGGTATGCACAACAGGTGGAATTTTTTCAAACCCCGGCACGCTTACAAGGCTTTCTTCAGACAAACTTTCATTTGTGATTTTGAAAATGCGGTTTTCGATGTCGTAAAAGCCGTTTTCATTTCGCTTGTGGATTTGCAGATAGCAGTAATCCTCGCCTTTCACGGTGGTTCTGCTATCGAACGCGCATTCCATGATAACGCCGTTCTGCCATGCCAGAGGGAAAATGTGCTCTACAGTCACATAATCAATCTGAATGCCGTTTGCTGCGCCTGCAATAGGCTGTTCGCCGTCCGACACTGCACCGACAACACGCGGAATGTATGCGACCGTACCCAGTGCAGACTTCATTTCCTGCATCTCGTTCGCCTTTACCTCGAAGTTGTTCTCTTTAAAGATGCGGTCGATGAACGCCTGTTCTTTCTCGCCCTCCAAGGTGATCTTCACCTTTTCGTTCATTAGCAGGTTAGCCCAGTCCTCGGCTAACTTCTTCGCCATACCGAGCGTATATCGCTTGCAATGCACGGTTCGGCCGCAGTTCCGCACCTTGTAATGGTGGAATGACTTCACATCACCCACATACCAACTGCGCCACTCCGCAACCTTACCGTAAAACTCGGGGGCGATTGTGTTATATCCGAGCTCTTTCAGTTTTTCAATGATCGTCAAGCAATCACTCCCATTCTTCTGTAAACGCGCTCAAGGGCGTATCTCGTGGCGTCAATCAGATGGTTCTTTTCATCTGGATAGCCGCTGATGATCTCGCCGTCCTTGTCGCGCTCATACTCATAGTTCACAAACTCATCATAGGCGTGCGGCGTTCGCTTGCGGTCGATGACAAGTGTCCGGCGCTGTAGCCACTTCATGCCGTACTCGACACTGCCGGGACCCTTCACGGCCTCTTTGGCAGGCAGTCGCATAGCGCGGTAGTCTGCAACACTTTTGGGCTCTGCACTGTCGCAGGTGATAAACGTATCATTATAGCCGCGCTCCATGATAATACCGGCGCTTTCCTCGTTACTCAGCTTGTTTTTGTATATCTCATCGATAAAATACACCGTCTCACGCGCCCTGTCGTAGTGGACGCGGATAAAAGCGAACGGGTCAGGGAACCATCCCCAGTCAGCGCCTTGATAGATATGGTCGAACGTTGCCACCTCATCATCTGTGATTTCTCGCAGTTCAAGGTTTTCAAAGACGTTGCCGCCCGTGCCGACCGGAATGCCGAGATATTCATGCTGGTATGCTCGTTCGTCCGTTCCTTTGAGATGTTCCGCCTCTAAGATAAACTGCTCACCCAGCCATTCAGCAGGCGCTTGCAGGTACGTTGTCCTACTGCATAGCCTATCCTCGCGTTCCTCTAAGCTGTCTTTGTTCGCCCAGTTATCGCGGCTGATCGGCGGGTTATAGCTTTCAAAATTCCAAAACTTAGATCCGCCGCGCATTGTGGATTGCAGAATCGTTCGTATCTCTGCGCGTCCTGCAAACTGGTCTTTCTCCTCAAAGTGCGTAATGGCAATGTAGCCAAACGGAACCTTGATTGACTTGATTTTCATTGGGTCATCAGCGCCACGAAACATGATCTTCTGCCCTGTCGGACGATAGATAAGCTCCATAGGTGATACTTTCGCGTCCCAGTAAGCAGCCATGCCCAACTCACCGATTGCCCAAACATACTGCGCGTACACACTATCGCGGATAGTGTTTGCAACCTTACGCAATACAACCGCGTGTGTGCCCGGATTGTTAATCACCAACACCGGCACAATCAGCGACACAAACGACGATTTCAGCGAGCCGCGCCCACCAGAGAAGTCATAATGTGTGTGCTTGTGTTCCACAATGTCGCGTGCAGCGTCAAAAAAAGCAGGTCCGATGACCTGCGATAATCTGACCTCAGACATCAATAATCACCTTGACGCCTTCCGCCTCAATTTTTTCCTCTACCGCGTCACGCTGTCCGAGATACTGCTTACCAAGCCAGATAAGCATTTGGATATTGCCGCCTCGCGCGGCGTTGAACTGCCAATGGCGCAGGCTGAGTTTCATTTCTGCCACGCCTTTATAGTATGCCTCGGTAACTTCCTTGCGATTGTGAAACGTCGCGCGGGAGAACCCAAGCGCCTTTGAAATTTCTTCTTGTGTATTGCCCTCGCTCGCGAGCTCCTGCACAGCGTCAAGGTCAATAGCTTTCTTCGGTCTGCCTCTAGGCATCTTCTAACCTCCTTTCCTCAAAAGAAAAGCACCGAGACTTTCCCGGTGCTTTGTCTGTTGAGTTGTGTTTGCTTAGGTCGAGGACGAGCGAGCGCTCGTTGCGCTTGCCGCACGGCGGCCACGGATACGGTTACGCACCGCATTTACAAATCTGCGGATACCACCCATGCTTTTCACCTCCTTTCGGGTATGAAAAAGAGCCATCCCGAAAGACAGCCCTTTTCGTCTTTTTTACTCATCCATGAGCCTGCTCAAGTAATCTTTTGAGCCTTTGCCGATACGCGCAAACCGCAAATCCTCGGTTTTAACCGGTCTTTTCACCGCTCGCGCGAATTCTTTTCCTTCGATATACTTCAAATCGCCGTCAAACTCCAGAGACTCCAAAAATTCCTCTTTCTGCGCACGGCTGGTGAAGCAGATGCAGCACCAGTATTCCGTATCACACATATCACGAAATCGCTTGTTCTCAGCGCCCATGCGCTCACGGAAACTCTTTTCTACGTCCCCCAGCTCGTCGAGGCACTCGCTTTCAAGCTGCTCTAATTCGATGTGATCGTCCTTTTCTTCTTTCTTCGGCTTATCGTCATTCCAGTATCCCATTACTTTTCGCCCCTCCTAAACAGTTCCAGTTCAGCCAGCGGAAACCACGTCAGAATCTTTTCGTAGTCTCTCGGGAAGTTCTCCTTGATCGGCTTCAAGAACCGATAATCAATACCATCGAACGTTCTGCCGAACAGTTTGTAGTCTACCGGCAGCCGAACACCGCTTGCATCAAATTCGCGCAGCAGGTCGGCCTTTACCCAGTCAAAAACCGGGTAGAACCGCTTTGCATTGTGGTTGATCGCTCCATGTGTTTTCATGGCGATACGCCGCATAGGGCTATCTGCCATTCTAACGCCGGTCGCAGTGTATACGCATTCCGGCAGGCGCTTGCATTCGCGGATGATCTCGCCAATTTCGGCATCGTCATATTCTTCGCCCGGCAAGTCCAGCGCCTCGATCTTGGTTACATGCTCCGGCGATTGGAAGACCAGATTTCGCAGCAGCCGGTACATTGATCTGTGCGGCAGCCTGTATATGTGTGTGCCGAAAAAGTCCTCGTAGTATGCGAGGCTGTTTTCGACGAATTCCAGACCCGGCACAGTGTAACAATAATACGGGATTACATGCTTGAAATGCTTTCTCAGCTGCAACCACGCTGCAATGCTGTCCTTGCCTGTGGAAAATGCTAAGATCGCGGTATCGCATTCCTCTGCCATAGTACGGCAAAGGCTTTCGCCGCTGCTTGCATCTACGCTATCATACACTACGCTTTGTCCTCCTCTTTGTCTCTCTCCATCTGGCAATCAATCGCACGGGCGATAAAGCCATTCACGCTTTCTCTCCGGCCTTCCACATGGGATTTGATTTCTTCTTTCTTGCCTTTCGGCAGGGTCAAATTAACCCGGTCATAAGCCTTGTTGATGTACTTATTGGTTGCTTTCTGCTGCGCCTTACTGGATGGCATATAACAGCACCTCCTAACGATAGCTATTATACGCCTCAGATATGTTTGTGTAAATATACATAACCCACAAATATACTTGCGCAAATATAGTTATTTTGCCTATTGCTATACTTGCGCAAATATACTATACTATAGTCGCAGCAAAGGAAAACACCAAACACAATTTTGGAGGTACACACCATGAAAACCAATTACCCAATCCTCACCAAGCAGAACGCAGTCATCGGCAACAAGTACGCATCCTCAGGCGATGGTTATATCACCCTTAATCGTATCTACCGCATCACCGAGCAGCAAGCCGCCGAAAACTGGCTTTCCTGTCTCGATCGTTACGAGGCTGTCACCAACAAAGGCGATACTCTCAACGCTGCATTCCCTGATAGCGACCTATTCGACGTCATGCCACGTATGTGGCAT
>ERZ1026901.302-NODE-302-length-43365-cov-7.584761_pt1 | contig 43365 bp, 22 predicted proteins | sample MGYA00380179_ERZ1026901 | MGnify/ENA primary metagenome ERZ1026901 (study PRJEB33269, sample SAMEA4719815) | human gut metagenome | biome: human-associated habitat; feature: organic feature; material: feces | place: Cameroon | collected 2013-10 ... | reverse complement strand
TATTCCGTATGCGTGAGTTCGAGCAGATGGAGATGCAGTTCTTCTGCCAGCCAGGCACTGGGATGAAGTGGTTTGAGTATTGGAAGAAGGTTCGCTTGGCATGGCACGAGGCTCTGGGCATGGGCAACGAGAACTATCGTTACCACGACCACGAGAAGTTGGCTCACTATGCTAACGCTGCTACTGACATCGAGTTCAAGATGCCATTCGGCTTCAAGGAGGTGGAGGGTATCCACAGCCGTACCAACTTCGACCTTTCTCAGCACGAGAAGTACAGCGGCCGTTCTATCAAGTACTTCGATCCAGAGAAGAACGAGAGCTATGTACCTTACGATGTGGAGACCTCTATCGGTGTTGACCGTATGTTCCTCAGCGTGATGTGCCACTCTTACTGCGAGGAGAAGTTGGAGAATGGTGAGACACGTGTAGTATTGCGCCTGCCAGAGGCATTGGCACCAGTGAAGTGTGCCGTGTTCCCATTGGATAAGAAGGATGGCCTGCCAGAGTTGGCTCACGAGATTGTGGATGAGTTGAAGTTCCACTTCAATACCCACTATGGCGATCCTAAGGATTCCATCGGTAAGCGTTACCGTCGCCAGGATGCTATCGGTACTCCATTCTGTATCACCGTTGACCACGAGACACCTAAGGATCACAAGGTAACTTTGCGTTATCGTGATACCATGGAGCAGGAGCGCGTAGCTATCTCTGACCTTCGTGGCATCATCGAGGATCGCGTAAGTATCACCAGCGTATTAAAGAAACTTGGTAATGAAATTAAGAATTTCTAAATATCTCTTCTTGCTCGTGATGGCTGTGTTCGCCCTGTCATCATGCAGCGAGAACGATGACTCCTATGATGCGTATGCCAACTGGCAGGAGCGCAACGAGCAGGCTTTTGCCGATACGCTGGCTTACGCAAAGAAGATGGGAGAGAGCCAGGGATGGTATGTGTACCGCAACTGGAGCCTGGAGAACCAGACAGCAAACAAGGATGTCAACGGCGTGAATGTGCCGCTGACCTACAAGGATTGCGACCACATCATCGTTCATGTGCTCGAAAAGGGCGAGGGTACCACAAGCCCGATGTACACCGACTCCGTGAGGGTGAGCTATCGTGGCAGCCTGATTCAGACTACTGATAAGGATGGCAGCGTGAATGCGGGATACGTGTTTGATAAGACCTTCGAGGGTACTTACAACAAGCAAACCGCCATGCTTTCTACCTTTGCCGTGAGCAATGTGGTGGATGGCTTTGCCACAGCCTTGATGCGCATGCATCCGGGCGACCACTGGATGGTTTATATTCCATACCAGTTGGGGTATGGTTCCGCCACCAGCAGCAGTTCTACGATTCCTGCCTATTCGATGCTTCGCTTCGAGATAGTGCTGGATAGCTACTTCTCCAAGTGATATTCAGTGTGATTACACCTTATTATATATAGGGGAGATTTCCACCTTATTATATATGGGGAGATATATGGGGCGTTCTCAGGTATGCTGGCAAGGCAACCTGGGAACGCTCTTTGTGTTAACAAGCATTTCGTTAGTGTTAACAAGTGTTTGTGTTCGCACACAATTTGTTGAGTTACGTCAAAAAATGTTAGTTTCATGCATTTTTTTCGGGAAAAGTATTGTGGTTTCAGAAATTTGTTGTACCTTTGCATCAGAAAAAATAAGTTTTAGGTTTTTAGTTAGGTAATAGATTTTATTAGGTTTTAGTTGTTAGGTAAAAAATAAGTTAAGATTGTTGTTCATAGGTTAGGTTTTTAGTTTAGGTAAAATTAGATTGTTTATTCAAAAATGGGTGTTAGTTAAGGTATAGAAAGATTGATTTATTCAAGGATGACAAAAACAGTGCTGTTCTGCTACGGCGGAAGTTAAGTTTTGGGAAAAACAAAGGTACGACAAATTTTAAATTTAAATAGAAAGTGGCGTTCCTCTTTTGAGGATCGCCACTTTTTGTATCATTTCATTAAAAGAAAAAAATATGTTATTCAAGAATAAGACAGATTATCTGATAGAGTCGATTCGCAAGGGAAGGGCGATGACTCGAAGGGAAAAACTCAATCTCATCGTGGGGTTGAGCGTGCCGTCAATGCTGGCGCAGATTTCCACCGTGATGATGTTCTTTATCGATGCATCGATGGTGGGACATCTGGGAGCAGAAGCCTCGGCTAGCATCGGACTGATAGAGTCAACCACTTGGCTCATCGGAAGTTTGCTTTCGGCAGCTGCCACGGGGTTCTCGGTGCAGGTGGCTCATTTCATCGGTGCCAACGATTTCAGAAAGGCACGCCAGGTATATCGCCATGCCCTGATATGCGGTTTGGCGTTCAGCCTGATGCTCACCCTGGTGGGTGTGGGCATCCATGGCTATCTGCCCTATTGGCTGGGTGGCGGTGACGACATCGCTCCTTTCTCATCGAAGTATTTCCTGATATATAGCCTCGTGCTGCCCTTCGTGTTCCTCTATCACATCTCCGAGATGATGCTCAAGTCGGCAGGCAATATGCATACGCCCAGCGTGATGGCGGTATTGATATGCCTCTGCGATGTGGTCTTCAACTATCTCTTCATCTATATACTGAAGATGGGCGTAGTGGGAGCGGCATGCGGCACGGCGATGGCCTACTTCTGCATCTCGCTGCCCAATCTCTGGATTTCGGCATGCAGCAACAGGATTCTGAACCTGCGGCAGGATAAAGAGCCGTTCCGCTGGGTGAAGAGTTATGTGAATCAGGCCTGCCAGATCAGCATACCGATGGCCATTCAGAATATCCTGATGAGCGGAGCGCAGATAGTGAGCACCATGATTGTGGCGCCATTGGGCAATATCGCCATCGCTGCCCATTCCTTCGCCATCACCGCCGAGAGCCTCTGCTATATGCCGGGTTATGGCATCGGAGATGCGGCAAGCACCCTGGTGGGACAGACTCATGGAGCCGGGCGCATCGACCTCTGCAAGAGCTTCGCCTATCTCACCGTGGGATTGGGCATGAGCGTGATGGCATTGATGGGCGTGGTGATGTTCGTCTTTGCACCCGAGATGATAGGCGTGCTGTCGCCGGTGGAAAGCATCCGCGAATTGGGCACCATCTGCCTGCGCATCGAGGCATTCGCCGAACCGTTCTTTGCGGCGAGCATCGTTACCTATAGTGTCTGCGTGGGAGCGGGCGATACGAAGAAGCCTGCCGCCATCAATCTGGGAACGATGTGGCTGGTGAGGCTCACCCTTGCCTACGGGCTTTCGAAGAGCTACGGATTGGAGGGCGTATGGATAGCCATGGCCACGGAGCTTACGCTGAGAGGATGCCTCTTCCTGGTGCGCCTGTTCAGAGGCTCATGGCTGAAGAGCTTCAGAGTTGATAGTTTATAGTTAAAAGTTGATAGATTTGCAGGTATTTGGAAAGATAATCTCCCAAATACTTGCAAATCATTTTTATTTTGAGTAATTTTGCAGTCGAAATAACTGATAATGCATATTTATTAATATTCAGCAGAGAAAAAATGAGATTAAGAAAGATTTTCGCAGCGGCACTGCTGCTGCTCTCTGTGGGAAATGCGATGGCACAGATGCCTCCTATCCCAGTGGACAAGAATGTGAAGATAGGCCATCTCGACAATGGATTGACCTACTACATTCGTCATAATGCTTTCCCTGAGCATGTGGCTAGTTTCTACATCGCTCAGAAAGTGGGTTCTATCAATGAGAATGATGACCAGCGCGGTTTGGCTCACCTTTTGGAGCACCTCGCCTTCAATGGCACCGAGCACTTCAAGGGCAATTCCCTCCAGGATTACCTGCAGAGCATCGGCGTGGAGTATGGTCGCAACCTCAATGCCTATACCAGCATCGACAAAACCGTTTATTATTTCACCGATGTTCCTACTACCCGCACCTCAGCAGTGGATTCCTGCATGCTCATCCTCAAGGATTGGAGCAACGGTATCTCGCTGACCAAGGAGGCCATCAACGATGAGCGCGATGTGGTACACAATGAGTATCGTCTGCGCATGGTGGGTCAGCAGCTCATGTTGGAGCGCAACCTGCCTAAGCTCTACCAGGGCGAGAAGTACGGATACCGTATGCCTATCGGCTTGATGAGCGTCGTCGATGGATGCGACCCTGAAACCCTGCGTGCTTACTATCGCAAGTGGTACCGTCCGGACAACCAGGCAATCATCATCGTGGGTGATATCGATGTAGATCATGTAGAAGCACAGATCAAGAAACTCTTCTCTGGCATCAAGGTGCCTAAGAATGCTGCCAAGGTAGTGCCAGTGCCAGTGGCTGACAACGATACAGCCATCTACGTAATCGACAAGAACAAGGAGCAGAAGTTCGACATGATCAATATCATGATGAAGACCGATGCATATCCTGATTCCTTGAAAGGCAACATGGCCTACCTCGTCATGGGTTACCTCCGCAGCGTAGTAGGTTCGATGTTCGATGCCCGCTTGGCAGAGCAGACACGTGAGGCAGATTGCCCATTCCTCCAGGGAAGCGCAGGCATCGGCTCTTACCTCATCTCAGGCACCAAGGATGCCTTCTCTATCTCGGGTGTGGCTAAGCCAGGCAAGGTAAAGGAGGCTTATGCAGCCTTCCTGCGTGAGGCAAAGCGTGTACGCGACTTCGGTTTCACAGCCACAGAGTATGCACGTGCCAAGGAGAACTTCATGAGCGGCATGGAAACCATGTATGAGAACCGCAACAAGATGAAGAACGAGCAGTTTACTACCCAGTATGTGGATCACTTCACAGACAACGAGCCAATCCCATCTCTCGAAGATGAGTACAAGATTTATCAGATGATAGTGCCAAGCTTTACTGTTGAACACATCAACGATGCGATGAAGAATCTGATTTCAGAAACCGACACCAACTTTGTGAGCATGGTGCTGATGAAGGAGGCAGAGGGCGTAAGCTATCCTACAGAGCAGGAACTTGCTGCCATCGTGAAGCAGGTACGCGGCGAGAAGCTGGAGGCTTATGTGGATAACGTGAAGCAGGAACCACTGATGGCTTCAGCTCCTAAGGCTGGCAGCATCAAGAAGGTGGTAGAGAACAAGGTGCTCGGCTTCAAGAAGCTCACCCTCTCTAACGGTGCCAAGGTGGTATTGAAGAAGACCGACTATAAGGATAATGAGATTCGTGTTGCCGGAAGTGCCAACGTGGGTTACTCTGCATTCCAGAACGACCCTGTTAACGCTGCCAATGCTTCTACCGTATGGGAAGTAAGCGGATTGGCTGGTTTCACAGGCAACGACCTGCAGAAGATGCTGGCTGGTAAGCAGTGCAGCGTAGGTCTCACCATGAGTCCTTTCCGTCACGGTATCGCCGGTACTTCTACTCCTAAGGATCTGGAGACGATGATGCAGCTTCTCTATCTCTCGATGACCAACCTGACCAAGGACGAGAAGGCATTCGAGAACCTGAAGAATACCTACGTTACCGTGCTCTCTAACAAGAGCAACAACCCTAACATGGTATATCAGGATTCTATCCAGAGCACTCTCTACCTGGGCAACAAGCTGGCTCTTCTTCCAAATGCAGAGGATATCCAGAACATCAACTACGACCGTGTGCTCGACATGCAGAAGCAGCTCTATGGCAATGCCAAGGACTTCACCTTCTATTTTGTAGGTAACTACGACGAGAAGGTACTCCTGCCACTCATCGAGCAGTATATCGCTTCTCTGCCAAACAAGGGCATGAAGCTGAAGAACCAGAAGATTCCATATGCTAAGGGCGAGGTGAAGAACATCTTTACCAAGGCAATGGAGAATCCACAGAGCCAGGCACGCGAGATGTGGTTCGTGAAGTTGCCTGCTTATACTCAGAAGACAGCCGTATTGGCTGATATTTCTGCCCGTCTGTTGGAGATGAAGTATCTGCGCAGCATCCGTGAGGAGTTGAGTGCTGCTTACAGCACTGGTGCATCTTGCGGCTTGATTTTCGATTACGACGGCAAGTTGGCACTTACCATCAACGGTACGGCTCAGTTGAACCCAGATAAGGTAGATGCAGCTGTTCCTTGCTTCTTCAAGGGTATGGAGGAGACGATTGCTGCTCCTGATGCCAACGATTTGCAGAAGGTGAAGGAGATTCTGCTGAAGCAGGCTGGTGTTGATGAGAAGACCAACAGCTACTGGATGCAGGTATTGAGCATGTATGATTTGCGTAAGGTAGATACCCACACCAACTACCGTGAGATGGTGAAGTCGGTAACTGCCCAGCAGATTTCTGACTTCCTGAAGAACGTGGTACTGAAGAGTGGCAACCACTTCGAGGTAATCATGAAGGCAGAGAAGAATAAGTAACTTGAATAAGAAGTAAGATATGAAAAAGCCCCGTTGCCAGACGAAACGTTCCGGCAACGGGGTTTTTTACTTTTTCTTTCTTTTCCCAAAAACTACCTTTTCAAATTAAGAGTCATTCTGAAAAAATCTCTCTTCGAAGGATTCAAATCCTTGTCTGCTTCATAAACCTAGAAGAAATTCATCTCTTCTCTTTTTGCTGTGAAGGACTTAATCTCTTCTCTTTGCCTTAGAGGCAAGGGCCTCGCGGCGATCCTGAAGAATCTGCTGGCACTTGTTCAATGCCTGATTTTCATTACTCGTGTTTACCTTAATTAAATCATTCATAACCTATTGTATTTTTATTAACACTGCAAAGATATTACATTCTGATAACATTTCGGTACACAAAACGATATTTTTGGGGTAATTATTATTCTTTTTTGATTTAAGTCAAAAAGATGAATCATTTGCACTAGCTTTTGCACGAAAATCAGCATTTGAATAAACCATCTGCACCCCCATCCGTCTATAAATCGTGCAGGGTAATTAGAAGGGATGCTGATGATGAACAGAGGATGAATAGGAAAAATAGGAAAGCTGGAAGAGAAAAAAGGGGATTTCTCTTTGTTATTTCCCAAAAAATGCCGAACTTTGCACCCCGAAAGCGTGAATATCGATATAAGATTTGGTATAAGAATAAGATAATATAGAAAGTAAAAGGAAAACAAAATGAAAAAGGTAATTCTGACGGCTGCCCTCGTGCTCGCATGCACAGTAGGCAGCAATGCTAGCGCCATGAACGAGGCAGCGCTCAATGCCTCTAAATCGGAGTTGATGCCAGTGAAGAAGACTACAAAGAAATCAACCAAGAAATCTTCTTCAAAGAAATCAACCACCAAGACTACCAAGAAGTCAACCACTAAGACTTCTACCAAGAAATCTACATCCACTTCTGTAGATGCAACCACTGGTGCTACAACTTCAGCCACTGCTGCCACTGCTGCTACCACCACATCTATTGGTAGCATCATCAGTGGCCTGCTGAACAATGTAATCGGTTCGGGCACATTTTCAAAGGAAGATCTCTGCGCTCATACCTGGAAGTACTGCAAGCCAGGATGCGCCTTCACTTCAGAGAACCTGCTGGCAAAGGCGGGTGGCGAGATTGCTGCCAACAAGGTAGAGGAGAAGTTGAGCACCTATTATAAAAAGTTTGGTTTCAACAGTTCAAACACTCAGTTTACTTTTACCACAGATGGCAATTTTTCTGCGCAGATTGACGGCAAGCCATGGCAGGGCACCTATACCTTTGATGAGAAGACTCATGCCATCCATCTGAAGGGCCTTCTGCTGAGTGCTTCGGGTTATGCCACCAAGACCACCAATGGTATCAGTCTTCTCTTCGACCAGAAGAAGCTTCTCAACCTCATCAAGATGCTCAGCGCCTTCAAGGGCAGCTCTACTCTCAGCGCAGTGGGTACCATCGCCAATAGCTACGATGGCATGCGTGTAGGTTTTGAAATGACTAAGTAGTTTCGGAAATGCATACTCCCTTGCTGCGGATTTCAAATCCGCAGAGCCTAAATAGGTTAGGACATTTTTTAACGCCGGGTTTCAAATCCGGCGAGCGCCTAGCGGATTAAAAAAGGGTGCGTCATGAAACGCTGAAACGCTTCGGGATATAAAAATTCCCCCATACGCAAAAGAGTGTATGGGGGATTTTTTTATATAATCATATTACCAACTTTTTACTTGAATGGCATGAACCAGTTGTTCGGATCACTCAAGTCGAGCACTGAGTTCTTGAACTTCAGCTTATCGCGAAGCCAGAGAGAACCGTAGTTGCTGCCCCAAGGATTATCATTGTTCTTGTGACGGGCGATGCGGCAAAGGTCGCTGAAGCGGCTTCCCTCAAAGGCAAGCTCCAATGCCATCTCGTCGCAGAGAAGGTCTTCTACGGCATCCTGCTCAATCTTCAAGCTATCTGATGCTGTGGCGTTCACAGGATAACTCTTGCCTAATTCAGCCAACTTCTTATCAATCTCTGTGCGATACTTGTAGAGCGACTGGTTACCCTGGGTCATACCGGCACCACGGGCATGCAGTGGCTGGCTACCTATGCTGTATTCCCTAGATTCGTCCTCATCGTTGAACACTACTCGGTTCTCAGCCGTCAGGAAAGGAACGGTGGTCTTCAGGAACTCGATACCTTCCTGGGTCATATAGGTGGTATCCTGCTCCAACTTGTGGTTCCAGCCATCCTTCAGCAAGGCGAATGCTACGTCAGGATGTCCCATGCGGTTGATAGCCTCGGCAAGTTTCAGATAAACACCAGAGGTGCGATAGAGCGGAATGTTCGCATTCTCATATTTCATGATAATGTTAACCAAATCTTTCTTCTTATCCGACTTAATGCGGTTGTAAGAACTGTGATAACGCATATCTCCCACAGAAGCGTAGGCGTAAACAGCGTTCTTGCCACTACCCACTCTGTAATAGAAGTTCTGACTGTTAGACAGAGCGAGGTATGAATCAGATGCTACCAGGGCAGGTTCAACGTTGTAGCGATAACCGTCTGCCGCTGTGTAGTAGTTGTAGCCAAACAAACCAGGCAGGGCAGTAATCTCACCACGCAACTTGTTGGTTGCCATAGCCACGAAGGTGATGGTTTCCGCATCTCTGCTGTAGGTAGTTGACCAGTCGCCGTGTGAATAAAACCAGCTCTGTCCGTTTCTCATTGAGGTTGGAAGATCCGAATAGGTTGGATAATTCGCCCAGTCAGCCAGATAAGAGCGCAGGAACATTTTGTTGTGCTTCAGATAATTGAAGTAATGCTCTGCCGCCTTGGCATAGTTGCCTGACTCCAGATAGAGGTCGGCAAGGATGAGGCGTACCGGAATCATCATCTGCGATGTAGTCACCTTCTTCTGCTCGCCGGCGTCGCTCATACCCAGGTCAAACTCCTTCCAGCTAGGCACTGGCAGGTTCACATACTGCTCCAGGTCGGGAGCCAGGGCAGCCACGATGCCGTTCAGGTCTTTCTTCTCCAGGTTGGCAGCACCCTCTACCGATGAGATATCGGTAAGAGGATGGGTGTAGAAAGGCACGTTGCCATAGTTGCGAGCCAGCTGCAGGTAAGCCCATGCACGGATGGCCTTTGTCTCGGCATACTCCTTCATTGCCACAAGGCTTGAACCCGTAGCAAGGGTGGTGTCGCGGTGAGCCACGTAGTAGTTGCAGTTGTTGATGATGCGGTAATAAACATACGCAGAATCATATTTGTTGCCGTCGGCATAGTCGAATGCTGCCAGGCGCTGCAAGTCGGTAGAGGCATGAGAGGTTGGCGACACGAGGTCGCCACGAAGCTCATTGACAAGCACATTCTGGTCGATGGCTTGCTGAACACCTTTCAAGATACCGTTGATATAGAACATTGAATCGACCTTCTCGTTGAGTTCCGGATTATAGACGTAACGATTGGATCCATCATCGAACATATCACTGCATGAACTGAATGTGATGGCAGCCAGGGTGGCTGCTATGAAATATTTAATTTTCATTATTTTGATGCTTTGTGATTGTACTTTTTTATTAGAGATTAAGCTTCAAACCCACTGTAATGGTGCGTCCTGATGCGATGCTACCCGTGTCGATGCCCTGATAGAGCACGGCGTTGGAGGTTGACATCTCAGGGTCGCCACCCAGATACTTGGTCAGGGTGAAGAGGTTGTTTGCCTCTACCCAAACCTGAAGACCCTGCAACCAGGATGTGCTTACAGGCACCTTGTAGTTGAGGTTGAGTGAGCGGAGCTTCAGATAGCTTCCATCCTCTATCCAGCGGTCGCTGAAGCGTGAGTTGCCCATCTCGTCATCGTAAGATATACGAGGAATGCTGGTCACCTGACCTTCGCTTCTCCAGCGGTTTACCAGGGCTGTGCTCTGGTTGTAGAAGTTCTTGCCGCCCTCTATTACGCTGCGCTGGTAGTTGAAGATGTCGTTGCCCACAGAGTAGCCGAACACTGCAGAGAGTGTGAAGTTACCATAAGAGGCGCGGATGAATGCATTACCATAGATGTCCGGGTTTGGATTACCGATGATGGTCTTGTCGTTCTCGCCGATGCAGCCGTCGCCATCCAGGTCAACGAAGTGCATGTCACCAGCCTTGAAATACTTCTTGGCACCGGTTTCGTCGAGCTGGTAGAGATAACCGTCCTTTCCTGCCGCCTTTGCTTCAGCATCTGTTGCGAATACGCCTGCAGTCTTGTATCCGTAGAATACACCGGCGCTCTGACCTACGAGTGTTGCCACGTTGCCGCTGCCATAGATAGAAGAGGTATAACCCTTGGCACCGTTGGCATTGCCGTTGATGGCTACGTATTTCTCGTTAGGCAAGCTCTTGATCTCGTTCTTGTAGTGACCCAAGCTGGCACCCAGCTCCAGGGTGAATTTGCGGCTTACCACTGGCTTACCGTTGAGGCTTACCTCAAATCCGGTGTTGTCCATAGAACCCTCGTTGCTCCAATAGCTCTTCACACCTGCCACAGGAGTGGTGAAATCCTTTATGGTGAGGAGGTCGGATGTATGGTTCATATAGTAGTTGAAGCCTAAGCCCAGGCGGTTGTCGAGCCACTGGCTCTGGAAGCCCAGGTTGATGCGGCGGGTCTTCTCGAAGGTCACATTCTCGTTACCGATGTTGTTGAGCTGTACGGCTGGGATGGCGTTGTGCAGGAACTTCAATACCTCGAACGATGTGCGTGCCGCCTTGTTGTTGATATCGTCGTTACCGCTTATCTCGAATCCGGCGTTCAGGCGCAGATAGTTGAGGCCGATGTTCTGTGGGAACCACTCTTCGTTGGTCATCACCCAACCTGCCTGTACGCTAGGGAACAAGCCCCATGCTACACCGCCCATGCGCAGGCTTGTGGCCTTGTCGCCGAAGCTGCTGCTGCTCTCCAGGGCTGCCTGAGCCTCCAGGAAGTAGCGGTTCTTGTAGTTGTAGTTGGCCTGTGCATACCAGGTAAGGCTGGTCTTCTTGTAATCCTCACCCTTGGCATCCTTGAAGTCCATGCTGTTGGATACGTTTGGCAAGAGGTCGTTACCGGCACTCTGATACTGTCCTGTAGGGTTGTTCATCTCATAACCGTAGTTCAGGTATCTGAATCCTGCCATGGCGTCGATGGTGTGGGCACCCAGGATGCGTGAGAAATCGAAGCGGGTATCGCTCATCACGGTCTCTTCCTTGGCGAAGATGGAAGCAGACAAGGTCTGCACCATACCCAAGCCCTCTACATAGAAGGTTGGCACACCGCCCTTCGGACGATAGTAGCGCTGGGAGTTACGGTTCAACGTATAGTTGATGTTCTCTGAAAGCTTGAAACCCTTGCCCAGATCGAACTTAGGCATGATGCGCACGTGGAACATAGAGTTCTCCATGCGGTTCTTGTTGTTGCCGCTGCCGTTTGCCAGCAGGGCAGTAGGGTTTGCCAGCGAGAGGTTGGGATCCAGTGCACTCAGGAAGTCGTCTGCCTCAGAGAGGGTAGAAGACAACTGACCTGTGGTCTTGTTGAATACGTATGGGTTGAGGATAGGCGACTTGATCAGTGCCAGGAGTGTAGGAGATGTCACGGTACCCTTGCTGAAGTCGCTAGGAGCGCCATCATCAAAGAGGTCGCGGCTCAACTTCACGTAGTCAACGTCAAACTCAGTAGCGAAGCCCTTGGTAATCTTCAGGTCACTGTTGAAACGGATGTTCAGGCGGTTGAAGCCATTCTTCTTGGCAGTGCTCTTGCCGTCGGTATAACCCAGAGAGAGGTTGTACATACCCACATCGTCACCACCCTGCACGTTGATGCTGTAGTTCTGGCTCAAGGCTTCTTCATAAACCTCCTTGCTCCAGTCGGTGTTGTTGTGGTATGCATTATAATAGTAATTGTTTTTGTCGTTATTCAGGAAATTGAGATTATTGTTCTCCATAATCTTGCTGATTTCCGGATAAGTACCCAGCATCTCTGTGGCATAGCTCATATACTGGTTGGCATCCATCATCTTAGGAAGCTTTGGTACCAGGTTCACGCCCACGCCGATGTTGGCGTCAATGCGGGTAGCGATGCTGTGACCGCGGCGGGTTTCGATGACGATAACGCCGTTGGCACCCTTGGCACCATAGATGGCAGTACCGTTCTTCAATACAGAAATCTTCTCGATGTCGGCAGGGTTGATGTTCAGCAACTGGTTGTTGAACATACCTGTCTGCAGCGAAGTGCCGTTATACTGCATGTCCATTGGCACGCCATCCACTACTACCAGTGGCTGGGCGTTGGCATTGAGCGAGTTCAAGCCACGGATAAACATGGCAGAACCGATGCCAGGAGCACCTGAGCGCTTGATGGTGCGCACGTCGCTGCCGAGCTGCTCGCTGATGAGGTCCTCAACAGAAATCTGTGTGGTTGTCTTATCGGTCTTTACGCTGGCAGCGCCTCCGAGCTGAGTACCGTTGGTGTACATCTCGTTGAACTTGTCGCTGAGCATGTTGGCAGTGATATGACTCTTACCTGCGATGGAAACCTGCTGGCTGGCATACTGCGAAGTGAAGAGATAGAGCGATGTAGTGAAGGTAGGCACCTTGATGGTGAAGGTACCGTCGTCCTTGGTCATGGCAGCATAGTTGGCATTGCCCAATGGCTGAACCTGTACACCGCTGAGTGGCTTTCCTGTAGCTGCATCGTAGATGGTACCTGTGATTTCCATCATAGGATATTCAGGCAACTTAGGAGCTGCTGCCGTCTTCTTCTGACTTGCTGCGTCATCTGTTGCTTCCTGGGCGTTGACCTGTGCTGCCACAGTCATCAAGCCCATGATTGCCAATATTCTGAAATTTATCATTGTTTTCAAATGTTGAGTTCATGTTTGATTAATTGCTGGAGCCGGTGAGGTTCCAGAAGAGTTCTGGCATGTCGCCCGTGTAGTCGCTAATCATACCATTTTTCATGTAGTATTCCACTGCCTCCTGAGGAACCAGGACGATGCCTGCAATGCGGAGCTCAGTGCTGCCACCTTGGGTACGTGTGCTGCAATATACATTGAACACAGGGCGAATAGCTGGGTCGTTCTGAAGACCGGTGTAGCTCATGTTTGGCTTGAAGATACCCATGTACTTGGTCAGAATCTTGGATTCTTCCTTGGTTCCGTAATCGAATTTCACCGCACCCATGTTCTTGTTCATGTGGTCGAAATCCTTTTTCAGGGCACCTGGAGTTGGATATCCGGTGCTGGCTTGTGCCTTAGGAGCACCACCCTTACTATTGTGCATGATGGTACGCAGAGCGATGGCTTGCTCGGTTGGTACGGCTGTGGTATCGTTGATGGTAGCAGGAACCATGGTCAGATATACGGCGTATGCTGTAGATCGAACCTGTGGAGCGTAGAGGAATACCTCTGGGCGCTCGTTGATGGCTGATGATACCTGATAGAACGCTGGGGTGTGCATGGAACCCTTTACGCTTGGGTTGCGGTCGCTGCTTCCCACGGTCACGGTCTTTGTCAGGGTTACGTTGCTGGTACCTGCCTGATAGTTACCGTACTGAGCCTTCAGGTGGATGGTAGGGTTCCAATTTGACCATGGGCGTGCGTAGAGTGAATCGCCTGTTAACCATACAGTACCGTTACTCATGTTATATTTGGTAGCACCCTTAAACAGCTCTGCGGCATCATCCACGCGGCTGCTGTTAGGACTCATGTAGTTCAAGGTGTTGTATGAATACACATAGGTTGTACTGTGGATAGAGTCGGTAGCACCGGTTGGAATGTTGCCACCCTTCAGTGCTGGGTTCACGGTGTTGCTGAATATCAATGGCATCAGGATGCTCAGGATGGTATGCTCCTTCTTCAAGCTGTCGGCATCGATGTTTACCTTTGATGCGATGGTGTAGGTAAGCTTACCTGTCTTCTCATCGTTGGTAAGGGTGAATGGCTCGAAGCTTTCAGGATAGTCGAAGTATGCCTCCACGTGCTTGTAAGCCTTCTTCCAAGCCTTGTCGCTAGGAACAATCATCGTGTAGGTACTGTCTTCGCTGGTGAGCTGGGCATTGAGCAGGGTGAACATCTGGTTGTATTCTGTATAAACTGTATCCAGATAGGTAACTTCACCATCCTTCATCGGACCTTCCACACTCTTGTCCTTATCAATCTCGCGCTTCATCTTGCTCATGAAGATATCCTTCAGCGAGTTGGTGGTCACGCCACCCTCGTGCTCGCGGGCGAAATATTCATAGAAGTTAGGACGGAAATCCATCATGCCCTTCATCAGGTGCATCACGCCGTTCTTGCTCAGGATATTGGTGCTGTCCACTGCCTCTCCGCTGAGCACGTAGCTGTTGTCGCTGCCCTTGAAATCTAACACCTTCTTGTTGAGGAAGTGGATGCGCTCGTCGATGTCGCCCGATGCACGGTGATAGCCGCATGCGATGTGGTTGTTGAGGAATTCTGCCTTCAGCAAGCTGTCGCTCATGGCGTTGTATTTCTCGAAGTCGTAGGCATTATTGTTGGGTGCCCATACGGTGAAGCTCTGGTTGGTATTGAGCGCCTGGTCGTAGCCAACTTTCTTGAGGAGGGTGGCAAAGTTGCTCAACTCCTGTCGGCTGTTGATCTGCTCCCAGAGGGTAGCGTCGGAACCCAGGATGTTGTTGCCGTTGGCATCATAATGGTCATCCCAGTCGCTGCAGCCTTGGAGACCCAAGGCTACAGCTGCTGTCATTAATATATATCTTACTTTCATGTTATTCTTTTTACTTGATTTGGATTCTATTTTTTTAGAATACGTCCTCGGTGAGGCTTAGAATACATCCTCGGTGAGGCTAGGGTGGTTATACACGTTCACTGGTACGAGTTCGATGTAGTCGAGCTCAAACTGTGCCTCAGTGTTCTCTGGCATCGCTGTCTTGCAGCGGAACCAGTTTTCTTCACCCTGCTTGAAGTACTGCTTGGTTACGATGCGGCGGATGTGCTGCTGGCCACCTGTACCGTTGAATCGTGCCAGGGTACCCTCGCCATACTTCATGTTACCGAAGTAGTTAGGACCACGCATCCATCCACGGTTGTGCATCGCCTTATCCACTGCTGCACCATTGTCACCATCGGTATTTGGGTTTGTCCAACCCACGGTTACTGAGCTTGCCTGTACGTTCTGATCCAGTGGAATATCGCATGGAGTCATGGTTGAACGATCGGAAGAGTGACCCAGGTAGAACTGAACGATGGTACGTGCACCGTTGTTCACATAACCGAAGCGCAACTCGTAAGTTCCATCCTTTGGTACTGGAGGCAACTTGATGGCGAAGTCGTATGCACCCTTACAGTAGAGCTCATCGCCCTGGTAGTCGTTCCAGCAGTCGTTGCTTGAACCCTGTCCTACCTTTGCCTCGTCCTTGGTAAGATAATATACGCGAGATGCCTCACCGTTGTAGATAACCATGTTCTCGAAGTAACCCTCTGGGATACGAACGGCTGTGATGTTACGGTCGGTGCGGCCGAAGAATGACTTCAGGTCGGCTCCGGTGTAACCTCTGTAGCGGTTGGTCATACTTTCATCGAAGAGTGACATGAACTCGAAGCGGAGACGCTCGTTGAGCACCTTGTTAGGAACAGTTTCCTTGTAAGCGAGTACACCGCTGATAGGGTGAACGTAACCGTTGCTTGCCTGGCGTGAGTTGATCTTGGTGTTACCTACCAGGATACCTTCGTCGATTACCCGGTTGGCCTCCAGGTAAGCTGTACCATTGCGGTTGGTGTTACCTGGGTCACTGGTCAGGGTAGGAGTGTTCAGCTGGCGGTTGATGCGGATTTCACCTACGTTACCACCTGGATCCTTGATACCTGTAAGCTTGAACATGGTTCCTGGCAACAGGGTGCGAACATACTCATATACATCCATATCCTTCAACTCGTTGTATGAATAAACGAGCTTGTCGGTAGAGAGTGCATAGTGCAGAATGTGGTAGCGGATAAACATGTTGAGGGCGTTCCACTGGTTGGTGTAGTCGTTGCCGGTGCTTACGTTGATGCCTGCATCCTCCACATAGCTATACCAGTTCTTGCAATTTGCATATTCCTTGTTGGCTCTTTCTACCAAATCAGCAAAGGTGTTGATGCCTTCCTTCTTGAGTACTTCGTCTGGCTCTGCAAAGATGGTGAATCCCACCTTACACTTGGTTGGGTAGTCGGCGTATGGATACTTGGTTTCTGGTTCGATGTTGAACCAGCTGATTCCCTTGGTGCGGATGTTTTCCTGCAAGATCTTGTCGATACCTGTCTTTCTCAAGGCTTCTACCCAGAGTTTGTAGCTTCCCATTGCATCCATCTCGTCGATGATGTAGTTGGTTGAGCGGTAGAAGAGGCGGTCGATTACCTGCACGATACCATTTTCCACTTCCTGGTCGGTCTTGATGAAATGGGTGGTACCATCCATGGTTATTTCGCCATTTACACGCTTTGGTGTATGGGTGTTACCCAGCATCATGGTGATGTCGGCACCTGTGAGGAAGTCGTTGGTGGTCTTTTTCTGACCTGTTACGTGCGATTCGATGATGTCCTTGCAGAGGGAATCACGCTTTTCTGATTTCCAGAGGAGGTTCATGACGCTGTCTGCTGGTACTTTATCTCCATAACCTGTATAAAGACCATTGTGTTTATCGCCGCTCTTCACATCTTTGTAGAGTGAGTCGATATAAACCTCGAGTGCCTCGTTGGTTGGGGCGAAGCAGGTGTAAGTTCCGTAGGCAGACAAGCGGTCAGACATACCTGCATAGTCGGAAATCCTGGCGATGTCGCTCAAGGTTGAGTCGCTGCGCAGATAGTCGATGACGGTTTGACCGGTGAAAGTATAGAGGTTACTGTCATCAATCTCTTCAGAGCAAGATGTGAATGACGCAACACCCAGTGCTGCGAGTGCCATCATGCCTCCTATCTTATGAATGAACTTAGTCATATTGCTATACTATTTATTAATGTATATATATAATAATGTGTAATGATGCTGTTAATCCTGTCGCTCGGAAGTCTGTGTCTCCACATAAACCGGGTTCTGATGGATCAACTTGTTGTTCTTGGTTTCCTGCTGCAGGATTGGCCAGTAGAGGAATGCCTCGTTCTTGAACTTAATGACACCTGTACCGTATTTGGCATTCAGAATGTTCTTGAATTCGTTGTCGGCATTATCCAAAGTAGGATAGAGGCTACCCTTAGGGTCAATCTCGTAGAGGGTCTTGGTTGGATCTACACCCGTCATATGGCGGTAGCTGTAGCGAACCAGGTCGTACCAGCGCTTGCCTTCGTAGAGAAGCTCACGACCTCTTTCCTGGAGGCAGAGCAGTTCCAGCTTGGCTTGCTTGTCGTAGTTATCCTTATAAACCAATGAATCCTTGTTTACTGCCAATGGGTCGAGCGAACGCTTGTTCACGGCGTTGACAATCTGGAAGGCATGCTTCAGCTTGTTGGCATCGGTGCCAGCCAACTGTGTCTCGGCTTCTGCCTTCATCAGCATCACGTCGGTGATACGATATACAATCCAGTTCTGCTTGTAGTTGTCGAAACCGCGTGTCTGGAAATAGGTGTATCCCTGCTTGCTGGTAGGAATCATAGAATAGGCTTGCATGTTATACACCATCTTTCTGATTGGGAAGGATGAGGAGTTGGCATCGTTCACACCATAGCTGTTGTCGTAGAAGCGATAGTCGTTCTCCGACTGGTACAAGGCAGAGGTAGAAGCACTCGACTTGGCTGGTGTAGGGCTGTCGCCTACAGAGTTACCCACTGCTATGGTTCCTGCAAGCATACCGTAGGTTGATGTTGCGTCCTTATGCTTGTAGAAGTACTGGCGGACGAGGTTGTTCACGTTGCTGGTTCCATCAAACTGGAGTTCGAAGATGCTTTCGCGTGAATTGCCTTCCACGAAGTTCTGGTAGAATGCCTTGTTACCGCTCAACAGATAGTAAGGAGCTGTAGCGTTATCGCTGGATGCAGAACCCTTGTAGTTGTTCTCGTAGAATCTCTTGTGAGATTCAATCACCTTGTCGGCATAGTTGATGCAAGCCTGATAGTAGGTCTTTGCCTTCTCCTTGTCGGTTTGGCTCCAGAGTGAAGCACGCCACAGATATACATCGGCGAGGATGGAATTGATGGCATCCTTGCTCAGCAAGCCTACGCTGCGCCAGTCGTCGGCGGCGAAGGTGCCGTACTTGTAGCAACCTCTTTCTGCTTCTACCAGGTCGTTGATGCAGAGCTGCAGGGTAGAATCAGGTGCCAGCTGGCCGTCGAGGGTCAGGTCGTCTGACTTTTCATACGCCTTGGTTACGTATGGCACGTCGCGGAAGGTGCGAACCAGATAGAAGTGGCAGAGTGCGCGAAGACCGAGCATCTGTGCACGGGTGGTTTGGTAGTCACCTTCGGTATAGTCAGGATCCACAGCCAGTACATCCTGTGCGTGGTTCATCACCAGGTTGCAGGTGTTGATGACATAATAGAAAGATGACCATGAGTTATAGCCGCTGCTAGGATAGAGATCCACGTTGGTGATGTTATCCAGTGTGGTATTATCCAATGCGCTGGTTTTTCTCAACACGTCAGAGCGATAGTCACCCCACATGATGAATCTTTCGATGTTGGAACCAGAAATCATTCCAGTATAGGCACCTGTGACCATTTGGTCAACCTGGTCTTTGTTTTTCCAGAAGTTCTCACCCACGGTCTTATCTGTAGGGTAGATCGTCAGGAAATCGGTGCATGAGCAGAGTGATAAGCCTCCGAGGAAGGCTACCGCCAGGCTCTTGATGATATGGTTTGTTTTTTTCTTCATTTTTATCTTTATTTAAAGATGGGTTAAATACCGAGCGTCATACGGAGTGTGAATGACTTGCTTCGTGGTGTTTGCGAGTTGTCGGAAGCGAAGTTCCAGCCGCTGTTGGCATGCTCAGGGTCGGTGCCGCTATACTTGCTCCATACGAAGATGTTCTGGCCGCTCAGGTCGAAGCGCATCTGGTTAAGACCAAACTGCTTCAGGAATGTCTTAGGAACATTGTAGCTCAAACTTACGTAGCTGAAGCGCAGGAAGGAAGCATCCTCCACGTAGCGGTCGCTACCGAGCCAGTTGTAACCATAGTTATAGAGTGCACGTGGTATCTCTGTCTGGTCACCGTTCTTGCGCCAGCGCCAGTTCACGGCAGAACTCTGGTTGGTGGTATCATACATCTTCTCCAAGCCCATGCGAGCGAAGTTCACTACCTTGAAACCGGTACGGAATACGAAGTTGGTACGCAATGACCAGTCGCCGTAGTTGAAGGTGAATCCGAAACCTCCCGAGAACTTAGGGTTTGAGTTGCCCAGATATACCATATCCAGTGAGTTGATGGTACCATCCTTGTTCACATCCTCGTAAATCACGTCACCACCGTCGAACTTGTAGGTTTCACTACCGTTGCTTGAGTTGTAGGTCATGCGCAATGGTGAACCGTCGGAACCGGTGATTACCTTGCCTTCCTTGTTCAGTGCCACAGGAGCTGTCTTGCCTGCTGGCAGGAACTCGTTGTTGATGTAGTCAACCAGCTGGCTGTTGCTCCAGTTGTTCTGGCGGCGGAGGTTGGTCAGGTAGTCGTAGGTATATTGATATACTCCGTGAGCACGCAATCCGAAGATTGATCCCAGTGCGTTACCCACCTGGATGCGCTTGAAGTACTTACCACGGCTGTCGGCTGTCCAGTCTTCATTGATACCATCGAGCACGGTAGGATCCATCTCGGTAATCTTGTTGAAGTTCTGAGCCACGTTGAAGCTGGCGCTCATAGAGAACTTGCCTGCCTTGATGAATCGGTTGCCCTGGATGTTCAACTCCCAACCCTTGTTTTCCATCGAACCGATGTTCTTCCATGCCAGCTTGGCAAAACCTGTCTGTGAGGCGATGCTCACACCTGAGTTCAGCAGGTCGTTGGTCTTCTTGTAGTAGTAGTTGAAGTCAGCCTCCAGCTTATCATCGAAGAGACCCAGGTTGGCACCGAGGTTCCATGATGTGGTCTTCTCCCATTTCAAATCTACCAGCTGCAAGCCATCTACCTTCGTAGCTGGCAGGGTAGTAGTACCGTTACCATAGATGTTACCTGACACATACTTGGCATACTGCAGGTACTCGCTGCTAGGAGCCTTACCGTTCACACCCCATGATGGGCGTACGGCGAGCATGGAGAGTACATTGCGTGACCAGCGCATCCAAGGTTCATCGCTGATGTTCCAACGCACGGATACACCAGGGAAGTAACCCCACTTGTTGTTCTTGCCAAACTTGGTGGTACCATCGGCACGCACGGTGAAGTCGGCGTTGTAACGGGTCTTATAAGATATGTGGGTAGAGAATACACCACTCATACCGCGCCACTCGCCGTTGCTGGTTGACATGTTGCGGAGGTAAGCTGGCACCGTAGGTGAGCTTACGCCGTCTGGCAACTGGTTCTCGGTTACGTTCTGTCCGTAGCCGTTACCCTTGGTCATCTCCCATCGTCCCAGCATCGTCCAAGCCAGGTCGTTACCCAACCAAGGGGTGAAGATGAGCTGGTGGCGGGTGGTGAATGCCAGCGAGTTGTAGTCGTCCATCGCATAGCGGTTGTAGTTACCGTCCTCCCATCCTGCTGTAGAAAGGGTACCTGGATACCAGGTAGGGTTGCTCTTTGAATAGACATCGAGATAAACGCTTCCCTCGTAGTCGAGGCGTGTCTTGCGCTCCTCTGTACCCATCAGATAGTAGTTGAGCTTGAACTCAGGGTTGATACGATAGGTGGTCTCATTGTCGTAAGCCAGGTTGGCGATGGCAACAGGGTTACCGATGCCGCGCACTGACTTCAACTGCTCTGAAGAAGTACCGCTCACGGTAGAACCTGCACCCTCCTTGCCTTCCGGCAGCATGATGTAGTATTCGTTGGTATCGTTGCCGTTGGCATCCTCACGGTAGATACTCATGTTAGGAGCCATCTGCAAAGCCTTGCCCAGAATGTTGTTACCGTAGTTCTTCTGGTTCTTGGTATAAGTAAGAGGGAACTCGGTAGAGAACTTGATGCGGTCGCTCACGTAGTAATCCAAACTCAAGCGGGTTGAGAAACGGTCGAGCTGCTGCTTGATGATGGTACCCAACTGGTGGTCGTAGTTGGCAGAGATACGGAAGGTAGCCTTTTCGCCACCACCCGAGATGGTGATACCATGTGTCTGGTTCCAACCCATCTTGCGCACTGCATCTACCCAGTCGGTATTGTCATTCCAGTTGTTGTATTCTGCCCAACTCTTGTTGTAGTTCAACTCGTTGATGTTGGTTGTGGCAGAAGGATTCTGGGTAGGATTGTACAACTCCTCCTTCATCAGCATGGTGTATTCATCACCGGTAAGCAGATTGTAACCATCTGGCTGCCAGGTGCCCTGGAGCATGAAGTTATAGTTGATGCGGATCTTTCCGCGCTTACCGCGCTTGGTCTTGATACTGATGACACCGTTGGCACCACGTGCACCCCAGATGGCGGTAGCGGCAGCATCCTTCAGGATGTCGATGCTCTCGATATCGTTCACGTTGATGGAAAGCAGAGAGCTATAGGTCTCCTCCGTAGCGGTTGACCAGTCGGTGTTCTCGGCACCCGGCACATCCATGATGTTGCCGTTAACTACGATCAGAGGCTCAGAAGAACCGTTGATGGTGGTTACACCACGCATACGCATGGTAGTACCGGCACCCAGGTTACCAGAGTTGGCCACGATATCGAGACCTGCAATCTGACCCTGCAGCGCCTCGTCGGCACTGGTAAAGGCAAGACCATCCACCTTGTTCATGTTCAAGGTCTGTGTAGCCACAGAAAGCTCGTTCTTAGGAATGCTCAAACCGTCGCCACGGAAGCGCTGCTTGGCAACCACGGTAACTGCTTCAATCTGGTTCTCATCCTTCAGCTGGATTTCGAAGTTGGTTTGTGAGCCGATCACCTTAGAGTATGGCTTGTAACCCACGAAGGTGACAACGAGTTTGTGCTTTGGATTCTTCACTGTCAGCTGGAAGTTACCGTTCACGTCGGTAACAGTAGCGTTGACGTTACGGTTGTTGGCATCCTTCTCGATGACGTTACAGCCAATCACAGGACCAAACTCGTCGGATACAGTACCTGATACACGCTGCCCTTGGGCGGCGATGGTCATGGTGCTGCACAGGGCGGCTGCTGTAAGATATGTTCTTATATTGTTCATTATATTACATGCTTGATTGTGAATTTATTTGTAGTACTTCTGTCCGTGCTTCTGGGCATAGTACAAAGCGTTGAGGCGCTTGATGCTTGCCTTCTTGGCAGCTTCTGTGTTGCTGGCAAAGCGGTCGTCGTAGCGCTTGCTTTCGTTGATGCAGAGTGGCTCGGAAATCTCATGGATGGCAGTGAACGATGAGGTGTTGATCATCGACTTGTAGAAGGTGTAGTCACGAGTCATGTAGTTCACGAGTTTCTTGCTGTCGTTGCCATTAATGGTAATGGTGTTGCCGGCGATGTCGGTTACATGGAGCTTGTCGCTTCCACCGCTCACGTTCAGGCGCTTATATATGGTACCATCTACGCAGGATGTCTGGAAGCGGTACTTGCCGTTGGTTTCAGGAGCATCTCCGAAATCCACAGTGTTGTCGGCATAGAGCGCGAAGTCCTGGAAGTGGTAGCGGATGAAGTTTCTGATGGCCTCCACCATATCCTTTGCCTTTGCCTTGGCTGCCAACTGCTGGTCGCTTGAACCATGTTCTGCCTCGGCAAGCACCTGCTGCACCTGCTCCCAGGTAGGAAGACCGCGCTTGAAGGCTTCGTCCATAGCTTCGTTGTTTGGGGCATACAGTGTGTAGTTGTATGTGTTGAAGAACGCTACGTTGTAATCGAGGCAGTCGTACTGCTTGTTCGTGTTGATGTTTGCATCAAACTGGTTGGTGAACACGGTAAACTGCTTCTGCTCGCTTGATTTTATACCGATGTTGGTAAGGATAGAGCTCAAGTCGGCTGGCATACACAATTCCATGAACTTGCTGAACTGGCTGTGGTTGTTTAAGCAGCCGAATACGCTGGTTTGTGGAGCCTGAATCACGCGGTTGATGACGAAGGTGCTACCATTGCTGTAGTCGGTAGTAGCTTCCTTGATTTCTGAAGCTGGCAATGCGAAGTTCATGCCTGCCATGCCGTTGATCTGAGCACCGCTCTTCACGGTAGCGCCAACGCCTGTACCGCTGATTTCGATTTCACCGCCATGCTTGGTCTTGTAGAATCTGTTCTTGCCGAACTTCTCGCCCTGTGCAAGAGATACGGTGTGATAGTTCAGAATATCAATCAGTCGGTCGGTCACCTCACCCACTGTTACGATGGTTGAATCTTCGCTGATGGAACCATTGGTAGGGTTGTACTTGAAGGCAGATGCCGAGATGATATTGTCCTTGTTCACATCTTTATAATAGAAGTGGAGCACTCGAGGACCTTCCTTGTAGTTCTTGCCCAGGGAAACCGGATCTACATAGTAGAAATCGGTAGATACACCCTTACCGCCGCAGAAAGCGTGGTTGTCTGGCAGGAACAGCGCATAGTTGGCTGTGCTGGCACGCAGGTAGGCATAGAAGTTCACCTTCAGGTTGCTCTTGTCCTGGATGGCCCAGTTGATCACACCCAGGTCGCGTGCCTTACGCAGCAGGGCTGGGGTAGATACGATATTATATGAAATAGGTGGAACCACGCGGTCGAGCATGTAGATGGCACCGTTGTTGGCGATTCTCACGTCGTATGCGCCGTTGGTGGTCTTGCAGATGTCACCTGTTGTGATGCCGATAGGGTCACTCGCCTCGTCCATGATGGTACCAAACTTGCTTGGCACTGACTGTACGAAGGATGCATTCATCAGGTTGTTCACGAACGAACGGATGATATTGCTAGGAATGCTATCCAGGTTCTCTGCGAAGTGATCGTCGTTGTCATCGATTGGCTTCTTGGCGTAGAGCTTCATGATGTTGTAACCACCGTTAGACGGATTAGTGAAATAGTCTTTTATTGATTTGTCGGTAGGAACAAACATGCTACCCATATCGGCGAGCATGGTGCCGTATGAACTGTAATACTGGTTCCATCCCGGGTCGAATCTTAAGAGTTTGTCTGTTGGAAGCTTCACGCCCTGTGGGTCACGCTCCAATGCCTGGGTTCCCTGCGAACGCTCGCTGAAGTAACGCCACTGATAGATGGAGTCAATCTGGTGGGTGTTGTTGAGCTTGGCATTGTCGTTGTAGTTAAGGGTGGTCTGTGCATCGTAGTAAGGTGCACAGAAACGGTCGAGCATACGGCTGAACCATTTTGTATCCGAACTTTCGCGAAGCATCTGTGCCAGGTTGCCTGGAGGTACGATTACGCCGTCTGTCTGGTTCAGGTAACCGTTCAGACAGGTGATGTCGCTGGCGATGACCTTGTTCTTGAAGATGTAGGTACTGCCATCGTAAGGACGACCGGTGATCACAGAGAAGTCGTTGTCGGTGATACCGTTGTTCAGCATCTGTTCCTGGGTGAAGTGTACCATCATCGGACGGGTGTTGTCCATCACCACATCGATGCCGTCGATATACTTGTCCCAGTAGGAGTTGTTCTGTGGCATCACGCCGCGGTTGTAGAAATGATATACCGTATCAATGGCATTGGCAGAAGTCTGGTGCTTCAGTGCAATACCTCTAGAGAGGACGCCTCCGTTGCTTTCCACGTTAGAAAGCATCTCTGTCTGGATAGCGTTATCCAGCACGGAAGCATAGAAGAGTTGTTTCTTCATAGGGGTAGTCAGCTCTTCGTACGAATGTACGCCCCATGAATTACTTGCGAAGAACTTGTTGAAAGCTGAATCGTTGGCAACGAACACAGTCTTTGAACCCGTCTTCGACATCACTTCCTTGTAACCCAGGTCGTCAATCAGCTTGAGGTAGGTGTTGAAAGTACCATGAAGGCTGGTACCGCTAGGGTTTTGCAGCTCTTCGTAGATACTCTTGCCCAACCATTCAGGATTGTTTCCCTGTTCGTCAAGGTCGTAAGAGTCGGTGCAGGCATTGAAGCCACCTAGGGCCAATGCTGCGCACATACCGATGATCGCAAAATGCGAATCTTTAATTAAACGGTTGCTCATGTTTTATTTATTTGATGTTTGGTTTATTGCTAGTTAACACTGGGTCTGATTACGTAAGCTCCACCTTTTTGGGGAGAACTGACGTGAAAAGTACCTCCTGAAAACAGCGTAGAAAGTAGCTTTCTACCTATTGAGATTTGATCATAAATGCTCTGCATATTGATTCATTTTTTATTTATAGTTGATGCCTGTTAGTTTATCAGGTGCAAAGATAACAAGTTTTTAAGAAACTTAGTTGATTTTAATCAAGAAATCCTTTTCTATTAACCATATTTAACACAAAAGGTTGCTTGTTGTCTGTTTTTTGTGCTAACTTAAAAAGCACATTTGTTGTAAAACGACACTTATTCAATAAGGTAACAGCCTTTTGAAGGCTTAGAAAACGGATGTTTTTAGTTAATTAATCTAAATTTAGTGTAGATTTCCACTCAAAAAAGTTGCATGTATTCATTTTATTGCTAATTTTGCAAGCAAATCAATTATTCAATAAAAGAAGCTAATTACTTCTCAAACCAAAAATTAAACCAAATAGCAATGGACAAACGTTTACTTTTCTCAGCCATCTTAGCAGCCGGCATCGGTGCTACAGAGGCACAGGCACAGAAAGTGGAAGCACCAGCATTCCCTGAACCAGTTCAGTTGAAGTTGGATGGTACTGACACAGTGTATGTTTACAATGTAAAGGCACAGAAATGGCTTGTTAACAGCAATGCTTATGGCACCCAGACAAGTTTGGGTGACAAGGGTATGGCTATTGCCATCGTTCCTAACAAGACAAAGGATGTTCCTAATGGTACTTTTACCTTGTTCAACAATTCTGCTGATGATACTTACGGCAGAAAGATTTTTACCAACAGTTTTGATGAGAACGGCGGTAATTCTTATGTAGATTACAACAACCAGGGCATTGAAAAATGCAATTGGGAGATTTGGACAAAGGACGGCAGCAAGCGCTTTGAGATTCAGGCAGATACCATCGCAAACTTGAATAGTACAAGCAATACCCGTGCTGGCTGGAATCCTAATGATACAGGTAAGGATGGCAAGGGAGAAGATGCTGTTGACCAGTTGTTCCGTCCTGCCTTGAACATGCAGGCAGAGGGCGCATCTGAGTATGGTGTAGAGTGGGAGGCTTATCCTGTTACTTATTTCTATCGTCTGGATAAGCTGATGCCTGCTATCAACGAAGCTGTTGACGAGGACTTGGATATTTCTAAGGCTATCGCAGTGTATAACGATCCTAATGCTTCATATGCAGATTTGAAGAATGCAATGAAGTATATCAGTGATGTTCGCCGTAATGTGACTTTGGGTACTGCTACTGCAGAATCTCCTGTAAGTCTCAATGAGTTCATTACAAATGCCAACTGCGATGCTTTGAGCGGCTGGGATCACGATTGCGTTTACGATAAAAATGGTGATGTAGGATCTGGTGGTCATGGTACCAACTGGCAGAAACAGACACATAAATATACCGCTCCTGATGGCTTCGAGACAGGCACATTCCTCGAGCGTTGGATTCATGCATCTTCTAACCCAGAGACAGGCAATGCAGCAGGTACAGGTCATTTGAGCGATGGTTATCTTTCACAGACATTAACCAACTTGCCTGCAGGTGCTTACAAGATTTCTTGCTATGCAATGGCTTGCCAGCAGGACAAGGGTGCTGGTTATAAGGTAGAGGGTGTATCTCTCTTCGCTAACACCAACTCTAAGGAAAATTCTAAGGTTGTTGCTACAGATCCAGGTGTACCTCAGAAGTTTGAATTCATGTTCGAGGTGAAGGAAGGCGAGAACGTAAACTTCGGTCTCAAGCTTGAGAATGCTACAGCCAACTGGTTGTTCGTTGATGAGTTCCAGGTAGATTATTATGGTGCTGATGCACAGATGATGTATCTTCTCGATATGCAGAATGTAGCTACAGATGCACAGGGTACTGCTGAAACAGCTGTTGCTTATCAGGGATATATAGATACCGTGAACAAGCTTGCAGAGGACGGTATGAACATGACAACAGATGCTTCTAAGGAAGAAATCTTGGCATTGAAGGCTAAGATTCAGGAGGCAGTAGCAGTTATGAATGCTAGTGCAGCCAAGTATGCTGAGTTGAGTACATTGAATGATGAAATCCAGAACTTCCTGGCCGAGGGCGGCAATGCTACTGATGCTTTGCAGGCATTGTTGGATGATTGCGGCGATGGAGAAGGAACTACGCTTGAGGATCTGATAGGCGCTAACTACTCTCTTGATAATGACCAGATTGATGAGTATATGGGTAAGTTGAAGACAGAGCTTGACTTGTCTCGCAAGCAGAGCATTACTGCAGGTTCTGATTTGACTTATATGCTCACTAACCCTACATTCGATGATGGTAAGAACGGTTGGACAGGTGCAACTAAAGTAGATGGCACATGGAAGAACTGCGAGGCTTACGAGAAACAGGCTCCATTCGATATGTATCAGGAGATTACAGCTCCTCAGGCTGGTGTTTACGAGATTTCTGCACAGGCAATGCATCGTGTAACTTGGAATGAGGCTACTGCAACTGCTCACGAAAATGGTTCTGAGGATATCACAGCTGTTCTCTATGCTAACAACATGGAGAGCAAGTTCGCTTCTCCTTTCACATACGGAGTTACAGAATCAGAGAAGGCTGATAATGAATATAAATATACCACACCTGATGGTGAAGAGGTATATATCCCTAACTCAATGAAGGGCTTTGCAAATGCATGCGAGAAGAACCCTGAGGCTTACAAGACCACTGTTACTGTTCTCTTGAAGGCAGGTGAGACTGTTCGCATCGGTGTTCGTGAAACAAAGCGTCCTAGCGCAAATGCTGGCGACTGGGCAATCTGGGATAACTTCTCTATGAAGTTCCTCGGCGGTGGTCAGGATGCTATCGATCAGGTTTCAGGTCCTGTTATTGAGCAGGGTAATGCACTCCTCAAATCTAAGATGAATGCTGAGGTTCATGCTACATTGGAGTCTGCTATTGCTGAACTCAAGGCCGATGGTTCTATCCAGACTATCAACGCTGCTGCTGATGCTATCACCGCAGCTAATGCTTCTGTTGATGCTTACCAGACATTGAACACAGCTGTAGAGAGCGCTCAGACACGTTACGATAACAATGAGGCAGCGTTGGCTAATGCCAATAAGAAGACCTCTGCTGAGGCTAAGGCTGTATTCTCTGCTGCCAAGGCTTCTGCTGAGGCAGCTTACAACGATGGTACTGTAGCTGATGCTGATGTTCCTGCTGCTATCCAGGCTTTGAACGAGGCTGTTACGAAGTATGTTATCTACGACAATGCTAAGTTGGCTTCTAAGGATAATCATGTTGATATCTCTAACGTACTCGTTAACAACGACTTCGCTACCATGGACAAGACTGGTTGGACCGTGAAGAAGGGTAATATCGGCTTCCAGGCAGGTAATAGTGTTGAGGCTGCTGAGTTCTATAACTGCGACTTCGATCTGAAGCAGAAGATTGTAGGTCTCCCTGCAGGTACATACTACTTGAAGAGCAAGGCATACTATCGCGACGGTAACAACGCTTCTGCTTTCGCTGATGAGGATGAGACAGTGAAGAAGTATGAGACCAACGAGAATGCATTCCTCTACTTCGCAACAAGCGATGCTACATACGATGCAACAGAGGCATTGAAGCCTATTGCTGCTTGCCAGATTGCTGAGGCTAACTTGAACGAGTATGCGCATCTTGGTAGCACAGATGGCATGGTCAAGTATGTTGAGGGTGCAACTTCTGATGAGAATCTCTGGATTCCTAACAATATGATTACTGCTCAGGCATTCTTCAAGTCAGAGCAGGTAGGTTCTAAGTATGAGACAGAGCCTTTGAAGATTGTTTACGATGGTAAGAGTGAGTTCTATATCGGTGCTTACAAGGATGTGAAGGTAACCAATGACTGGACAATCATCAAGAACTTCACCTTGGAGTATGCTGGTTACGATCCTAACGATCCTGTAACAGCTATCAAGGATATCGAGAACGCTGCTGGCACTACTACAATGGGTACCAAGATCTACAACGCTGCCGGTATGCTCATCGGTAAGCTCCAGAGAGGTATCAACGTTGTGGTTACTACATTGAGCGATGGTTCTAAGAAGGTTAGCAAGATTATCATGAAGTAATCTGAAAACTAGCTTGTTTTAGTAACTAGATAATTTTAGGGCAGACGGAATACAGAGAGTGAAAAACCTTCTGTTTCTGTCTGCCTTTTTCAGTTTTCCGGGATAGCTTATGCTCAAAAGCAGAGCATCTTGTTTCTATTATTTATATTATCATTTTTTCATTATGAAACTCTTCAGTCATAAACCGGTTCTCTTCAGTAATAAACCCGTTCTCTTCAGCACCCTTCTCTGCCTCTCGCTTTCAGCTACGACACAGGCACAGGTGAAGATGAACATAGATGCCACCCAGCGAGCTGCCATGATCAGCGACTACCAGTATGGACTCTTCTTCGAGGAAATCAACCATGCCGGAGATGGAGGTCTCTATGCCGAACTCATCAGAAACCGTTCTTTCGAGGATAACTCTTCTACACCCGAATATTGGTCGGCCATCAGGAAGAGCGGACAGGCGGTGAACCTCTCACTCAATGCCACCCAGCAGCTCAACAGTGCCCAGCAAACCAATCTCCGTGTCTCCATTTCAGGAGCCAGCGATGCCCGAAAGGCGGGTATCAGCAACAGCGGCTTCTGGGGAATGAACTTCGTTAGCGATTCCACCTACACCCTCACCTTATGGGTCAAGGCATCTACCAACTTCAACGGCAAACTCTATGGCCAGTTGCAGACGGCGGATGGCTCGGCTGCCTCTGAAGAGGTGAAACTGCAGGGTAAGCTGGAAACCAACAAATGGGTAAAGCTCTCGGCAACCATCAAGGCCACAGCCGATTGCAGCGACGGACGCTTTGCCCTTCTTTCTTCTACCAATGGCACCCTTTACCTGGATGTGGTGTCGCTGATGCCTGCCACCTGGAAAGGACGCACCAACGGATTGCGCCCCGACCTGGCACAACTCCTCTATGATACCAAACCAAGTTTCCTCCGTTTCCCAGGCGGATGCTATGTGGAAGGACAGGACAGTTACGTGAACGCCTTCAGATGGAAATCTACATTAGGTCCTATCGAAGAGCGCCCTGGCCATTGGAACAACAACTGGCACTATCGCTCTTCCGACGGATTGGGATATGATGAATATCTACAGCTGTGCGAAGACCTGAATGCCGCACCGATGTTTGTGGTGAACGTAGGTTTGGGTCATGGCTTCACCGTGCCTTTCGAGCAGGTGGATACCTTGGTGCAGAATACCCTGGATGCCATTGAGTATGCCAACGGCGATGAAACCACAGAGTGGGGAAGACGACGCATCGCCAACGGCCACAAGGAACCATACGGACTTAAATTCATCGAAATAGGCAATGAGAACGGTCAGCCGGAGGCACGCTTCGAGTACAGTCGCCGCTATGCCAGGTTCTATGATGCCATCCATGCCAAATATCCTGATATTGTGATCATCGGCAACGTGGAGGCATGGGGCACCGACAACCCTTTGTGGGTGCTCGATACCCCAGTAGATCTGGTAGATGAGCATTACTACCGTTCTTATCAATGGATGAGAAACAACTATAACAAGTACGACCGCTACAACCGCTCCATCGGCGTTTATAACGGCGAGTATGCTGCCAATCAGGGTGCCTACGGCAAGTATGGCAATCTGAACAGTGCCCTGGGTGAAGCCATCTACATGCTGGGCATGGAGAAGAATTCGGATGTATGCAAGCTGGCAAGCTTTGCACCTATCTTCACCCACGAAAAGGACCCTCTGTGGGCATACGATATGATTCACTTCAATGCCGGCAAGAACTTCTGTACCCCTTCTTACTACGTGCAGAAGCTGCTGGGCAACCATCTGGGCAAGCAGAACCTGAAATGGACGGAAACAGGCAATGTTACCGCTGATGCCGATTGCAAGGTGGGCGTGGGTTCATGGGCAACCCAGGTAGATTACGATGATGTAGAAGTGAAGGATGGAAACGGAAGTTCATCTTTAGATGCCTCTGCTGGCTGGAATGCCGGAGAGGGCAGTTGGAGTATCAGCAATGGTGTGCTTTCGCAGAACGGAGGAGGCACCAACTGTACCAACGTGAATGCCAAGGTCATCTCCGATTCTCACTATACCTATAAGCTCAGAGCCAGAAAGACGGGAGGAGACGAAGGATTCCTCATCATCTTCAACTACCAGGATGCCGACAACTACTGCTGGTGGAACCTGGGTGGATGGAACAACACCAGCCACGGCGTGGAGCAATGCGTAAACGGAAGCAAAAACACCCTTGCCACGGCTTCGGGAAGAATAGAAACCAACCGATGGTATGATATTGAGATTGATGTGGATGGCAACCAGGTGACATGCAAACTGGATGGCAACACCATCCACCAGTTCTCGCTTCCTGCCGACCAGCTCATCTACCAGTCGGCTCAGATAGATGAAGAGCAGGGCATGCTCTATCTCAAGGTGGTGAATCCGAATGCCAAGGCGGCTACCCTGGATTTGAACCTCAAGAACATGAAGGCGGAGCAGGGCACCGTGGTTCGACTGACTTCGGAGAACGGAACCGATGAGAATACGATGGATGAACCGATGAAGGTGGTTCCTACCAGCGAGCAGACGCTCAGCGATGTGAACCAGCTGGAGATTCCGGCTTACTCGCTCAATGTGTTCAAGCTGAAGGTGAGCGATGTGGCTGACGAGGTGAAGGACGATGTGCTTGCCGAGGATGCCGATAAATACGGTTATCTCTATGCCCACATGCACGCTTCGCAGGAAATCACCTGCTTTGCCCTGAGCCGTTACGGCAATAGCTACAACGACCTCTTTAATAGCGGTGAAGTGTTTGATACCAAGAAGTTTACACAGACAGGCGGCATGCGTGATGCCTACGTTACCCGCACCCAGAACGGAAAATTCATGCTGGCAGGCACCGACATGACCTCGCGCCTGGGATGGACAAGCAACCACAACATGGTGCTGATGCTGAGCAACGACCTGGTACACTGGGACAAGAGCATCAGCATCGACCTGGAAAGTCCGGAGAACATGAAGGCATTGGGGCTTACCGACGTGAAGGATATGACGGCTGCCTGGGCACCGCAGGTTATCTACGACCCGCAAACCCGGAAGTATGTGGTATATTACTCCGTGGGATTCCCTGATCGCCATCGCATCTACTATTCGCTGGTAAACGAGGACCTTACCGAGGTATCTCTGCCGAAACTCTACTTCGACCCGGGTTACGACATCATCGATGCCGACATCGTTTATAATAAGGTGGATGGGGAATACGTGATGATCTATAAGACCGAGAGCGGCGAGCACCACCTGAAGCAGGCGAGAGCCAAGCAGCTGGTGCCAGGCGATAAGACCACGGGTACCTGCCAGTGGAACCTGGTGGATGACTTCGATGTGTATGAGAAGGGCAAGTCGATAGAGGCACCAAGTCTCTTCCGTCCTATCGGAAGCAGAACCTGGAAGCTCGCCTACCAGAACTACAGTGGCGGCGGCTATCGCCTGGTAGATTTGGATGAACACTGCATGAACCCTCAGGGCTTGACCAACATCAGGGGCAATGTGCAGCCGCAGCACGGTTCGTTCGTGAAGCTCACGCAGAAAGAGTACCAGCATCTTGAAACCTGGGAGCAGGTGGTAACACTGCTGGAGCAAGCCAGAAAGCTGCAGGCGGTTCAGCCATTGCAGGCATTGAATGATGCCATTGAACTTGGCGACCAGGTACTTGCCACATCGGGCAGTTTCGATGAGGAGTGTGAAAGCATGCAGAAGGCATACGCTGCCCTGAAGGATGCCCTGGATGGATATGATGAGTATCTGAAGCAGGAGGCAGCAGCGGGCAGGGTATCAGATCTCACCTTCCTGTTGCAGAATCCTGATTTCTCAGAGGGTGCCACGGGATGGAGCGGAACCTCGTTTACCGCAGCATCGGCAGGTGTGGCTGAGCATTATAACAAGACTTTTGATTTCTATCAGGAGTTGACAGGCTTGCCAAACGGGCACTATCGGGTAGAGGTGCAGAGTTTCTACCGTGCGGGAGGCATCTCGCAGGCAGTGACATCGCATGACAACGGTACGGAACAGATCAATGCCATCTTCTATGCCAACGGCGAGGAGAAGCCGGTTTGCTCACTCTATGATACGGATGCCTACAGCGTTTCGCCTTATAGCTATCCGGATAATGTGACTCAGGCAAACGAGGCGTTCAACCAGAACGGCCTCTATCACAATGTTATTGATTGTGTGGTAACGGATGGCGTGTTGCGTCTGGGCATCAGGAGCCGGCAGCGAATCAATGCCGACTGGTGCTGCTTCGACAACTTCAAGCTCACCTATCTGGATGCCACCACATCTGGTATCAAGGGTGTGGAGGCGGATGCATCTTCATCTGCAGATGCCCAAAAGGGCAAGCAGGGCATCTATCGCCTGGATGGCATGAAGCTGAATGCCAAGCCTGCCCAGGGGATTTATATCCAGGGCGGAAAGAAGCTCCGCTAGGCGTCCCAGCGGATTTGAAATCCGGCGGGACGCCTGGCGGGCTTGCGTTCCTGGCTCAAAAACAATAATTCAAAACAATTAATCAACACAACAACTATTCAAAACTGAAAGAAATGAAAAAAAAGTACTCAAAAGTAATGTTGGCGCTGGCGCTGGCTTCGGTGGGAACCGTAACCCCAGCCTTTGCTGCCGACGTGGTGCAAACCAACAAGGTTTGGCTGAGCGGTGCCACACACATCTATGGTAGAATGAACGTGAGCGGCATCCCCACCAGCACCATCAAGGAGCAGGGATTCTGCTATTCTTCTACAAACACAACCCCCACAGTGGATGATGCTACCACCAAGGTCTATCTGAGCAACAATGGCAACATCTATAATATGTCGGGCTTGCAGCCAGCCATCGTATATTATATCCGTGCCTACGTAATGAAGAAGGATGGCACCGTGGTATATGGCAACCCGGTGAAGGCGATAACCCGTCCGGGCGGAGGCATTACCTACAGCATTGAAGGCTTCTCGGGCGATGCCGATACCCGTATTCAGAGTGCGGCAAAGGAAGCCGTCAACCTCTGGAATGAATACACCGGCATCAACGGACTTCATGTTTCCATACACTATGGTGCCGACACGCCTACTGCCGACTGCAGCTACGGCGGATGGATGCGGGTAGGACCCAGTGCCTCTTACCAGCGCACGGGAACCCTGCTCCACGAAATGCTCCATGCCATAGGCGTGGGAACCATCGGCACCTGGCAGAACAACAGTTTCCTGCGCGCTAATACCACCCACGGCTATTGGCTGGGAAGCAGAGTAACGCGTGCCCTGCGCTTCTGGGATAACAACCCTACCAGTCAGCTTAACGGCGACGGCACCCACATGTGGCCATACGGCGTAAACGGTGCGCACGAGGATAACGGAACCCAGAATCTCTATATCGCCAACTCGCTGCTGGCAGAAGCCCTGGGCGAGGATGGATTGGCACCCACTTCTGGACAGTTTGCCACCCCTGCCTACGTGTTCGAGCAGGATGACAACACCAAGTATTATCTGAAGAACGAGGAGCTGGGCATTTCTTCCAAGTTTCTGCGCATCGACAAGACGGGCAACCTGCAGTGGGTAGCCATGAGTGCCGACGAGGCAACAGCCAACGACAGTGCCGCATGGAACGTAACCTTCGACCCTGCCACCTGCTACTACAGCTTGAAGAATGTGGCCACAGGCAGATACATGACCTATGGCACATCGGGCAACAACGGCATCAAGACCAAGATAACTGATAACATCAGTGCCAAAGAGCAGTTCCACCTGCTGCCATCACCGGTAGAGGTGGCCACCCTAAACGGCGAAGCCAAGCATGGCTACTGGATAGGCAATGTAACCAGCAACAGCATGAACTGCCTGACGGCACAGGAAACCACCCGAATCAAGGCCAACGCCCTGAACTTCTCGGCGGCTGGCGGTGCCCAGCGATGGCTCATCCTTACAGGCGATGAAGCCAAGGAACTTACCGCTGCCCTGCGTGTGGATATAGCCAAGAAGGTTTCCGCCCTGCTCGACAAGATGGAGGCACTGCTCGATGTGCCTCACAAGGAGGTGAAGGAGGGCACGGATGCCACCTTCAAGGCAGAACTGGAAAAGATGAAGGCGGAAGCCGAAACGGCATCTGCCGACCGACTGGAGGAACTGGAAGAAGAGGCGAATACCGCCCTGCGCAACTTCCTGGGCGATGTGGTAGCCGCATCAGCCGATGAACCGTTCGATATCAGTTTCCTGCTTCAGAATGCAGGCATGGATGCTGCCGACGGATGGAGCATGGAGCCAACCCTGAACTATTCGTGCGGCGAATTCTACCAGCGTGCCTACGATATGAACCAGAAACTCGCCAAGATGCCAGTGGGTGTCTATGAATTGAAGGTTCAGGCATTCCAGCGCCCTGGCTCTACCACCACAGCCTACCAGGATTACCAGGCAGGCAAGAACAACGTGGATGCCTTCATCTATCTGGGCAATGTGAACAACAAGCAGAACATCTGCCACATCATGGATGGTGCCCAGCAGAAGAAACTGATGTCGGGCAAGGAAGCCAGCGTGGGCAACCAGTATGTGCCTGATGATATGGCATCGGCAGCCAAGTATTTCGCAGCCGGTATTTATGAGAACAGTGTGAAGGTTACCACCAAGTATCGTACTACCATGACCATCGGCATGAAGTCGGAAAAGAACACCACTTCCAGCTGGTGGAGCATCTGCGATAACTTCCGCCTCTACTATTACGGAGCCGAGGAACCATCTACCGGCATCCAGGAAGTAACTGTCCAGAAGGCGCATGGCCAGCAGGGCATCTATACCCTGGGCGGACATCTGGTGAAGAAGAACGGCAAGAACCTGAGCGGATTGCCACAGGGCATCTACATCGTAGATGGCAAGAAAGTGGTAGTGAAGTAAGGATTCCGGGATGCAATTCTTTAGGTAAATATCAGATTAGTAACTATTTAATCAACTTAATTTATATATGAATATTAGAAAAATAATGGTTTCAGCGTTGCTGGCAACATCACTCTCGGTGGTTGCCGGCAACACCACCCAGACGGTGGCTGAGGTTACAGCTCCGGTTACCCTGAGCGAGGATGTGGATTATCACATCTCATCTGCCAACCCTTTTGCCACAACGGGTAGTATCAACATCACCAATACCGAGCGTGTAGTGGTTATCTTCGACAAGCTGGTGCCAAGCAAGGCAGATGCTTTCCTGGGTAATATCACCATCAACGGCGAGAAGGCAAAGAACGGACAGAACTGCCAGTTGCGCATCTACAACGGCGGCAGCATCCTCTTGCCGTTTGCCGACAAGGAGCCGATCACCGTGTTCACCGAGGAGAACTATGGTGGTTCATCCAACAGCAGCTATAATGTGAACAACATCTACAACCTGTCGAGCAACAAGGCGTTCAACAACAACATCCGCAGTTTCAAGCTGAAGCGTGGATACATGGTTTGTTTCGCCACATCAGCCAATGGGCAGGGTTACAGCCGCGTGTTCATCGCCGATCAGGCAGATAAGGAGATAGCCAATATCCCAGGTGTACTGAAGGGCAGGATTTCCTTTATCCGCATCAGCCGATGGAACAATGCCCACAAGCGCGGATGGGCAGGTTACTGGAACGACGGCGTGCAGGAGAAGTTCAACACCTCATGGTGCTACAACTGGGATGCCAGCAACCACAACGGCTGGACAGACCGTGAATACGTAACCCAGCACCACCACGAGGGATGGCCAGGCATAGCCGATGTGGGCAACAACACAGGCAGTGCCAACATTCTGGGTAACAACGAGCCGGAAAACAAGGCCGACGACAAGGAGCAGGATGTGGATGTAAAGAACGTGCTTGCCAACTGGCCGCAGATGATGGCCACCGGACGCCGACTGGGTTCGCCAGCCGTGGCAGGCGACTACAACTGGCTCTATGAGTTCATCGACTCCATCGATGCCCGCGGATGGCGCTGCGACTTCATCGCCGTGCATGCCTACTGGTTCAAGGACAAACCGGGATGGGAGAGCCAGTTGAAGAGCATCAGCCAGCGCTGCGGCGGTCGCCCTATCTGGATTACCGAGATGAACTACGGTGCCAACTGGACGGGATGGCCGGGTTCTGACACCAAGGGAACCGATGCCAACTATGCCATCCAGATGCAGCACATGGCTCCTATCCTGGATTATCTGAACGATGCGCCATACATCGAGCGCTATGCCTATTATAATAATGTGCAGGATTGCCGCTATGCCATTGCGGGCGACAAGCTGACCCCTATAGGCGAATACTATGCGGCGCTGCCAGAGAAGCTGGCGTATAACGAGAAGTATGAGTATGTGCCTACCAATCCGCCTACCTATGCTCCTAAGGAGCTCACCTCTACCTTCGTACCTCGCTCTTCAGTGTGTGTACTGTCGTGGAAGAACCCTAGCGGCGAGTTTGCCGACTCTATGTTTGTGGAGTGCAAGAAGGGTGCCAGCGGCGAGTGGAAGCGTGTGGCTACCGTGGATGTGGATGAGAATGCCGACAAGGCTTACTCTTACAAGGTGAACGTAGAGGAAGCAGGCAACTACTACTATCGCGTGCATGTGGTTGACTATAGAAACAAAGACTTGTACTCAAGCGAGGTGACCAACGTGGTAAACGGCACCGAGGGCGAAGAAACCCTGCAGTGGGGAACCATGGTTTCCGACAATGATGCCGACAACTACTGCTACTACAAGAGCACCTTCAGCGAGGCTCCTGCCGTGGTATTCGGAAGTGCATCTTATATGAATCCTTCTACCCGCATTGTGGAAAACGTATCATCGGTGACTACGAATTACTTTGCATCCAAGTTCTTCCCATGGAACTGCGAGGGTGATGCTGATGATTTCTCAAAGGGCAGCGAACTGAGTTCTTACCTGGTGGCAAAATCAGGTAACGGCATGATAGGCGACCTGCGTTTCGAGGCAGGACTCCTGAAGAACGAGGCGGGCACCGCCCTGCGTGTGGGTGGCGACACCATAGAATATAAGTTCAACGAGCCATTTGCCGAGGCACCGGTGGTATTCGTAACTCCGGTTTCTACCTACAAGAATTATCCGATGATGGCGCGTGTATGGGATGTAACCAAGGATGGTTTCAAGGTGGTGATGACCCGCCAGTATGGCATGAAGGAGAAGTATCCTGCCATCGTAGGTCAGCGTGTATCTTATGTGGCTATCGAGAAGGGTACTACCACGGCCAGCGGCAAGATACTTACCGTAAAGGATACCACCTTTACCTTTAAGTATGCCACTACCACCAACAATGTGAAGTTCGGTAAAAAGCTGGAAGACCCAATCTTCCTCTGCCAGTATCAGACTTTCAACAGAAAACTGTTCTCAGTGCTCCGAACAGGTCCTAAGGGTCCGGCTGCAGCTTACTGCCAGTTGCGTGTAGCAGCCGACACATCTGATCCAGACCGCACATTGAGCAGCAAGAATCCTATCTCGGAGAATATCGGTTGGATGAGCATCAGCACCGACGACGGCACATCTACCGGCATCGGTTCTATCTGGGATTCGGCATGGACTCAGGCTCAGCAGCCGCTGGATGTACAGGTGGCAGCCGGCGAGCTTGTGGTTAGCGATATGCTTTCTTCTGCGGTAAGCGTATATGCCGTGAGCGGTGCCAGCGTAGCATCTGCCAAGATGGTGGATGGCGTGGCAAGAATCAATCTCAGCCAGTTGCCAGCCGGCGTACTGATTGTGAAGGGCAATTCGGGCAAGGCTGCAAAGATTGTGGTTAGAAGATAAGTTTGAATTTGTTGGAAGATAAATTTTAGTGAAACGCAGAAACGTTGATGGTTGAAACGTTTCTGAATATAAAAATCCCCCATACGCTCTTTTGCGTATGGGGGATTTTTATATCTCATGCATTTTTATTTTTTATGCCATGTCACCTGTCTTATCCATCATTGTTATTTCACTTCAACCCCGAGTGGAGTCTTCAATGCATCCAGGTATTCCTTGATGCGAATCTGCCATTCGGCATAGCTCCTTACATCATATTTGCTCCATGCTGCACCGAAGTAATAGCTGTACTTTTCTCCATTCTTCAAGCCGCGCTTCAAGCCCAGGGCATGACCGGTGGCACCATCGTGCTTCTTGTCGAAGAGCTGGTAGTAAGTGTTGTCGATGCCCTCAGGGAAGAGTACACCCACGAAAACCTGCGAGTTGTTCACCTCGATGTTGTCGGTAGGGTCGGCATAGCTTACGTAATCCTTGGCAAAGGTCTTGCTCTCGGTATCTTCCTCATGGATAGGGAAACCGGTAGCGAAATCGGTGGCATGGGTCAGGCCATCATACCATACGGTCATCTTGTTGAAGTTGCTGCCCTTGTCGAGCGAGATGATGCGATGCTCTACCACGTTTTTCATATCGCCTACGGTAGATGGGTTATAAGTCAGTTCTACGGTGAAGCGGAGCGGACCGTTATCCAATATCTTGTAATCCTTGTAGCAGTAAGGCAGCACCTGGTTCTTGCCCACCATGAGGCTTGGTGCACCCAAGCCCAGGGTAGCGCCCACGCGATAAGGATCCAATCCGTTGCCATGGTCCAGATGGAAGGAGGTGAGGATATCCACCTCGTTTGATTCTGCCTGGAGGGCCTTGATTTGCTTGGCAAGAGCAGCCGCCTTTGCAGGGTTCTTCTCAGCCTTCTCCTGCTTCTGCAGGGTTCTTACCTTGGCATCAATCTTATCACCCTTGATATTTCCGTTCATATCCTTTACGTATCGCTCGTAAACCACGGTGTCGGGGGTATTCTTCACCCATACATCGGTGCCGAAGGAGCGTTCGCCGGTGCGCTGCAGGGCAGGACCATATACACGATAGGCGCATCTGTCGTTTTCCCAGGCGATATCATCCTTTCTTATCTTATAGAGAGCACCGGTAGCCCATACCTTCTGCTGGTAAGGTTTGCCGATGGTTACGTAGTAGGTGGCGGAACCGTGAGGGCGCACGCTGGCATCGATGAGCAGATAGCCATCGTGGGTAATCTGCGAACCAATCTGCTGTCCGCGCTTATTCTTCACGATGTAGGCCTCGCCCTTTTTAGGGGCTGCCTTGCCCAGTTTTGCCTTCACCTCGTTCATGCTCAGAGAGATAAGCTCCGTGCGGGGGGCGGAAGTAGGGTTGCTCACCACGATGGTGGCTTGTTGAGCATGGCAGTAGTTAGAACCTGCCAATGCCAGGAGCATCATCAGGCTTCTGACCGTGATGCCTTTCATCATTTTTCCATGAATCTTTTTCATTTGATTTGTTCTTTTAAAATCCTTTATTCCTCAATAACAGAAACCTGCATGCTTATATCCTCCTTAGGTCTATCTCCACGCATGGTTTCGCAGTTCTGAATCTTCTCTACCACATCAAGGCCTTCCTCCACCTCTCCAAACACGGTATACTGGTTGTCGAGGAAAGGGGTACCGCCCACCTCGGTGTACGCCTTCTGCTGCTCCTCGGTAAACTTAGGGTAGCCCTGCTCCTTGCATAGTTTCTTGGTTTCATCCACCAGCTCATCCTGGAGCTTCATCAAGCCCTCGCGGTCGCGGTTACGGCGGAAGTTCATAATCTCATCATGATGCTCCTTGGCAAGCTGGTTGAAGATGTTCTGCTCCATCTGCATGCCCATCTGCTTCTCCATCTGCTTCAGCTCGTTCTGCTTGTAGGTCTTACCCCAGACGATATAGAACTGGCTTCCGCTGCTCTCACGCTCAGGGTTCACTTCATCTCCCAAGCGGGCAGCGCTCAAGGCACCACGCTTGTGGAAGAGCTGTGGATAAACGAACTCGGCAGGGATGGTGTAGTCAGGTCCGCCCGTGCCCAGCATCTTGCCCTTAGGAGCGCCCTTGCTATCCGGGTCGCCGCCCTGAATCATGAAATCCTTGATGACACGATGGAAGAGTGTGCCATCGAAATATCCCTCCTTTGCCAACTTCAGGAAGTTGTCACGGTGTTGAGGTGTCTCGTCGTAGAGGCGAACTTTGATGTCGCCCTCTGTAGTCTTAATCAATACTTTAGCCATAATAATTTATAATCAGTATATTTTGTAATCGGTATGTTTTTACCTTTTTACTTTTTTACCTTTTTACTTTTCATAAAATTCATTCCATTCTTTCATTGCCTCCTGCCAGTCGGTTTGCTCACCGCTGGCTACGGCTTCCTTCTGCTTCTCTGCCTCATCGCGAGCCTTGTCTCTAGCACGCTTAGCCTTCATCGCCTCGATGGTGGTATCGTCGAGAATCTGGATGGCCCCACGCTTGATGGCATCCTGCAGTTCCTCCTCGCCGAAAGCCTTGCCCGGCTCATTGAAGTCAGAGATGTTGAATTCATAATCCACGCGAAGGTCGTGGCGAATCAATTTCTGTTGCAAACGGTTGCCTGCGTTTTTGAGGCGCAGCAACTTTCCGATTTCCTTAATTTCTCCTGCTGAGTATTTGTTTCTTCCCATTAATTATTTATTAATATTATATTTCTTTCTTTTTCTTTCCTGCGTTTTGGCGTTTCAGTGTTTCAGCGTTTCACCTATATTTCCGCCTCTACTTCCACGCCTTCTTCTGGTTTACCTCTATCAATCTGTCGAATTCGAAATCCGCCTTGATCTTATCCAGAATTCGCTTCACGATGATGTTCATCACGCTACCCTTGCTGTAGTTCGCCGTGCACATGAAGTTCACTCGTCCCTCCTTTACCAGCTGGCAAGCCATGGCCTCCTTCTGGGGCGTATCATATACGGCGATGGCATGGCCGCCGTGCTCCTTTACCATCTTCATGCAGGGCACATCGGTTTCTCCATCCCCGAAATGGGATAGGGCGCTTGCTATCAGGAATATACTGGTTCACCCTGCTGTTGTCGCTCACCTGACGGATGCCCTTGTTGATCTTGAAGAGAAACTGCGTCTTCGTGGTATAATCCACGGCTACGGCTGGCCAGTAGGCGATGCCATCCTCATTATAGAGAAACGAGCAGGCATAGATGTTCTCGAATTCCTGGGCGATGGGTGTGCCCTCTATCATCTCCTTCAATCCCGAGGAGTTGATGTAGTGCCTGATGTCGAGGCCGATGCTTGCACCATATTCGTTGATGAACGAGAACCATTGCCTTACGCCACGGAAGAGCTCCACATTCCTGCCGAAGCTCTGGAAGGATTCGCGGGTGAGCGAGATATGGTTCTTCTTTGCTTCATCCAGCATCATATACATATAGGTGAGAATGCCGTTGGCATCCTTGCCCACGGCAAGCTTCCGGTTTTTATCCCAGAATTCCTCCTTCGTCTTTCCGGTTGCCTGGATGAATCCGAACTCCTGCATGTTGCCGGGAGATAATGTCCCGTCAAAATCATAAACCAGTGCTACCTGCGGTCTTTTCTTTGCCATATCCCGTTTCCTTTCCTTCTTTTACTTGAACTTGTCTTTTTCTTCTCTTGCTGGAACTTCCGCCCCTTCATAACCTGCAAATATACATATTTTTCTGCGATAAAGCCATAAGCAGATATATAAAAAAACATAAAGACACGAAAAAAGGCGTGTAAAACTCATTTTCAGAGTCTTACACGCCTTTGATCTTTATGCTAATCTAATAACTTCTCTTTGATGAGAGAGATTACTTAACCTCCTCGAAGTCTGCATCCTGAACATCCTGAGCGCCATCGTTAGCACCCTGCTGTGCATGCTGACCGCCCTGTGCACCCTGAGGACCTGCCTGCTGACCACCCTGGTACATCTGCTGAGAA
>ERZ1026901.297-NODE-297-length-43746-cov-19.563388_pt1 | contig 43746 bp, 37 predicted proteins | sample MGYA00380179_ERZ1026901 | MGnify/ENA primary metagenome ERZ1026901 (study PRJEB33269, sample SAMEA4719815) | human gut metagenome | biome: human-associated habitat; feature: organic feature; material: feces | place: Cameroon | collected 2013-10 ... | reverse complement strand
CGTATTAGTCATAAGAGTATATACAAGATGTATTTGCTCTTTTCTCAAAGTCCTTATATTCTTTATTGCTGCAATCAATAAAGAATTGTCATAGTGTGAGATACCTTCACCTTTCCGTAAGATACTGTCTATTATTTTTATAGAAAAAGACGCATCATGCATATAGGCTATAGCCTGTTGGGTGAAATTATATTTGCTCTCCCAAAAAGCCTTTTCATTACGGTTACCCAAATCTTGATTCTTAAATAAGCTTTTAAACTCTTTTCTCCAGTATTTGGGATGTACACGTTTTATGAATGTAGTCGCATAGATATACAGTGCATTTTTTCTTTCCTCTGACAAATATTTAGAATGACAGGCTTTCAATATCTTGACGAGAATATCTGGTAGTACATTCTGTATTTCCTTCGAACTACTGAAACAATACAATTGAGCGACTCGTTTTGAAAAATCCTTGTTGGTACATAAGGAAGCAAAATAAAAACAAGGATAGGGATAAATAGCATAAATTCTCTCTATAATTCGATACAGGTTTTCATTCGTCAACCACATTCCAAACATATTCTTAGTTACAAATCCTAATTTCACAAGAACCTGCAATATGCGAATTGCTGCTAAGGTCACGCTATCTGAACTTCCAAAGGTAATCGAGCGTCCCTCTCGTCCCAACGGCTTTATTTTTTCTTCTTTGCATAGTTCTTTCTGCAATCTTGAAAAATAGTCGTGAAGTCGGATGGCATCTTTGTTTCTTAGAGAAACCTCTTCTATTTGGCCATGCAACTTACTAAATTTCGCTTTCATATTACTATTACCCCAACAATACTCCTGAAGTCCAAGAGACAATTCCATGGTGCTCAAATATTCTTGGTCTGAATTGAATTCATGACTTTCACAAACAAGTGCTCCCTCTAAATCGTCTAACTTTATACCACCATTTAATGATGCCAAAATCATAAGACGAACCATCCGGTAATAATTCCCTTTTGGAGACCAGGACTCTACAATTTCATGGCATTGTTCCAAGTCAAAATTGAAAAGACATTGTATTGCATGATTTAATACAGAACGGTCTGAATGGTCAGCGCAATCAACAGACCAAGTATTAGTCAGAATCTTACCTTCATCCACCAATAGTTTATACTTTTCTTTTAAAGTCTCATCACCAAAAGACGCAACATAATCCAAGATATTAGTCATGTCATCATCGTCTATGATAACATCCATAGGTAGATTATCCTGGTCTGATGCCATCCAAAAGACTTTGCAGATGTCTCCATTAACATCTTTATCTTTAATGATTTTTCTGATTCTTTCTAAGAAATAGAAACGGTAATAATCAAATGGCGTTGAGAAAAATGCTAAGTCTATGTCTTTCATGAGGTTCCATGCCTTCGCCACCTTTCCATCGTCATATTCTATGATATTTTTTTTATTCGGACTAAGGTTTGTCTTAAAATTGAAATCAACCCAGAAATCCTTCATGATAGCTTTGGCAGACTGCATCTTAGCTATGTCATCAAAGAAAGCATTCAATCTCTCATTTGGACTTTTCGCTGTTGGATATGCTTTATATAAATCAACAATTCTTATATAATGATTATCAAGCAGTAATCTTTTATCTGAATCTAAATCTTCGTCACCAACATTAATGAAATACTTATTCCAAATGTTCTCCGAGTCATGGTTTTCTTTAGCTTCCTTGTCCACTATATCCTTCACCCAATTTATCCATAGCAAGAAATTGGGGTCATCGCAAGAGAAACCGATGATGCAATAAGCGTCTTTCAGCAAACTGATACGCATCAAATCAACAAAAGCCTCATGCTTCTTGTTGTATGAGTCATAATCTTCCTGAGCTATGATATACTGTGCATGGTTATCATAGTCAAATCCATAGACTATTTCATTTTTTCCCCCTCCCAAGTCTCTCAAAGAGCCATGTAGCTTGAATATATTCCTTCTCGCTTCGCCAATGGTAATGTCACCACTCTTTTTAACGACAAAATAGGCATCTTGCTTATTGGTATTCCAATGTTTTACAGAGTCTAAGAGCTGACGCTTGTAAGAATTTAAGTAATCATAAACATCATCTGTTTGTTCCTTTATACTCCTTTCTTTATCATTCTGGACACCATATACTCTCAGAACAATATCCGTGTTCATGATTTCATGGAATTCTTTCTCTAAATCAAGATTAGAATCTGTTTTGTCAAGTTTATCCGATGCACGATCTTGCGATGTAGCAAAATCGTTTCTCAATCTTTCTATCCTTGTAAAAACATCATTGATGTTTTTTATCTCAATATCGTTTTCTTTGATTTTTCTTGCTCGCTCAGAAGTATAAGTCAAATCTTTATATACATCCAATGCGTTGTCATAATTAAATGTATAGATATTCTTGACGTTCATATTCAGTAGGGTACGATGAAGAGAAACATCAACGTTTTTTATAACATTATTTCCTAATCTCATATCATAGGTACCGTCCCCATTATCTATAAGCACAGGTGTCCGTTGCTCAATATATACATCTATTGCCTCATGATACCCCTTTCGCCTGATATACTCACTGGCAATGCCTAAATAGCCATATTTGTCTATTATTTCCCACTCATTCATATATCCAGTACGCATTTCCTTTGCATACATCTCATGAATCATATCCTTCAAGAGTTCTCCCCATGAAAGATACTTGTCAGAGATATTCTTGCTAAATCCTGCACCTATGATGAATGACATAGAATGTATGTCACTTCCTATTCTTCGTATATAGTTTTTATTGTTGTCCATGTCGTATATTTTATTGGTTAGTTGGAACAAAACTTTGTTCAAGCCCAATTTTTCTTATGGAATCCAACCATTCAAACAAGTCATTTTGTTCTTGCTTTGTTGTATGTTCCTTGCTATATGCAGCAGCAAGTAGAGCATATTCCCTTTCTAATGAAGTATTAAATATACCCTTGTCATCAGTATTAATAGACACGGAAATATTGTGAGTGTAATCTAGTTTCAATAGATTTGGAGTTGTATAAAACTTGAAGATAGGATGTCTAATGTAACTGTCCATGTCTCCAATTCTGAAGTTTGATGAAGGATTGCTTTCTACCATAAATCCATGTTTTTCTATTTCATTCAACATTTCTTCTCGAACAACATCTATAAAAGAAACAAGTCTTTTGGAAATCTTCAAATCAACACACGCTTGTCCTTTTTCTTTAATATTCTCAGAATGATAAAGACGGTACAAGTTTACAGCCGTGTCATTATCTCGCGCTTGCTGTATTTCTTCCGTTTCTACTTTGTCGCAAAGACTCCAGAAGTCCTGTTGATTTCCATAAGTACCATTATAACATTGTGGATTATCTCCACGTAAGAGCCATGACTGATAATAGGCATTACATGGGTAATCTACGATGCTCATATTGTACAACTCAGGGAAATACTTTTTATAAAGTTTATCCAACTCTTTTTCTGCTGGAATATTTCCAAGTTCCGAAGCTTTATGTCTTAGCCATACAATATTGTCTACAAGTACCTGTAGTGGCAAGGCTATCCAATAGTTTCTTCTCTCATAATATTGTTGTACATCCAGTCCTAAGACTAAGGCATGTCCTAAGCGGTCTTGCTTAGACCATTCACAGAAATTCATAAGTTCATCTACGGCTCTAAGACCGTCAACTACATCCAGAAAATCCTCACCAATATGATAGGTAAAATTAATATCTGGTACATATTGCCGCAAATATCTAAATGCTTGTGAGAACACTTCAGGTCTTGTCTCCAATTCTGCACCCGCAGCATCAAGACCAACCAAGTACTCTTTTGTATTAGCTGCAGTACGTTTAAATTCTCGAATAGCCAAAGCCGTATTCTTTATCGTTTCGCGTAGTTTTTTATGTCGATATTGCTGATCCTTACCATCATCCTTCGATTTCGTAAAATGAATGATAAAATATGGAATGAACTCTGTGATACACTTGGACTTATATTCAATGGAAGTTCTGAATATATCACAAATGCTGTTTATATCTTTGGCAAAATCGTTGTCTTTGGCTGGTACTATACGTATCTCCAACTTTCTGTTTCTGCGGAAGACAAACTGACTAACTGCAGTAAAAATTGATAACTTATGATAAGAGTCACTATTTTTGTATCCTATTTTTTTCGCATTATTGTAGCCTTGAAAATTCTGCAATCCCAAAACATCATTTGCATGAACAAACTCTTGTCTTATTTGAGTTTTCAATACCAAATATAAATAAAAGAGCAAAGAATAGGATTCGTCACAATTGTTACCGAATATCCGTTTAAACATGGAATACATGATATATCTTTCTCCACTGAAAAAGGACATCATTTGGCAAGGATGTTTCGTGGGAATATCCGTTGGACTGTTTTGCTTGGCATAATCAACTGTGTTTACTCCTTCTTTGAACCCTTGGATTGTAGAATCAATACCACTCAATAAATCCACTAACAATTTATCATCTGTGATTTGACAAACATTAATCACTGTTTGCTTGAATTGATTTGAGTTTTTCTCGTCCGTAATGTAAAGATATAGCAACATTCTTATTGCTGCAGCTTTTCCCAACAAGGAATACATTGTCATGTTTTCGGTGTCTTTGCATACCGAAGGACCATGCTTCAAACATGCAAATGGTTGCATTAGTTTGTTCTTTGAACTTGATAAATTATTCATAAGTCCAAGCCAGTTGATTTCAAAAATCAGACTGGATCCAAAAAGATGAAAATGATTATCCGAGATTGGTCGTTTCATCATTGCGTTCAACCTTCCTTTGTCAGAATCAATGACAGCCTCCCAAAGGAAATTCTCTCTGTCTTGTTGCTTTATAATGTCATTAGAAGCAAAATATGCTGTCGTGAAAAGATCTTCTCCAAGACAACAGGTAACATCATGCCATCTTAACACTGAATTAAATCGACATACGATTTTGTCATTTTTCCCTAATTTCAGTATTTTTGAAGAGAAGTTCAACACGGCATTGAAAACAGAATTGGTTTGACTATAATTTAACCCATCGTCACCATTACACATCCAATGATCCTGAAAAGATTTGTAGAAACAAACAAGTTGGCTTAAGCTGTAGTTTTTCAAAGAGTTTGTATAGCTTTCCTCAAACCAATCGTATGAAAAACTAACATCTGCCCTTTGATCCTTGTTCATGCTGAGACTATTGATAATCTCCAGCCAACTCCTTCTCAAAAACAGCATCTTAAGCGTCTGTCGAACTACTTCCATTTATTTTAGACTTGGCAATCTCGTTAATTCGTTTGGCAATTTTTTCTATTTCTGTTTTTGAAAGTTTGTCAGAGAACTGCGCAAACACTTCGTCAAGAATTGACACATTCTCCTGTTTTACGAATATAGGGTAATGCTCTTCTATATATTTCCTGACAGTATCTGTTCTATTCCCCTCAACCTGTCGTCCTTTTATCAAAGCCTTAACATCAATGGATGTTGAGCCTTGATAGCCCACATCATAAATCGCTTTGAACCATCTGGCTACATTGTAATCTTTAGCATTGAATATGCCAGATAACACTTTGACAAACGAAAATTCCAATTCATAATAGTCTTCCTTTCCGTTGTCTGTCCTGTCGTATGTCATTCGCTTATATGCAGACAATGCCATGAAATAGCGGGAGAAAATATCAAATTCCGAAGCTTTTGAATAGCTTATTTCTTTTTGGTATTCAATTAAGTCCTCCAAAATTTCAGCATTACGAATGCTTGCCCATGACAGCCATTTGTGGTTGATGTCCTTCGCTTTGTAGGCTACCCCATCTCTTTCTCTGGTACGCTTGTCTGTCAAGTTCTTAACTTTTGCATAAAACGACTTCTTTGCATCGTCATTTTTCACTTTTTCCAAGAACGCATCTCCATTCAAAAAACGGTTATAACATCTTTCAATGTCAACAATATTACACATAAATGAATTCAAATCGAACAAAGCATATTTTCGACTTTTCAAATCATCTGCATATCTCACCGATGCGGCCTTACGGTAGCCTAATTCAAGAAAGTTTGAGTCTTGATTCTTTCTGTCTTTCGTATCAATGTATCTTGAAATACAGAGCATAAAAAACTCTGCAAGCATAATCATATTATCTGGTACTTCATCAAAATGCCCAATACACTCATTTATCAATAAGTTTAATTGTGTTAGGCTTATCATTCTGACAGAACGCGAACGTGAATCAGAAGAAGACGCTGCCTTTGGAAGGATGTCTGTTATGATGGAATTGACAAACGAACCACCCACTAATTTCTCGTAGTTTGAAAGCTCAAGATTTTCAAAAGGGCTTAATCCTATGACTCTTTCTTGTTTTTTTGCAAAATTGACAGAATATTCCGTTCTCTCATCATAGAACTCATAAAGACGCATGGAATAAATGGAACGAATCATAAAAAGGAAATGTAGTTTATCCATAGGCTGGTCTTGCTTCTCCAAATAGGAGATTATGGCCATGACATCTCCCAATGATATATTATAAACCACATTATTTTCATTCAAAATGTTGGATATTTCACTGCTATCCAATACAACATTATGTTCCAAAAAGAACTGCTTTTTGATGATTCGCAAAGCTGCCGCATTAAACAGAAAAGCATCTGTCACCTTTAACAAATCATAAATACAATTTGTCTGTTCTGTATTCAAGTTGTTGAGTACCCAATTCTCAAAGAAGTATTTCTTGAATTGTTCTTTGTTGTTCGCAGTATTGCTTTTAGGCATACCGACCAATAGTTTTAACAAAGAGCGTAACTCTCGTAGATTACGAGGAACAATATAACTAGTCTTTAATGCTGTATTGTAGAACAAATATCGTGTCTTTCTGAAGATGAGTTCAGGTATAGCCATCCTGACACTACTAAACTCTTCCGTTTCTCCTTGAATACTTTTCACCGTTAATCCCCAACTGAGAAATTCTTGTGCCGCTGGCATAAAGATTCTTTGGTCAAACGGTATTAGTTTGGTCAGGTATCTTTCTACCATTTCGTCTATCACACCCTCAGAAACCTTTTTCTTGTCCAGCAACTCTTTGTATTCTATGGTATATTGCTGTCGTTTGAGCATAGCCAACTGGTCAAGTTTGATAGCAAGAAGAATAATAACATTAGGTTGTACCAAATACTTTCTTATTTGTTCCACCATGACCGTTGCTTGATTGGTATGAAGGTCTATATCATCAATCATGATTATTAGTTTCCCGTTAGGATCACCTATATAATTCATGAAACTTGTAACCAACTCTCCAAAATTAGCTCTTAGATTCACTGCTGCAGACAAGCTTACCAATTGTTCCAAATCATCGTATGGTTTTTCTGCATCAGATGCGAGAAGACAATTGAAGTCTTTCTGTAAGTCTGCAAACTTTCCCAAGAGGATAGTTCGGTCTGAGCTGTTCTTAGGATCTTTTACTTTTTGATATTCATGGTACAATGATGCCAATACCTCTGCTATGATACCATGATTCTCGTCAAAGAAAGAAGGGTCTATCAGTGAGAGTTTATGGAAAGAACAATTATTCACTTCTTGATAGTTGTCCAAGAAACTATTTTTTGATTTGTCTGTCAATGCATTGGCAACAGACAACATGCAAGAAGTTTTGCCAGCACCTCTTTCTCCAATAAAGGCAAAGATGTTGTTAAACGGTTCGTTTTCCTCGTCATCTTTAGTTCTTGAAACTTTCAAATAAGACGAAAGACTATCAAACGCATTTTTATACTGCCCTGAAAACAGGGACTCATTGACATTCTGTTTAGTTAGCTTCTCTATTACAGGTCTGCTTTCTTGACCAATGTTGAAATATAGGTGCTGACTCATATGCTTTTTTAAAATTATAATGTGTTACTGCACATAGTTACTAAAAACGGGCGACTAAGCCCCATCCCCCAAAAAGTTCCTTAAAAAAATTGGTGATAGGAGCCGTTAGCCGTATATCTATTAGTGGAGGGACAGATGGTAATATCAATGCATCAATCGTGTCATCCTCACATTCTTAAAGAATCCCTTTAAGCCTTAGCAGTTTCGCTGCCATCCTCACCATACGCCCCATCCTTAGCCTCGAATATCACACTCGGCTCTATTACTTCCACCGTGTGCCAATGCACCTTTTGGTATCTGGCATCCATACTTTGCCTCTGCTGGGCAAAGATGAATGCGTTGTACCTCGCGATACTCTACTTTTCGTGTTACATCCTGCGCATCTATAGCCATAGGCAAGGCTTTAGGTGCATCCTTCTCGTATGTCACTACCTCCTCATATATCACTTCATCCATATTTCCACACAAGCAGACAACTGTTTCTGTCGTGTCTTCATGCCTGTGGATAGGAACAACGGTTCCTGGCAACAGGACATTCAGCATGCGTTGGCTGGTATCAGCCGATGACGTGCGCAAATCAAGGCTCTGACGTAAGCGCGGATTTTCTACAGCCTGTTCAAAGAGTTTGCCTAAAAATTCTTTGTTTATTTCCATTATTGTTAGTCATTAGCTATAATCTGTTTGCTTTACGAGGTACAAAAAGGAAAGAACAGAATTGCCAAAGCAGTGAGAGCAAACCAAACTTGTTTGAGTCCTGCCGAGTCGTGATGGCATTCGATGAAATCAATTTCCAAATTGCTACTAAAAAGTTTCTCATTATGCGTATAATAATTATACAAATGAGCGATTAACGGACATAGATGCAGCCAGCACATCACGTCCATTAATCGCTCACCAATCAAATGCTTATCTTACGATTGCCTCTTTGATGCTTTCTACAATATACTTCACATCATCATCGGTCACCCATGGACCAGCAGGCAAACAGAAGCCCACTTTGAAAAGTTCCTCCTCTACTCCATTCGTATAGACCATGGCATCCGCATACACAGGCTGCTTGTGCATAGGCTTCCATACCGGACGGCATTCCACCTTCTTCGAAAGCATAAACACACGGAGAGCCTCCACATTCTCATTAGGCTGACAGTCGGTTGTTGCTGAATCAACGGCATGGATAACACCTGCTGCACCACCTACGGCAGTCTTAACAACTTCCTTGTATGCGTTCTCCTGTCCTTGAATCTTCACATCTGCGTCAAGCGTCGCTGCACAAAGCCAGAAGTTAGCATCGTAACGAGGGTCGGAAGGTTGCTTATGGATATGTACACCTGGCACGTCCTTTAAAAGTTCCTCATAGAGTGATTGTACATGCTTGTGGTGAGCAATATGGTCATTGAGAACAGTCATCTGACCACGACCGATTCCTGCGCACACGTTCGACATACGATAATTGTAGCCGATGGCGGTGTGCTGATAGTAAGGATAAGCGTCGCGTGCTTGTGTAGCATACCACATCACATTGTTTGCGTCTTCTGCACTGCGACAAATTAGTGCACCGCCTCCCGAAGTCGTAATCATCTTGTTGCCATTGAATGACAGCACACCATATTTGCCGAAAGTACCCAAAACTTGTCCATCGAAGCGTGATCCCATACCTTCGGCTGCGTCCTCCACTACGGGAATCCCATACTTGTCAGCAATTGCCATAATCTCGTCGATACGGTAAGGCATTCCATAAAGCGCCACAGGCACTATAGCCTTCGGATATTTACCCGTCTTCTCCTTGCGGTCAAGAATAGCCTTCTCGAGCAAAGCAGGATCCATGTTCCATGTTTCGCTCTCCGAACCCACGAACACAGGTTTGGCACCAAGATATGTAATCGGATGACTTGAAGCACAGAATGTGAAACTCTGCACCAATACTTCATCACCAGCCTTCACGCCGCAACCAATCAATGCCAAGTGTACTGCCGCAGTACCAGCCGACAAGCAAACCACCTTTCTGTCAAGCTCCTCAGAGCCATCACTCTTGCTATTTGCGAAAGTCTCCAAATCTTTCTCGAAAGCATTCACGTTAGGTCCCATGGGCACTACCCAGTTGGTGTCGAATGCTTCTTTTACATATTTCTGTTCTAAACCTGCCTCACTCATATGGGCAAGACACAGATAAATCGTTTTTCTTTCCATAATTAAAAATTTATATATTTAAAAATTTGGTATTTACGTCACTATGATGTATATTTGCATCATAATAATAAAGAATTGTTTAACTTTAAAAAGTACTCACTATGGCACAGACATCTATGACAGTCCGTTTGGACAACCAACAAAAAGCAATATTCGACGAACTCTGCGCCCAATTTGGCATGAGCGCAAACACGGCTATCAACATCTTTGTAAAGGCTGTAATTCGCAGTAAGAGCATTCCATTCTCCATTCAAGCAAAGAATGAAGAAGATGAAGTGACTGCAAAAGCAAAGGCTGCGTTCAAATACATGTGTGACACAGCAAGAGAGAATAACATTGATATGTCACTTGATGAGATCAATGAAGAAATCAGAGAAGTCAGACGATTAAGAAAAGAACGCAATGGTATATGCAATCATTGACACTAACATTATCGTGTCCTCGTTTATAACAAAGAACCCTTCTTCATCAACAAGAAGGGTCATTAACAGTATGCTCAGTGGTAAAATTAAGCCATTGTATAATGACGATATCTTGACAGAATACTATGATGTTCTAAGCAGATCCAAGTTTCATTTGAATGAAGTAAGAATCAATGAACTATTATACTTTATAAAGCAAAATGGCATTGATTCATCCCGTTTTCCCTATGATGGCGAAATGCCAGATGAGGATGACCGAGTCTTCTATGAAGTCTGCCTGAGCAAGAAAGATTCCTTCTTGGTTACCGGCAACCTCAAGCATTTTCCAAAAGAACCGCAGGTAATTACAGCAGCAGAAATGATGGAAATCCTAGACAACGAACTATAAGATGTCATCACAGTAGGTGTCGCCAGCTCTCGTAGTAGGCGACACCTGTAACCACGCTAACGAGGTGGTATCATTTGATTGATGCAAGCGGTACTATTAGAGTGCTATGATCATCTCATTGTTTCTGTTTCATCATTGGTGTAGTTGATAATTTACAGATTACTCTAATCTTATAAATTTGCATTGTTATAAATATGACGAAGCATAGTTGATATTCCTACCAAATCCTGTCTAGTTAAAGTCTGCATGACACTTCCCATCCCTACATGCGTACCATGATTAGATAGTTTGTTATAGGCAACCCTTAAAGAAGTCACCATTTGTGCTCCCGCATCTGTTATAGCCATCAAATCAATCCAAGGAATATTACTTCTACCTCTAAATTTCAATGGACTCTTGCTTCTAAATACAACTTCATCCACCATCCATTCTATGGCATGACGTAACGAATCTATAACTTCCTGTGCATTCATCAAAGGAACAGTGCTTAGATAACCATCAGCTTTATCTAAATAATGTAATGACTTACATATCTTGTTGTCAATTACATATCCGTTACACTGAGGATTATCTGACAATACCTCGTATGCAAAGACATGCACCTTATTTGAAGTCCTATTTGCAATGTTTCCGTTGTTAGGGTAGATTTTTATCCTATCTCCATCCTTTTCCAAAAATAAAGTTTGCAGTTGCACACTATGCGTAAAAAAGAATTATCTGATTAGGAAGCGAAATGATTCTATTCAGGAAATTCTCAACATATTGAGCATCCAAACTAGTTACAGGATCATCAAAAACCAAAGGTTGTTCAATGTCTAGTAATATATTTTCTGCAATAAACAAAGCCAATGAGACACATTTAAATTCAGCTTCACTTAGAATCTGCTCAACATTGCTATTATTTAAAATTTTAAACTTAATTTTAGACGTTGGCAACATCAAATCCTCCATTTCCACCTCCACCTGGAGATACCCCATACCCAATAAACTCAACTCTTCTCGAAAATGTTGCAAAAGGGCATTTTTTAAAGACATACAAATTGTATTGTTACATAGACTTTTCAGTTCATTGTAGTCACGCAGAGATATAGCTCCCAAATTATTAAGCGATTCCACGGCCAAATTTATACTTTGATATATCCTTAAGAAATAACTTTCAAAAAGATAAGTATGACTATCATGAGGTTCCAAAAGCCTTTTGCTATAATTTGCATCGAAAAAGCGTATATGAGTCAATTCTGGCGGGAAATTGGATATACCATTCCAAGTATACGTTGTCCTAGTACCAGCTATAGTATAATCTAATTTAACATGAAAAGGTGCTGGTGTTTGTGAATAAATATTTTGCAATACAGGATAATTTATATCTGCATTAGCCATCATATTAAGTATTCTGAAATAACTACTCTTACCAGAACCATTAAATCCAAATATCAAAGTAAGCCCCTCTTCGCAAAATTTTATTTCTTGATTATTAGCCAACGCATTTACACCTTATATATGCTTTAAGCTATTTAATACAATTTTTGGATAAGCCACCCCAAAATTAGCAGGAATAACCAATGATGGAGTAGTAACTTCATTCAGAATTTCATTGAGAATAATATCTAAATCCTCTTGTTCAATAGCCCCATTGGTATTTATAGCTCTACAAATCAAATCTTTAGCCCATGCTGGATGGTCAGGATTATTATAATAATCGACAAGAATGTCTTTGGAGTGAAAAATTGCTGGCATAACTATATATTTCTTAAGAAGATTGATGCTTGGGTTGAACCATGCTGTTTCATAAACATCAATATTGTCTTTATATTTAGTTTAAGAGGCTTATCGTTTTTTATATCAGTTTCAAAATCTGCAAGAACAGATCTTACAAGATTTTCCAAATTAGCCAATAGCATTTTCATAACATTTTGATCTCCATCATATACTGTTTTATTCTCTATGACAGAAGCTATTATAGGAACTATCTTTAGAGAATAATCATAACCAATGGTATCAAATACTTTAACTACAGATCCCAATACCGACGGATTATCACCAGCCTCAGTCAATACCTTTTCAAAGAAAGGCACATCTTTTTCCTTCAATTCAAACCATTTAGATCTGTCATCATTTAAATATGAAGGATTCAGCAAGTATTCATTGACAACATTTGAATAGTCTCTCTTTCCTATGTTCTTGATAATACAATCATACAATGAATACCAAGCTGCCCAAAATTGTTCATAATTCCCATATAAGACACATTTTAATAACAGCCTACTTACCAATGGTTCATATTTGTCATGTATTGAAATATATCTACTGAAAAAAGAAATGACTTCACTTACTTCTGGAACATGACAATTTATTATAATGTCTGCGACAAGATCAGCATCTTCAAATCTATCCTGAGAATAATGCTCATAACCATGTCTAATATCAGGAATCCACTCGGAAGACAGTGCTTCCATCGATTTCACAAAAAGATTACGATGAGAAGAACTGTTAGCCAACAAACAGGCTATAGCTCTAGCACGGTCTAAAGAAAAGACTTGATTTTTATTTGTCTCTACAAGTTCATGAATGCACTCTTCCATAAAATCTGTATGCTCCTGCCACACCTTTCGTCGTATAAGCATATATCTCATTAGGTCACATGGCCTTGTATTTCCGTATTTAAAAGTACTTCGGACATAATCCAAGCAAATCTTTTTTACGATAGCCATTTCATTAGGATTACAGAAAGCAAGAAGTATAGGTATTGCATTTAGACAAATATCCAATCCAGATAGACTATTAGACAAAATAAAAGGCATATCTTGCAAAGATTCTAACAGTCTTTCTTTGCATTCTTTAATTTCTCCATCAGTCATCTCGGACGAAAAATTCATAAGTAAAACAGAACTACCCATATAAGGAAGGAATTCATCTCCCATGAGTTTATACAAAGTTCCATCTTTCGATTTCAGAAGATTTTCAATGTGTCGAATCTCTTCCAACACAAGATGAAAGTCTTTATCAAATGGAGACTTACTAACCTCATCCTTATTTCCTTCGTATTGCTTGTTTATCCATTCCCTAAGTCTTACTCCCCTGGCCATCTGTATATTAGACTTTTCTAATTCCTGATGAGCCTTTTTTTGAGCATCTGTTAAGTTTGGAGTTAACTGCAGAGCTTTTATTCCATTTTTTAAAGTCACTTCTTCTTTTATCATAGAGCGATAGTCTATTCTAGCTATCATATAATCTTCATAATCTTTCTCTTCTTGAGGAATTTCAGCTACTTGTTTCTTTAAAAGATCTACACAATCATATAAAAGTTGTAACCTTGCTTTGTCTTGTGGCTTAGTTGAATCAGAATAAGAGATTTGAAGACTTTGTAGAACATTTTCCAAATGATTTCGTCTATGCGTCAATTCATTAGATTCCTTGCGTTCTTTGCCCAATTGTTCTTTTCCTACATAGGCAAAACTTAATGTATGTGCTGTCAATTCATGAGTAAAACGTGTCAAGTCCAGTCCTAAGAAACGATAATTTTGAAAGAAGTTTAACAGAATATCAAAGTAATCTTCAAAGTGCGCAGTAACTACACTTGCTACTATAGCCCACATTGAAGCGGAACGAGATCTATTTAAAATCTGTTTAAGAAGGTTCGCCACATAGTCATGCAAGTTTTGTTTATTACACAAATCCAATAGAAACTTTTCAAGAGCCATATGGATACATTCCAACACATTAGGCATCGAAAGCCCTGACGTTCCTCGATACATATTCCATAAGACTTGAGAAGCAACAATGGTATTCTGCTTACCATTAGGCAAGGTAACCTCTATATTTTCTAACTCATCATATGGCTGTGCTCTTACGCTATATGTTTCAACACATTGATTGACAAAGTCAATGATAAAGTCAAAAGTATGATGTAACTCTGGACTTATATCAAATTCTGTTTTCAACAATGTGTATATAGGCGTTTGATATGCACTACTAGGGAAATAACCTCCTATTCCTTCCAACTCTTCATTCAGACCAAAATAATATTCACTTTCTTTGTATGAACTTCTCCATGAGTTATGATCTTTATCATCCAAACGTTCTTCCCAATATAACTGTAAAAGACCAGGTACGACATCGTGATATAAAATTGCAATCGGCAGTAAAAGTGAAGTATTTGCCTTTTTTATTATAAACTCAGAAAGATTATGATATGGATCTTCATAATCTATCCATTTATTCTTTATGATGTCATTGAATATGCTTCGCAATTCATCTTTTAGATAAGGAGAATATAAACAAACTAAAGAACACCATTGATCTGAATTCTCGATATAAAGATGAGTACCATTTTCTTGGGCTTGAATCTCTTCTTTAAAGATCCTCAAAGCTAACAATCCTGCATGATGAGCAGCATCCTCTGCAGCTGGTTGCTTTCCAAAATATCCCGATAAGATATTATAAACGACAAACGCATTTTTAAGAAAATAGTCATCTTGATTCTTAAATATGTATTCAATAGTGGCTTCCCATCCACCACCAAAAGCAACAAACTGTGGATATTGTCTTCCATTAAAGGAAAAATATCGATTTATTTTTTGACAGGATATATAGAGTTCTTTAGCGAACTCATTAAACCAATGATAATTATTACTCTTTAAAGAATAATCATATTTGCTTAAGAAATGAGAAGAGTAATTCTGACTTTTTCCAATAGCATAGAATATCGAAGATACCCAAAAATCATCAATTTCATTATCGAAAATTCTTTTGCATAATGTATCGGCCACAGATGCGTTCTTATTTAATTGTTCTTGAAGCCAACAGACAAAAGCATTCTGAAAATCGGAAGTCTTCGGTATAACCTCCAAATTTTCTATAGACGCAGACATTTTTTGATCAAAATAATATTCTAAAGCCCAATCTGAATAAATATCATGCTTGATTACATACCCCTTATGCATCACTTCTGCTAAAACATCTTGTTCAACAAGTGAATATGCCGCATCTTGATTATTAATCTCTGAATAACTTACATAATACAAAGAACTTTCTTGTAACTTACTAGCTATTGAAATCAAGCACTCTGCTCTGTTGACCTGTGCCCCTCCTTTAGTTGTCCCTCTGACTTTTTGACTCCAGACTTTTTCTTTAAAAGTAGATAACTGAAGTCGGGCATTTTGCCCAATTTCTACATATCTAGCTAAATAAAAGGGAGTCCTTAATTGATTGAGAAGTTTTTTATCTTCAGGCAAAGTAATATTCTGTTTACTAGCAAAGGATTCCAGTCCCTCTGTAGAAAGCGATTTTACCTCCAATGTATCTAAACCTAAATGGTGGTCATTTTCCATTATTTCAAGAAAGTTCTTTAAACTATTCGACTTACATGTAAACAAGAAAATCCACCCTTCTCTTTTTAATTTATCTATAAACAATGTCAAAGACGAAATGTTCTTAATCTCAAGAAGTTTCTCAGCAGAGTCTATATATATAAGCTTGGTCTGTATATCCTGATAATAATCACAGAATTCTTTCAACGTATAATTCTCCACCAAAGAGAATATATCATTTACAGAATTTGTATCAAGCTGACGAGCATCTAATGCAAAGACAACAAGTTTGTCATTCTCTTTTTCTGCATTATAAAAATGCTTGACAATAGCACTCTTACCAACTCCACTTTCACCAGTTAGGACAAGATTCTGTTTTTTTTCAACAGAAGTCTTTATCTTTTCTATATAGTCATAACGTTCTATAGAAATGTTCTTATCGCCATACTTTATATTATCATTTATCCGAGAAAATTTAGCTTCATTACATTCCTCTAAGTCATGATTTAAATTTTGAAGATGAGATTTTTGATTGAAATATATATCATAAGCTACTGGAGTTTCTTTAACAACATCAAGAATATTATCACCAAACATCCATTCTAACCTGATACCCAAATCATTTGCAACCTTTTGAATTTTATATTGATTTTGGCTTGTAACTTTTCCTTTTGTTTTAGGAATACCAAATTCCTTGTTAGTATAGATTACCAACAAGGTTTGATCGGGATACCACTCTTTTGCCAGTTGTATAGAATGAACAATATTATTAGCATCTATCTTATTCTCAAAATATTTAGCCTGGAAACCGATTACTTCATCCCCTCGTTTTATGACAGCGGTTTCGTTTCCAGGATGGTTTTTGAAATATGGTAAAGCATAGCTCACATCATATTTCTTCCGAAACAAATATCTTGCTAAATCCTCAAAGGCCTTAGTTAGGTTATTCGAGTTTTTTCCAATAAAATCATTCCAACTTGTATTATACATAGCGTTCTGTCTTTAATAATACAATAATCAACATGTAAATGTTCGGTAAGTATGCAAAGATATACATTATTTGCGAAATAAATACGATTTAAACCATAATAATTCAAAATGCGCTTGCGCACAATTCAACATTCTTGCTCTGGCAAGCGGCAAAGCCGATTACCTAACTCAAAATTCCTAATCGGCTCCGCCGACCAATTCCTAATTCCTAACTCATAATTCCTAAATCCCTATACTTCCTCTCCAGCAAACTTCACCTTAAATCCTAACACTGTTGCGAATATCATTTCAATATCCTTCCAGAACGAGTAGTGGCGATAGTAATGGCAGTTCAGGCGCACTTTATCAGGATAAATCACGTTATCGTTATACCACACAGCAACTTCCTGGTCACTCTTCACTATCAGCTCAGCATATTCATTATCAGTTATTTTAATTTGAGGATAATTCGTGGTCAATTCATGGTAATTCATGTTTCTAAAGTCCTTCATGAAGTCCGAAATCATTTCGTCTTCCAATCTGTACTTCAATGTTGCAGGACCAGTGATACCTGGACGTAGTTTCAATACATCACGGTCGTCTCCCTGCAACTTATCAGCATATCCTGGCACATCAGGACGAGGACCAACAAACGACATGTTACCAATCAATACATCCCATAAGCCCGGTAACTCATCCAACTTGTAGTGACGAAGCTTTGCACCAAAAGGTGTGATGCGCGTATCACCGGCCACTGAAACCGTAGAGCCGTTATGCTTTACCGTCATAGAACGGAACTTATGACAGTTGAAGGTCTTACCTCCCTTGCCTACACGCTTCTGAACAAAGAACACAGGACCACCAGGCATCTTTACTTTCACCATAATGGCAACAATCAACAATACTGGCCACAAAAACATAAGACCAATAAGAGCAACCAAACGGTCGAAAATCCATTTTATAAACATACTTGTTTTTTATTAATAACTAACCGAACCTTTTTTACGGATTCAATTTACCATTCTTAATCAATTTCTCTAAATAATATCCGAATTCTCCAAAGATAGCCTTCTTATCATTCTTACAGAAATCATCAAAGGCATCAAAACCTCTGAAAGAGAAGACACGCTTTAATTCCTTCAGATTCCATTTCATTTTAAGGATTCTACCAACCAATGTTATCACATCACCAAGAATCCATTTTGTACGTGTGCCAATTCGCACGTTTATTTGTTCGTCAAACTTGCCTTCTGTTGCCAATTTATACATTACCCAAGGAATATCAAAACCAGCTGCAACAGGCGTAGCCAATCCACCGGTAAAGCGTGCATTAGTTTCTATGTATGCAATTCTCCCAGTTTCGGGTTCATAACGAAAATCCAGTCCGCAAACACCACGAAAATCAACTGCATCCATCAGTTTCTTAGCTTCCGCCTCCAATTGTGGCATATCCACTATCTCACGTTGTGTAGTAGTACCTCCACCATCTGTCTTTGTCACAAGTGCATGATATACAGACATTTTGCAGAATCCATCCCAACGCACACAGTCTACACTATAGTCTGTGCCACCAATCCATTCTTGAAGTAGTGTTTCTTCATTCTCGTACTCTTTCATCAGTTTAAGCAATTCCACCTTGTCTTTTGGGAAATAGACACCCTTAGCAGAATTGCCTATAACGGTCTTGAACACAACTGGATACCATTTCACTTCATCTGCCGACTGATACACTTTAGGAACAGCTACACCTGCCTTACGGGCAGCCTCAGTACTTTGAGCTTTATTAGCTAGCATCAAAAGTTTTTCAGCACTCTCATATGGAATTATAAGTTCTTTAGGGAACTCGTCACGATGACGCATAATCACCACGCTCTCATCATGAGTTGGCATCAATACTTTCGGACGTAATTCTGCTATTTTCTCCTTTAGTACCTTAATAAACGCATTTTCCTCTTTAAAAGGATCTGGATAAGTGAAACTGCCTGAACAGAACTTTGACATTGAGCAAATATTTTTCTTGCTTGTATCAGCAGCCCACACTTTAAGCCCCTTAGCATGAAGCGACTTCAATATAGTATAACCAACTCTATTCCAACAATAGGTCAGAATAACATCACATTGTGTCATTATGCAGCCCTCCTTTCTTGTTTATAATTAGTAACAAAGAGTGGCTGCAACATAACTACGTGGAATTTACCCCCCCTGATAATTTTTTTGTTTATATCATTATTCTGTTTCATATCATTTATTATTTCTAAGTATAATTCATTATGTGGCAATTCTGCAATGACCCGAAAGGAGCTTGCACTAATAGCACTTCTATATGAAGCTACATTGTCCTTCGAAACCGTCTCAAACAACCGTAAACCTATTCCAAAACCAACTTTGTTCAAAAGACGGTTCATCATAGTACCAAGTCCTTTACCTCGATAATTAACATCTACCATTCGTCCACGGAATCCTTTGCCATGAAAAAAGGAACGATTGAAACAATATCCAGCAATCTTTCCATTCTCAACATCCTTCAATACATAACCAAGAAAGGCCCTGTTCTTCTGAAGCTTCTTTATTGATGTACTGTCAAATCCGTGAGGTTTGAAGAATCTAAAAGCTTCAGTAGGTTGACACGAGAAGAAATCCACCAAATCACCTGTTGCAACCTCCCGAATAGGCACAACATAATAGCCGTCTACTAAAAGGTCTTTCAAATATTCTTTTCGGCAAATATCATTCTCAATAGTCTCCAACTTAATCCCATACTTTATACGAAATACCATAGAGTTCACCGTATTTACAAAATCCCATAACAATGGCATCTGATCTTTTAAAAAATGTGCTATTTTATACAACATATCAGAACTTAATATTTCTACATATCATTAGACAAATCTCAATACGACTCCTTATACACCTTGACAATCTTCCCAAAACTCGACATTACTTTATCTATATCATCTTTAGAAGCAGATAACATTGGTAACAAAGGTTAGTACTCAATTTAGAGCATAGCCCTTTGTATAGACACTTTTGCAAGTGCCTATATATTGAATTAAAAGCATTTCCTCCCAATGATATAGCAGAAGCGAGCTTTCATTGTTCTCACTTATAGAAAATATTGGCAAATTGCCAATTCTATAATACAAGGTCATAGGTCGTAGGCTAAAAAATCCCTGCAACCATAAATATTATGAAACACAGGGGCAGGTTTCTGTTTCATCACATACGAAATATCACACTTTTCCCAATTCCGGTCAATCTCTCCAATTGGCGAATTGATGCTCTCATACCCTTCAATTCAATCAAAACCGACCGTTTTGTTTCTTCAGGCAATTGCTGAAAGGCACTGCTATTCGTTACGCCAGTCTTTTCTTTAATCAGTAACATTACCTGATTATCCGAAGGACGACCTTTCGATGTATCTTCTATATCAAGGCATGCAACATCATCAGACAAAGGAGTATTCACAAGGTCATTCAGTTTATTATATGATATGCGGTTCAACACAATGCGAGTATCACATGCTCCTCAAAAATATTTTGATGATTTATACCACGCATCATCACGTGATATATCCCCGTTCCTGAAGGTTGTCTGGATTGCCTTGCCATTAACTCGATATTACGTATTCCATTTTATCTGAAACAGGAACCTGTCCCCCCCTGTTTCTTATTCAATGGAAAACAAGCTCACACTTGTCCTGAATGTGTCTCATTATCCACCATTCCCGATAGCAACACCATATAATTCTCCAGCGTAAACCTCCGATAGAACTTCACAAACCCAAGGAATGTGATATAAGCCAACGTAAAGAACATCGCTAGCACCAAGAGCAAATCTTTGTCAAATGGCATACGACAGTTGATGGTACTCACAGCATGAAGCCCAATGATAAAGAACGTGACGCATAGCACAAAAGAGATACTCCTCAGAAAACCATACAATGCGATATAGTTATCCGTCTTTCTCTGTGAGTTCGGTACATTCAGATATACATAATGCATTACGATTCTGTGGTAATCACACTCTTGATTAACATCAGGATGCTTAATACCAAGCTTATTTGCCAAACGGTATTCTTTCACCTTCAATGTTGTATTCAGATAATCATCCAGAGGTCTGACTATCCAACCATTGATATCAAAGATATATGCTATTGTAAATGTTGTGAATACAATCGGGAACAGCAACAGTGCGATAAATATCTTCATTATGAATCGCAATCCTGTTTTGATGCGAGCCCAACTCTCATTTGTCGAGTGTGCCTCCGACGAGAAAAATGCTGCCACCATCTCCCACCACTTCTTTCCTCGTCCTCGTTTCAACAGATAGTCTGAAGGATAGCCAAACACCTTTTGCGAGAACAGCTCAATCGTTATTGATGATAGGTAAGATACAATATGACCCAGAATATAAGCAATAACTATGATTACAACCGACTTCTCAAGGTTGAACTCCATCTGCGATCCCTTTACCAGATTGCACAAGTTGTCAAAACTTGCTATCTCGCTCATGTCGAGATTCATCTTGAAACAATAGGCAATGACGATGTAGCTCATCAACCCTGGGAACAGGTAGCCCATGAAGTCGTATATGGAAAATGGATTCTTGTTCATACCCTTGCCGTTATTGCATTTTCTGTCATGTCCGTCTGTTGGTTGTACATCATATCTGGTTTGTTGTTCAGCTGTGCAAGCAGATTAACCACATCCAGGGTCTTGCTCGTTGCCAGCTTGTCTATCAGGTCATGGGCCGTGATAATCATGATGTTCTGTCCCGTAGCTTTGATAAACTCATTGATCAGATTTTGATGCGGCCTCACTATGCTGTCGTTGTAGATAAAGAACCAGTTGGGCGTAATCCTATTGAGCACCAGCACTACAGATTTGTTCTCAGCCTTAGCATATTGCTCTAACTGTTTCCAAACAATCAGTCTGTGATGTCTGATTCGAATGTTCTTGCTACCAGAAAAATGGATGCATGGATGCTGGTGTTGCTTGTGTCTGGTCTCGCTCTCTTGATACAATTGCTCCATCTGATACTGGTCGTAAGGCTCTCCTATTCGTCGCCTAAATAGCTCATTTATTTGTTTTCTAAGATTAGAGTTGTTGAGATGACCGAGCAAGAATGACCTATCCTTATCAAGTGCGACCTTCATATTCTGCATCATCCCGTCGAAATTCAACTTCAATGTGTCACTGATGTAAGGATGCTGACCCTTGTCAAACAGGCTTTCCTTCAGTCTGTTCAGGGCCAAGGCTGCTGAGTCCACGTTCCTTATCTGCTCGTCAATCACACTCACCAGCCTCTCATGGTAGAGCCATGCCGTGTCGTAGGGTAACCAAAGTCGTTCCCTGTTGATATGACTGCTAACAATGTCAAGGAAGTCCTTGCCATAACTAATCTTTAGGAGGTCAAGCAATACAGATGCACCGAATACTATAGTTGATTCGCCCAGAAACTCCTTCAGTTCCTTGTTCGTGAAGGGATAAAACCCAGGAAAATGCTCTTTCATTATTTAACTATATTATCTCTTACCCACTGATTATCTGCAATCACGCGATTCCATGCTGCCGACCTCCCGCTCAACACAACTATCAGACGATCATTATTATCCATATATTTCATTAGATAATCCCTTATCTGAACGTGGTTCATGTCGCTGACAATAGCCCATGTTGACTCTGACAGTTTACCCCAATTAGGGAATCCTTTTAATGCCTGATACAGAGAACTGTAGTCTCTTCCAGGCATACACAGGTCATAACTTACTATATAACAATGCTGTTCATTCATTCGACAAAACAAATTATATTTTTCATTTCACTTGAATACTCATAAGTTTCCCATCATTCTTCTACGTCATCACAGGTTGGAAATACAGCGTCTCGCTTTCTGGCTTTTTCTAATGAAACACAGGGACAGGTTTCTGTTTCATCACATACGAAATATCATACTTTTCCCGATTCCGGTCAATATTTTCAATTGGCGAAGTAATGCTCTCATACCTTCAATTCAATCAAAACCGACCGTTTTATATGACTGAGCCATCATGTCCAAGGTATTGAGAAACTGATAATAGTCCTCATGCTCCTCAAAAATATTTTGATGATTTATACCACGCATCATCACGTGATATATCCCCGTTCCTGAAGGTTGTCGGGATTGCCATGACATTACCTCGATATTACGTATTCCATTTTATCTGAAACAGGAATCTGTCCCCCCTGTTTCTCGTTTAGAGTAAATGCTTCATTACAGCATTATAAGTATGCTCCACAAGATAATTCGCCTTCATGAATTCATATCCCTTTTCGCCCATAGCCTTAATGTCTGCCGTCAATATTTTGTCTACAGCATACGTAAAAGCCTTCACATCATTACTTGGAGCATATATACCGAAACCATTCTCCTCTGCGATAAATCCAGTATCACAATTGGGATCAGTACAAGCAATAACAGGCATTTTATATTCGAGATAGGAAAGCAATCTACTTGGGAAGTTTGGTATAGTAAAACGATAATCAAGGAATATCAAACCCACTTGACAAGCACGTACTAATTTGTCGTAATCAGCCTTAGGCAATCCCTTCATAATAGTAACAGCCTTAGGTTTGCGCTCATTATACCATTCCGCCAAACGCTGATAATAAGTACCCGAACCAACTACCACAAAGTGACAATCGTTACGATTCGCATTCGCTTCAAGACAATCAATCAAGAATGGAATACCTTGTGGAATACCAAGGTTTCCACCATATACGAATATCGGCTTGTCGGTAGGTAGTCCATACTTCGTGAGTATAGCTGAGTTTTCCTCTTCAGTTATAGGTTCATCAGGAGTCAAATCTACACTATTCGGAGCTATCTCCACCTTGTCCTCACTCACATTTGGATTATGCCTCAATACATAGCGCACATTAGCAGGACTCATGCAACCTATATAATCAGAAATACGATACAATTCCTCCTCCTTACGACGGAACATCTTATACAGTACACCCTTTACACCCGTCTTCGACAGCATACCCATATCCACTGCATTCTGTGGAAAGATGTCTTTAAGTAGGAGATAAGTCATTGCCTTGCCACCAGAAACCTTCTTAGCATATTTGATGACATTATTAAACGTGATTGGAGGAGTGCTATATAAAATAATATCAAACTTAACATTACCGAAATACGTCTTTAGAGCACGTTTAAACAGACTTTCTAATAGCAACTGACCAATACCTTTTTCTATGACATTCGTTTTAGTTACATTCAACGTACGCACACCAAGGCAATGGATTCTTCCCTCTGTTTTCACCTTTGTAGGTTTCCCTGTTCTCCGTTCGTTTGGGTGAATGATATAGACATCATGTCCCTCGTCACGAAATTTACGCATTAAGTCGGTATAAATGCCACGTGCCTCAATGTTTGTAAAGCCTGATGACATTGTTAGGAAAAGGATCTTCATTATTATTAGTCTTTAATCGTTTTGAATCTCTTTAAATGACTCCACGCCAACGTTGCAAAAGTCATCAATAAACTGTCATTATACACCATTTGGTGTTTCCATCGGTTTCTCCACCATCTTTTTGTCTTAAACATTAGAATAGCCAACAGTCCATCATTGGGTTTCTTATCTTCAAATTCAGGATGAAGAATGTCTTTTAAAATACGTTGTTCCCAATAATGGTTTCTCTCTATTTTTGGAAAAATATCCTCAGCAAATCCTAAGTTATCAGTACAAATCGCATTAATATGATTGAAAAAATGGTAAAGCCCGATTTCTTTTAAAAAAAGTATTGTCGCATTCCAATCCACTTCGTGCGAATGTGCCTTTACGAAGAACCCCCAGTCAAGTATTTGGCGCAAGTTAAGGTATTCTCCTGCAAAGTGCTGTCCCATGTGGCGCATCAAGAATATGGCATTAAAGTCAGCTGAAGGCAGATAAATCTTTGTTCCTTCTATCTCTATTTCCCTACAATTCTTTTCTGCAAGCGACTTTAGGTGAGCTTCTATTTTCGGGGCATCACGATGAGCCTTTGTATTGATGAAATCATAATGATTCTCTACTGCCACGCCATGAAAGTTAAAGACCGTATGATGCTCATGTCCATCGTCTATCTTGATGCCCAACTGCTCTGCTATAAAGGCATCTGCTTCTTTCCACTTGCCAAAATTGTAAATGTCCAAATCACCTACTGCACGATGATTCGGTATTGGCCAATCCAATGAAAGTCCATACCCCTTCAGCACCATCATCCCTATACCTTTACTTGCATATAGTCGAGCCAATTCTGTCATAGCTCTTTCATGCTTAGCATACATTCTCTCAAAATTCATCACCTGTCCAATCCACTGCATTTTCGTCTGTGGTTTGTTCGACAATCCGAGTGATGCAAAAGGTATATAGTCAGGGTGAATAGAGTGGTAATATTGCAAGCCATCAAGCACAATTACAGGCACCACTTGCGTTGTGGCTATATTCATCAGCTTTTCCCAATCAACGTCTGAGGGAATGCTTTCATCAGCCTGTTTTTTTACAACTATGCGCAATAGAGCCAACAATAGTTTGTTTTCCTTTTCCATAGAAATGTATTTGTTATACAGATTATTGTTGTTTTACACATTCTTATGCCTTTTTCATATCCGTTACGAACATCCCTGAATTGCTTAGAGTCTTCATAGAACTCTTTCCATACATGAGCACCAGAGGTTATATGTTCCAACTTTTGAGATAGAACACCAGCCAAGATACAAGCATTATGAGCAATATCAGTTTTATAGACCACAGTAATATCACACATTTCATAGTATATCACCAACGCAGCGTCCATATTATTTTTCAAGTAGTTACGCCTATTATTTTTTAAAGAAGTTATTATGTATCGTTATTAGGACGAAGGATTGTTAAGCACACACCTTCACTTCATCTATTTTTCGACATAGAAACATGAAAGCTTAAACTTATGTTCCTCGTCTCAACCTTTTATGCAGATAAGTATGTATTCAATGTGTCTTCCAGAATTTTAAATATTGCTAACACAGCAATATTTCCTCATAGAGTTTCATATACTTTGTATAGCAAAATTTCTTATCGTACTTCTCACGAGCCAAACATATGCAAGCCTCTGAGTATGCTGATTTGCCATGTGATTTGATAATCTGTATCTTAGCATACGCATCCTGCCAGTCGTGGTTCTTGGCCACAAAACCAGTCTCTGGGGTGATGAGAGCTGGCGGAGCGGTGTTGTCATACACCACAGCAGGAGTGCCACAGGCGTAACCCTCCACTATCGTGAGACCAAAAGTTTCTGCTGAAGAGAAACTGCACGTCACATCGGCTCTAGTGTAGAGGGCGGCAAGTTCCCAAACGTTATTGGTACGTTTGATTCCGATGATGTTGGAGGGGAGCGTCTTGATGATACCTTCAGAAACACCTACAAGAACAATCACTTCATCATTCTTTAAAACCTTTGCCATCGCCTTATAATCATCCAAGCCTTTAAAGCCAGACTTCCATTGCGAACTGACAGCCATAATGACGAATTTTCCATTAGTAACTTTCTGGAACCATCTAAAATCTCCTAAAACCTCCTGAAAATCTATCGGTCTAAACACTCCCGTATCAATACCATTCTCAATCACCTCAATACGCTTGTCCTTAAGGAATGACTTGCGAACTTTCTCACCTACCCACTCGGAGACAGGTACAATGATAAGATTGCGGTTGTCAGAGAAGAGTTGCTTCTTAAGAAAGTAATTCCGTTTGGATCGATCTATGAGAGAGGGATTCTGCGGACACTTCTCGCAACCAGTCTGCCACTTCTGACAATCGACATGAACAAAATGCGAACAATGCCCTGTTATTACCCAGAAATCATGGAATGTCCATACGACCTTTATATCCGTCTGATTGAGATACTCAAACAGAATCTGATAGTTCAGCCAATGGTCGTGGATATTGTGCAAATGCACGATATCAGGCTGCAGCCCCCTAATTCTTTCCACCAACTGGCGTGTCACACTACGAGAAGCGAGCCCCTCATTATCCAACACACAATTCTCAAGATAATGTTCGTACACATCCCATTTAGGGGAAGGGCCTATAAGTACAGTTGATCCAGAAGGGGTGCTATACCGACCGTAAGCAAAATATGTCTCCCAACCAAAAGCACGTACTGTTCGATTGCATTCCTCTGCAATCTTGCCAGTTGAGCCCCAATTGGAGGTTACGTTGATTTGAAGAAGTTTTGGCATACTACATTATCGATGGGAAAAAACATTATCTTTGCATATAATCTGCGATAGATTCGATTATACAAACGCATATACTCCTCAAATTTCTTTGAGAATGAATGATCATAAATAGAATCAACTTCTATAATACTGGGATACTTATCAATTTTGTAAATATCAGATTTTGCGTTTGCTGATATATGGAACATCGTTTTTTTTGCTATTTTCATTTATATATCCTTTAAAATGATCTATCATTTTCTTTATTTGTCTGTCTGCAGTTTTTTGTGTAGTAATAAACGTCCATGCATCCAAGGCTCGCTTATCCAACTCAGTTTGAGGCCTGTTTAATGTGTCGCTAATTGTATGCGACAATGCATCTATTGATTCGTCAACTGGTATGTAGAAATACGAATAGTAGTCTTCTGTTATACCTACTAGTTTATAACCTATCATCGGAGTTCCAGATGCGAGATATTCAATAGTTTTGGAAGGGAACGAGTATGGTGTATCAGGAATACTTGATAATCTAGGATTTATCAACAACGTTGCAGACCTTTGCAAACGAACAGCTTCTTCTCTTAATACAGGGCCCTTATAGATGATGCGCTTGTCCTGTTGCAATTTCTCCAAGATATATTTTTCGTAGGCTCCTGCTCCACATATAACCAAGCGAAAGTTGCTTTCGGAAGTTAGCATAAAAGCATCTACTAATTCTTTTACACTAGTATGCATATCCAAAGAACCTGTATAAAGAAGTATTTTTTCGGTAGTAGACTCCTTTGAGACAGGTTTTGGGTATTCTGCTCCTGCAATGCCTTCAACGATAACATGATTATTTATAGCGCGAGGAACATACTTCTCCATACCTTTAGCAAGGAGGACAAAAGTGTGTGCATTGTCAAGGCCATACTTTATCATTTTATATTCGAAGTACCCCTGAATTTTCTTTAATAAAGGGTACTTTCTTAATACCTTGAGAGAGCTGATAAACAAGTCTGTCACAATAGGGCAAACCATAATCTTTGGATTCTCCTTCGTTCTAGCAATAGAGGCTTTCAGGAAAGGACCATACAAAGAATAAATTAAGATCACACCTTTCTCATCCTTTGCTATTGAGGCCGACCATCGTCTGACAACCATCCTAAGTTTTCGCATAATTGTCAATTCTTTAAGAACAGGAAAGGTACTATACGAATATGCACGACCTATCACCCTATTTTGATATTCAATAGCCTCTTCTCGCGTACTGGTCTTGGAATTACCTGAAAAACAGGTTGGTAAAAAGGGAAAGGAACAAACCTCTAAATCAATATTATTGGCTACTAAACCTTCTACGACACCCCACTGATATACATTAGATGGATTTGCAAGATTTCCATGTTTTAGAACTGATGTATAATATGCCTCAGTCCCCTTGGGGTATAATCCACATACAAATAAAACCTTCATCTTTCAATGTCAATAAATATACAAAACAACATAGGAAATAAGTTCAAAGACATCTTTAAGAGATTATTTCTTCAATGCGATTTTTCAAATCCGAACGTTTCTGTTCCCAAGACACAAATTTGTATGGATATGGCGAGCCAACTTTTGCTCTTGACATCATAAATGAGACGGCTTGTAAAACATCATCATCATTGAATTCAAGGAACTTATCATTACGTATATAATCTTTTAATTCGGACAATGAGCACTTATTAACCCCATGAAACTTATCATAAAACACATTACCGAGAACTATTACTCTTTTCTTTCTGATATAAGCTTCCCATCCTGCGGTTCCTGTTAGGGTAACAAGCAAAGATGTATGCCTTGAAACCTCTTCACTTGTAATTTCACCAGAAAGATACAATATATTTGAATTACGTTTCTTTATTAACTGATACTTCTTCTCAAAAAGAGCGCCGAGCTGTTGAGGGTGTTCTTTAACAATTAGCACTTGGTTCATTTTCAACGCTCGTGCTATAGTTTCTATAACAACACTTTGGTCAACATAAGGATCAACGAAATAGCTTAAAGTAGCTTCAGGCTCAAAATGCAATGGATAAAATACATACTCCTTAGTATCGTCCCATTGAGGCCTATCATAATTGTTATATAAAAGAGAAATTTGTCTTTTCAATGTCCATTTTGCTTCCATGCTATTGGAGATATATTTAAAACCGCTATGTCGTATCTCCTGAAGTCTATAATATAAATAGTGAGGAATTGTATTAGTAACAATTCTTTTTAAATTAGAAAAATGAGAGTATTTTTTTAGATCTCTCACAAAAAAAGGTTTTTCCTCCTCATTCCGAATTTTATTAATATATTCATTTGCAAGTTGAACATGCTTACAGGTCACCTCCCCTAACAAATCATTGAATTGACTATTATATGGGGAATCTTTCCAATAAAATGTATTAGGAAGGAAGTTTGGAAGAAAACTATAATAATGTATACCTAATTTTGAAGCTTCAATTTCCAATACTTCTGTAAACTCTAAAGTTATTGTTTCGTTGACAATAAAATCAGGCCTATGTTCTTCTAGTATTGCTCTCCAAAATACAATCTCCTTACCTAATATTTCATATCTTTTATCCAATGGAAACCTTTGAAGATACCTGTCTGAAGCAAAACATGTATGTAAATAGTTTGGATCGATTACATCAACTACAGGGATAGTATCGAATAAATCTTCAAAACAACCAACCATAATATCGCCCCTATTTATTATAATTTCGGCTTGTTTATGTTCAAGTGTTGCATATATTGCCGTGAATTTATCAGAGGCTAATCCTTCAGTTAATTTTGTATAGAAAGGATTTCCAAAAAAGAGAATTTTTTTCATATATTTCGAGTATTTAAAGAAAGATAGCCCAATGATGAAGCCAACAAAAATGTAGAGAATGGAACTGATACGTTAGGAAAACTCTCACCTAAGATAGAGAACAATGTTGTAATTAAAACCTGCCCCCAGCAAGCTAATGCTAAAGGATCTGATAGATAACTTTTGAATTGCCATAATTTTCTTAATATGAAAGAATAGAACATAAGTATAAATACAATACCATACTTAAAAAAATAACATGCCCATCCTACTTCAAACTCAGAAAGGCCATCGTGTGCAACACCTCCAATGTTTATCATCTTGCCTTCGAAATCACCTAAAACACAACCACCTAAACCATGTCCAAATAGAAATGATATAGGTGAACTAAAATTAGTTTCTAAAGCTTTGTTCATTATAATATATCTCGAGTCTGAAGAAACTGTCGCAGACGCAGTTCCGCCTTCAAAAAAACGATCAATTGTTGCAGAAATAAGTTCTTGCGGTACGTATGTGATAGCTCCTACCATCAAAGCTAATATTCCGCATATATATAATTTGCTTATCTTTATATTATTACGATATTTCTTAACTATATACAATAAAACACAAATAGTAACGAATACGCGTGCTAGAGGCAATCTTTTTTGAAAGAAAAACTGCAAACATACATAAAGAACAAATGCACCAATTGCTATCATTCTTTTATATTTACAATCTTTTAATACATAATAAATCAAAGCAAAGCTACATGCTGTAAATCCAATTTGAATGTCATAAAGGTATGAATCCATGTTAATACCATTAGTCTCTGCTCTTATATACGATAATGTACCTGTAGAAATTTCTGATAATGATAAAACACTTGAAAGAAGAAGGCTAAATAATATTGTAGGCGTAAGGTATTTCCAAAACTCTCTATTAGCACCCATATAGAATGCGCCTATAAAAAGTATCCAATATACAGCTTCTATTCTAATATAATACCACGTAGGACTGAATAACATAGTGTTCAGAATTTCAAAGCTCAGATAAATAACTATAAATGAAATAAAATTATTTCCAGCTGGTGAAACAAAACGACTATATTTTTTTTTGCAACAATAATACAATGGAATGCACAATAATGTCTCCACCAACAACATATACTGTAGATATACGCCTCCATTTGATTGTCTGTTTATAGCTTGAAGGTATTTGCAAATAATAGAATATACCAAAAATGCCATCAAACATAACAAATATTTATTGATTCTCTTATTCATTTCGTTCTAATATAGTAGTAACTTAATGCAATTGACGATACGGATAATATGCATGATAATAACAACTTAAAGTATGCAACATCAACTGGTGACGAGAACCCATTGATGATTGTAGCAAACATCCAAAACAAGATTAAATATAATGCGATTAATCCAATATATAGTTTATTTTTCCTTAATGTTCCAAATACCACGCTTGGCCCCATATAAATATAAGTGGCGCAAGATATGAGATTAATTTTCATACACTCTATACCACCAACATATTTTGGCATGATATAAGGAATAAGTATTGGAGCCACATAATATAGTATTGCAACTATAGGCACTATAATAATAGTGTAAAGAAAGAGTGACCTGCGCCAAAACCCTAATAAATCACTTTTATCCCCTGAGGAACCATAACAACTAGCAGCTTTAGGATACAGAACAGAATTTATTGCTTGTGGTAATATAACAAAAGCCATTACGCAATACCGGGATAATGTATACAAGCCTAACTGTTCTTCTCCGAAATTTGTGGAAATATATGTTTGGTCTGCGACTTGGAATATGCTCCATATATATCCACTTAATAACATCGGGAATCCAGTCTTTACAAGGTTTTTATAAGCAACTATATTTCCATAACCTGTAGATTTAATAGGCAAATCCTTAAGCCTTAAAATAAAGGAAAGAATCAATTTAAACGAGTCCGATATTATTTTACCTAAAAAACCCAATAAGGCTGGTAAAAATACTATAAAGCTATAAATCAAACTTTCTTTAAATTTGATTATGCCTAGTCTTTTGAACTCTTGACCACTACGGTATGTAGTTTCATAATGAGTGGATAACGGTGTAAATACAAGGTTAACTATCAGCAGTAATGCTCCGAGAATGTATACGTGCCCTTTGTTAACGACAAATAGGCCATAAATTATGCCAATTATTAATCCTATAATTGAAACTAGAAGGGCAACCGTATGCGACGTATTTACCATTTGTTGCATAATTATCTCTTTCTTCTGAGCTTTATAATATGCAATATTTCTATTTAAACCATTAAAAACGCCCAACTGCAAGAAACTTGCATAAGTACCTATAAGCAAACAGTTACATATTATTCCCATATCAGTAGGATTAATAAAGATTGAGGCCACTATGCTTCCTAAAATAGAAATTACAGGAGCGACAACAGAAGAAAAAAGATAAACGATTTCTCCCTTGTACCTTTGATAATATTCTTTCATCACTGCGATTAATTAGTAAGCCTGTCTTTACATATGTTTTACTAAATCCTTTGCCTTTTGATATTCCTGTGGAGTACCAATATCAATCCATGTTCCATTAAGAGGATAACGGATGACCTTTTTCCCTTGAGCTATAAGTTTCTCCACAAGATGAGTGGCATGAAAGAATGTATTTTCAGGAATCTCTGCAAGGGCGCGTTTTTTTATAAGATAGATGCCAGCGTTGGCATAATAATTAAACTTTGGCTTTTCTAAAAGACCCTTTATATTTCGCCCATCAAGGTCTAAAATTCCAAGTTCTACACTTATATTATAGGGTACTGCTGCTACCGACATTTCTGCATCATTTTGTTGGAAATGAAGAAAGAAGTCTTCAAAATCAATATTGGTAAAAAGGTCAGAATTCATCACCAAAACAGTATCGTTATAAAAAGTATCAACAAACTTAATACTACCAATAGTACCAAGAAACTTAGGCTCTCGGAAAGTACGAACCAGAACTCCATCACGAGCAGTGGCAAAATGTTCCTCCAACTGCTCTGCAAGATAGTTTACAGTCACATTTATATGCTCTACACCATACGAAATTAAACGGTCTATATTATGGTCAATAATACACTTTCCTCCTACTTCCAACAATGGCTTAGGAGTCTTTTCCGTTAAAGGACGAAGACGCTCTCCTTTTCCTCCAGCCATAAGAACTGCATCTATAGGAAGTCGAGTAATATACTTTTCTAGATTGACTATATCAACAATATGATTGTCAGAATCAAGAATCGGAACTAACTTCATTTTCTTCAATTTCTGCTCACGAATATGCTGCACATCATCATCAACTCCTTTACGAAGGTAGTTAAAATTCTTGTGCATCACTTTCTCAATAGAATCATTCACAGAAACACCAGCGATCAAAGCTCGGCGAGAATCACCATCTGTCAATGTACCCACCATTTTGTCTTCGTCATCAACAACAAACAAAACTAGAGGCCCCTTAAGAAAGGAATTAATCCGTTTTAAAGCATCTATCAGTTTCTTTGATAATTTTATAATATGATTCTCTTCCATTGAAATAGATTTATTTATTATGACTTAACATTAAGAACTCTGCGTACTTAAAATCATCCAGGAAATCAATATCTACAGATCTTTCTCTTGGCATTATATATGCATAAGACTTATCTGTATAATATTTTCTCTGTCGAATCATAGCTGTTGAGAATACGTAAACAGCACCATTAGGATAATAAGTCGTAGGAAGTTCCTGTCGATTAGCAATCGTACCTTCAAACAGATCTTCAAGTTTATTATTCTCATCAATCTTTTTATGCCAAAAAACCGGATGAGCCTCCTTTACATATGTAACAACAGAGTCTGCTTTACGGTCATTAAAAAGTTGAACTGCTCCATCAATATCTTCTGAGATTCGAAGTGGAGATGTTGGTTGAAGAACAACAAATGAATCAATCGTTGTATTCCATTCTTCCTCTAAGCGGCCTATTGTATAGATATAATTATCTACAGCCATAGCCGTATCAGAAGCCAATTCTGCAGGTCGCATAAATGGGACCTCCGCACCATATTTCTTAGCTACTGCGGCAATTTCTTCATCATCTGTAGAAAGTATGACATGGTCGATTGACTTTGCAGCAAGAGCAGCCTCTATCGTATAGGCGATTAAAGGCTTGCCGCACATTTCCTTAATATTCTTACCAGGAAGTCCTTTAGAACCTCCTCTTGCAGGTATAATTGCTATCATTTTACCAAATCCTCCCAAAATAAAGTTTTATTCTCTTCGATGTCTCTATTTACGTGACGTCCAATAATCTCTTTGTATTTATTGGCAGGAATACCTGTTCCTGGACGTTTGAAAAGAATATCATTATATGTAATTTCCTGACCAGCCTTAAGAGCATTTGCTGTTGTAATACTTCTGCGGAATTTCTTCTGCTTTGCAATTTCGTCCTCAGAAACAACCTTAATGCCTGAACCTAAAGCATCTACTATGCGTTTCGATTCTGAAGCAATAACTCTCATTTCTTCCGGATTAGCAGAAACCTTGTGGTCCCATCCTGGCATATTCTTATCAAGTGTGAAATGCTTTTCAATAACCGTTGCGCCAAATGCTACTGCAGCAAGAGGAATAGAAAAACCAAATGTATGGTCTGAATAGCCTACTTCCATACCAAAAGCCTGTCGAAGAGTCTTCAAGAAATTTAGATTTACATACTCATCCTTTGGCGGATATAGTGAGACACAATGAAGAAGTGTTACATTATGCTTATATTTCTCTGGAATCAAGTTGACTATAGCTTCGATTTCAGCAAGACTTGCCATACCAAGTGCTATCTGTGTTGGATAATCTTTTGATATAACATACTCTATCAAATCAAGATTAGTTACATCACAAGATGCTACTTTTAGATTAGCTACCTTTTGGTCAATACAGAAATCTACATCCTTCTTTGTAAAAGCAGAGGTGCTATAATCTATACCTAACTCACGAGCATAATTGAAGAACTCAATATGTTCTTGCTCCTGGATAGCAAACTTATCGACTTGCTCAAAGATATTATTCAAGCCAAGTTCTTTGGTTGACCAATTAGAAACATTCTCCAATTTTACAACCCCATCATTCAACTCTTTAAGATGATCTTCAGTCCAAAGATCGCCTCTACGATAAAGCTGAAACTTAACAGCATCAGCCCCGCACTCCTTTGCGGCTTTAATCATCTTTTTACCTAATTCAATATCGCCATTATGGTTTCCACCAATCTCTGCGACGATATAAGGATATTTTCTACTCATAATTTTCAAATTTAAAATTTCACATTTTCCCACCACACTGGGTATGGTGTAATATCAGTATTCTTATATATTATTTTCTGTAATTCATTGTCTGGAAGCTTTGACAAGTTTAACATCTGGTCATACAACTTCTGATAAACGGGATAAACTTCCTTTATATAACTATATTGTTTCTTCTTTAACTCAATCAACTTCTTAAATACATCAATTGTGAATGATGAAATACCTATCATATTTCCTGAATGCTGTCGATACTCAGTCAAAGATTCGTCTAAGAACTGAGCCTTTAAACCTTCATTCAACAATTGGGTAAAGAAATACCAATCTACAACCTTAAGATCCGCAGGAAATGAAACTTTAGAAAAAGCACTTATCTTCAAAGCTGAATTTGAAAAGCCAAAAATGTTTTTATCTTTAATAAAGTCTTTATCTAAGATTGTATTGGCACTAATAGTTTTTTGAAAGTAATCTTTTACTATCAGTTTTCTATCCGCGTCAACAATATCTAAATCATTCACAATGATATCATTGTTGCCAAATGCTTCTAAAACATGTTCAACTCTTGTAGGATACATATAATCATCAACATCACATAGGAACAGATAATCGTAAGCATTATCTATGGCATAATTTATTCCAATAGCTCTATTGCCTGAAATGGTTGCATCACCTCGAAGTTCTATAATGTTTAAATTTGGACAATGGGAAGCAAGATTATCGTCCTTATACCCATCATTCACAATGATTAAATCAAAATTCTTATAGGTCTGATTTAAAACCGAATTAAAGAATTCATCAACATAAGTTTCTGCTCCCGGATAAAAGACAGTAAATAACGCTATCTTACTCATTCTATTTTGCTTTAATTTTAAGGATAGCAGGATTTCCTGCATAAATTCCCTTCATACGTATAGACTTACGAACTACAGAACCAGCTCCCACGATAATATCTGAAGCTATTTCGATACAATTGGCACAAACGGATTGAGATCCGATAAAACAATTTTCTCCAATCTTACATTCACCATTGACCATGGTTCCTGTCGAGATGTGGCATTGATTACCCACTTCTGCATCATGTTCTATATTAACGAAAGTATTGATAATGCAATTATCACCAATCTTTGCACCAGCATTAACGAATGCCTGATGCATAATGACTGTACCTTCGCCTAGTTCTGCATATTTACTAACATGAGCGGTAGAGGCAATGATTGTTGCCAATCTGCCTCCAGCCGCTTTCACCTTATTATATAGTTTGATTCGGAGGGCTGGATTTTTGATGAAGCCTACAGTTATAATGAAATCACACTCCTCAACATATTGAGGAATCTCATCATCGGTTCCTATTACCTTATGACAAGGAAGGACCTCCTCTCCTACTTCATCTGGCATATCAAGGATTCCCTTGATGTTATAGCCTGCACTTTCAGCAACTTCAATCACTGATTTACAATGACCACCGCCACCAACTAGAATTAATGGACGTTTCATTGCATTTGTTTTTTTAAGAAGTCTGTAATTTTGGCAAGCGAGCCACTGTTTGTATCAAATAAATACTTTATAATAAACTCTACCAAGGTACTTCTATCCTCTCTAAGTTCAACCAATTCTTTTTCTATTGCTGTATAAAGCTTTTTACCATCTTTATCTTCTGCATTAAGCAATTTATAATCAGATGTTATATCATCAAGACTCTTGTTGTGAAAAATATAATCATTAAGTTCACGGAATAATTTATGATCCACATTATCAAAAAGCTTAGATTTTAGGAATTTCTCTAAACTTTCTATTGGAAGGAAGTTTAAAGGAATATTATTGATAATATTTTTTTTATTTAAATAATTATTGGCCTTTTCTTTAACATCCCCATCTAAAACAATTGATACAGATGCCTTTCTTCCCAATAAATTGAATCGTACTACATCATGTGCTAAATCAATAACGTTAGTATAACCACCACAAGGTAACACATGAACTAGTTTACTGTTAAGCAAATGATTATCTCTCAATATTCTATCAACAATAGCTTTTGCCAAATCATCCTCTACCAAAATAACTTTGTCATAACCGCTGTGGTCATACAATATTCTCGTTGCATAAGCTGGATAACATGGATTTATCGCTTCTATCGTATTATCAGCATGTCGCTCTATATAAAAGATATTTGACGGTTTTATACTACCTACCAGTTCTATAGAATGCGTTGAGAAATATATGGCATAATTATAATTAGTAGCCATATCCTCCAGAAATTGTATCAATCTTTTCAAAGATGATGGGTGCAAAGCTAGTTCTATTTCATCTAAGAAAAGCACACATGGCTTTGCTAAATTAGCCCTATCGTTATTTCTTATATACAAAGAATTAAGAATACTTACTAAAAGATTCTCACCCGTAGACATGTGGAACTGGCTGATACGTTTTCCTTTCTTCTCATAAAAGAAAATGCTGCCTTTAAACTTATCGTAATGATTTGAAACCATCCATAATTTCTCGTAATAATTAGCATCACCTTGTAATATTACGCCTAAATTCTTACGAATAAAATCATTTGCAGCAATCAATTTTTCTTGCTTTATAGATTCTATACTGGATATTTTATCATATGTCATATCCTTGAATCTGTTTCCAAAAATAAGACTACCCTCAAAGAATCCTTTTATATTCATTGTTGGTCCACTAGAACTTCTTTTCCATGAACCTTTTTCTTGTTTCCAAACTCTTTCTGAATTTCCTAATCTAAAAGTTATAGAGGCATCATCATCCGTTTTGCCAAAATATTGTTTCATCGGTAGATTAAAAAATACACTTGATGCACATGCAGCAATGGTACTCTTACCCGAACCATTTTGGCCCGTTATTGCATAAAGTCCTTTGTCTATTGGTAACTCAATTTTAAAGTTGTCAATACACTTAATCTTATGAATATTTATTTCCAACTTCATAATTATGTTATTTATCTACATGTAAATCTGTTGAACGAACACTACTTGGAATATTAACTACTCTATCTGCGAACCAAATAGTATTCTCCAAGCCATCGTTCTCACAATTCTCAAACATCGGCAGACGATTCATCAACTCCCAGATTGGGCGAGTCATTACTCCATTATCATTTGTCTGAGTAAGGAATTTAATCTGTGCCTCCTTATCTTTCAAGATAACTGCATTGAGCCAATAGTTAGATACAGTATTAGGAGAATCTACGAAAAACTCGATATCTGGTACATTCTTAAAGAATTCCTCATATTCAGCAGCTACTTTACGCTTACTTGCAACATATTTGTCAATGTTCTCCAACTGAGCACATCCCATAGCTGCATTGATATTTGGCATACGATAGTTGAAGCCAATATGATCATGACGGAACTCCCAGCGATGTGGAATCTTCGCCTGTGTAGTGATATGCTTTGCGTATGCTCCCAACTCCTCGTCATTGAAGAGCATCATACCGCCGCCACCAGTAGTGATGGTCTTGTTGCCATTGAAGCTAATCGCACCAATCTTACCAAATGTACCAGTATGCTGTCCCTTGAATGTAGAACCAATACTCTCTGCCGCATCCTCTACGAGTTCGATATGCCACTCTTTACAGATAGCTGCAATCTCATCAATGCGGACAGGATGACCGAATGAGTGCATAGGAACACAAGCCTTAACACGACGACCAGTATTCTTGTTATAGCAAGCCAAGTCGTCCTCTTCAAAAGCAAAATCTCTACTCTTTGGAAGTTCTCCCTTGCGAGCGTTCTTGCGAACCTCAGCATTCTTCTCAAGCCATGCCTTCAAAGAATTAGGAGAAAGACCCATTGTTGAACGGTCTACATCAATAAACACGGCATGAGCTCCAATATAGCTCAATGCATTACAGGTTGCAATGAAAGTAAGAGCTTGAGTCAATACTTCATCATCTTGCTTTACACCAACGAGCAACAAGCTCATGTGAAGGGCATTGGTACCACTTACACATACCACAGCCTTCTTTGCGCCTGTGTATTTTGCCATATCCTCCTCGAAGCGATCCACAAACTTACCCACCGATGAAACGAAGGTTGTGTCAATACACTCGTTGAGGTATTTCTTTTCATTACCAGCAAAAACAGGAACAGCCAGTGGAGTAAAGTCTTGGTTTCCATAAACTGACTTGATAAAGTCTATTGTTTTACTATAATCTGTCATGATTTTATTTTTATAGTCTAATGGTCTGAGAGGATGAAAGTTTAAGAGACTGAATGTCTAAGAGACTGAGAGGATAAGAGGCTGAAAGTCAAAATGAGCAAAGGGGTAAAGGCTCTGAGTATATAAAGGGTTATTTGTTTGGGGAGTTTTTCTTGGATAAAGTATTTGCTAATTTTACAATACCTGAAATTATTTTTCTTACTTGTATTTGAAGAGGTTCTCTATCTGTTGCGGTGCAAAGACCTAAATCTTCGCATAAATACAACATCAATCGAACTTCGCCACAACTACCTCTTGCAATATTCAAGAAATAGAAAAACTTTGCATCTGTTCCAGATTCATGTCCCTCGGCAATGTTATTCATTATAGAGACCGCTGCTCGTTGAATCTGATCTTTAAATCCGTAGTCTTTACATTTATCCATCATTTTATAAATAGCCCCAATTAAGACTCTCGATTCCTTCCAAATGTACAAGTTTTCAAAGTTTCGTTCCATTCTCTATACCTCCTTAACCTCTTCCCTTTTGACTTTATCCGACTTTTTTCCTCTCTTCGACTTTTTGCCTCTACTATTACATTTTTTGATCCAAGTTCTTACCTTTTTCCTCATGCTCGAAGTTAGGTATAAACTTCTTGATAGATGTCACGATTTCAGCCTTGGTGAAGTCTGGCTCTGCAAAGATGCCCTCCAATTCATCAAAGAACTGGTTAATCTCTGGCATCGGGCGACGGGTTGTCTCCTCTACTACACCGAGTGCTGAGAATCGAGTCATATTGATTTTCTCACCAGGAACATAGAATTCCTCGTAAGCTTTCTCACCAGTAGTATCACTCTTGAAGTAAACAACAGGATAGTTGTCACTCTCGTAATCCATATCTGCAGCATACTTCTTTGCCTCAGGATCATTCTTGCACTCCACTTTCTTAAATCCCTCAGCCTTTACGAAGTCATCGCAGATAGATGAGAAAGTAAGCATCTGTTCTTCACCCAACTTTGGAAAAAACACCTCACCGCCATTACCAAGGATACAAGCCAACATACAAATCTGGCCAGACTCCTCTGGAGATACAAAATAGCGTTTCACATCAGATGGTGCTGCCAATGGCTGCTTCTTCTGCAAACGATGAATCCATCCATCAGGTAAAGAGCCATTTGAGAAAGCAACATTAGCAAAACGAGCTGTAGTTACCTTGAAATGCTCATTGTAAGCCATTACCAAATCTTCCATGATTCGCTTACTGGCACCCATAATATTTACTGGGTTAGCAGCCTTATCAGTAGAAACACAGAAGAAGTGCTTAGGAGGATATACACAAAGCAAATCCATCAACTTCTTAGCCTTGATGTCATTGTTCTCGATAAGTGCTTGCACACTATACTTGTCCTTTTCAGAACGCACATGTTTGTGAGCGGAGAAATTGGCTACGATGTCAAAACCTTTCTCTTCACGGAATATACGCTCAAAGATTGGGTCTGCAAAGTTAAGTGTATAGCAACGGAACTCATCAGGTACATAAAGTCCTTCTGTGCTTCGCACGTCACGAACCAATTCTGCTAATCCGTTCTCATTCAAGTCAACTACAACTACGCTCTTAGGCTCAAAGCGTAGTACTGCTTTTATGAATGAGGAACCGATCGATCCCGCTCCACCAATTACACAAACTTTCTTGTCTCTTATTTCAGCAGAAAGTTTCTCTTTGTTCGTCTCTATGTCTTGAGCAAACATACTTGTTTCACGCTTGGTCACATACTGACCTATAAATTTACTGAGATTAAACATGGTTGTATGTTTATGTTGTTATTCCATGTATTTTGAACATGTTGTCAAAATTCTAAAAATATTAGTTTTACGACACAAAGTATTGGTGGTTAATGGAAATACCTTGTCTTTTGCGGCACTATCCTTTTTTGTCCCACGCTGCTATGTTGATGTAAAAATCATTATAGTCTTCATCGGTTGAATCCTCAATACAAAATGTATATATTTGGCCAACCTTTCTCGCCAAATTATCTGTAATGCTATTAGCAGAAATGCTTTGGTGGATTTCAGAACTCTGAGGAATGTCAATGTCCAAGAACAACTTAGTTCCTTTAAAGTCAAAATTTCCATTACCCACTACGGTGTAATTTGTTGATGTTGTTCGTTTTGATACATCAACATAGACTTTCCCCGATTCGTCAGACAGTTTGATGCAACCTGTGTAATACGCTTGTGAAGCGATAAACCAACTGATATTGTTACCTTTTTTCACTTCGGTAAGATCAAATCTCCTTTTTGCCATAATGTGATAAGTTTAAAATTGTTGCTGATGTGAATACTTTTAACTCAAATTCCATAGCCGTATGGAAAATTTCTTTAGCTTTGTTCTCATCAATTTCTGCACGATACAACTCTAACATGCTTTCCATTTGTCGAGCACCTGTTGGACTTCCTGCATTTCCTTCTATCCAAAAATAGTATAATCCTTCTTTAGATGCTTTAGGTTCTAACTGGTTTGCTACCCAATTCCATAGAAATTCGCATGGAAGCATCACAGCAAATAGATATGGTGAATCTAATTGACTTGCCACATAAGCCTCGTAATCTGCATACTCTTTTATTTCAGGTCCAGGAATGACACCATAATCTTCACGTATATGCCAAATTTTATGGTAAGTCGCGTTGTAATCTTTATAAGACTGTTCTTTTCCTTTAAGAAACTCAGAACAATCAGAATCGTAGGCATGTGTTCGAGCAATTGTATAACAGTTTTGAGCCTTAAAGCAATAATATGCATCTTGAACCATTAAGCTACCATAAACATTGGGATTTAAATTATTATTTAGAATATCCTTGAAGTATTTCGTTTCCAAAACAGCTTTAGCAATGTCTTCACACTCATCCCACATTTCTTGAAACAAAGTCTTGGCTGATGCGTCTTTTTGCTGTAATTTTCCAAGTTTCTTTTGAAATGAAAGTGGAACTTTAATAGAGAAGTCTCTTTTCTGATACCATTTCGTCATAATGTCCATTTTTTACGTGAATAAATAAAACTGGGTATCTTTATACTCTTACCCAGCATAGGAATTTATGTTTTACGAATTTCCTTCATACTCAGTTCATTGAAGACATGAAATGTTCTAAACTATCCACGCAAACAACACCCGCATCGTTGCCCTCTTTAGCTTCTTTCATAGCAGCTATGGTTACATCATTCGGCTGTTCTGAATCTATGTTTTCATCGGATGCTGCATTGTTTACATTTGATATCTTAACTCCATGAATTGCCTTTAACACAGCTTTCAAATGTGTTAGGATAGAAGGGTTATCTATTTCTAATGTTAATGTTGTCATAATATCGGCTGTTTTTTGAGTTCTCAAGTTACGTCAAAAATGAAATAATTGCTACCATTTTCTTTCAAAATGAACCTTGGTGCAGAGTTGCTACGGTTCGTAGCACGCTCTGCAGCCAAAGTTCTGATGCCACATTGGGGGAACGCCTACATTTGAGATTCTAATTCTTCTCTTACATTGTCTGCTAAGTCGTCGGGAAGTACTTCCACACTCCTTACTATGCGAAACATTGCGTCTTTTAAGCGCTGTCCTTCTTCCTCCATCGCCTTTCCCGAAAATTCCAAACACCTAAGACAATACAATCGATTGAATATCTTGAGTATACTCTCTAAAGTCAATGTGCCATCAAGATGGCTTAACTTAGAAAGTGTGCGAGGATTTACTTTCAATAATGCGGAAAATGATCGATTGGACTTGAAGCCCCATCTTCCTTGAATCTGACGAATTTCTTCGGCGGCAGTGGCTATCCACCGATTCGCCTTTCTACTCGTCCTTTCCATCTTCCGCCATGTTTTGTAAAACTTCGCGTTCTACACGGAACAGGCTTTGTGGAAGATTTTATGTCCTAAAGTATAAAGAAAAGACTTAATAGAAGCTATCAATGATGCATTCATGCGTGCATCACTCGACTCTGGAAGATATGTATTTTCGCGTCATAATCAATGCGTTGATTCTAATTATAAATTAAAAAATAACAGATATGAAATTAAACTCTTCTTATACTCGCCGCTCACTGGCGATGCTCTATTTCCCTGATTGT
>ERZ1026901.295-NODE-295-length-43983-cov-17.767028_pt1 | contig 43983 bp, 44 predicted proteins | sample MGYA00380179_ERZ1026901 | MGnify/ENA primary metagenome ERZ1026901 (study PRJEB33269, sample SAMEA4719815) | human gut metagenome | biome: human-associated habitat; feature: organic feature; material: feces | place: Cameroon | collected 2013-10 ... | reverse complement strand
TCTGGTTCTCTTTTGACATCAAAAGAGAACATTAGCCTTAATGAAAAAGCGCTCTAACCCCGCGCCACCGGCGCGCGAAGCCGTTTACAAATCCACTACGCTTCCGACTTCCGCCGGCGCCGCCGGCACCGGTCCGAGGCGGACGGCGTCGGCATCCCGGCGCACCACGAACTCCACCGGCTGTCCGGCGGCAAAGGCGGGGCGATAGCTCAGCTCCAGCGCCTCCCAATCCTCCGGGACAGCGCAGAAGCAGTGGAGCATCGCGCCCCGCCCGGCGGCGAGGTTGAGCGTAAAGACCGAGGCATCGGCGGCGTTCTCCGCGTAGAGCGGTGCCGCAAAGCTGCCGCAGGGGACGCTCTCGCCTCCGCAGCGGGCGGTCACGCCGCTGTCCAGACTGTAAAGCTCCTTCAGGGTCGAGACATCCCGGCTGTGGAGGTAGCTTGCGCCCACCGGCAGGGTGCGGGCCGAGAGGTTCTCCACCGAGAGGTAGACCAACACGCCGCCCAGCCCGGGCGCGGGCGCATAGCCCAGCAGCTCCACCGCCGCCTTGCCGTCCAGCAGGGCAGGCTGGCCCATCACGCGGGGCTGTGCCGCAGCCGCCGAAACGCCTGTGAGCAGGGCAGCGGCCAGACTGACCGCGCCCGAACCGGCGCATTTCAGGAACGACCGGCGGGAAAGAGACTGAGACATCGGGGACCCCTCCTTGCAGCGAGAAAAATCATTCACTTTATAGAGTATCGGTTTCTTTGCCCCCTGTCAAGGGTTTGAAAGCGTTCTGCCGCAGGTTTTGCGTTTTCTTTGCTGATTTTGTACCAAAAGAGTACAAAAATGCCGCCCGGCGGCAAAAATCGCGGGGCGGCAGAGCGTTCTTTCTTATTCGAACGCCTCATTCTCCTCGGCTTCCGCCTGACCCCGCAGGGTGTCGGCATAGCCGAAGGGGACGATGTCGATGGCCTCCACCAGACGGTCGCGCATCCAGAGCTGGACGTCGGTCTGGACGGTGTAGCCGCAGCCGGGGTCGGCCATCCACTGCTCGGGATGGCGGGAGGGGAGGGCGCGCTGGCTCAGCATACTCATGATAACGCCGCCGTGGGTCACGCAGGCGGCCTCGGTGACGTCCATCCGGATCATATACTCGAACAGCTTGAGCAGCGTCTCCGAGCAGCGGGTGTGGAACTGCTCCGTGGGCTCTGCCCCCTCCGGCACGAAGCCGGAGCCCGGGGTGATCCACTTCTTGAAGTCCTCGTTCTTCACCAGCTCCTTGACGGGATGGTTCTCAAAGACGCCGAAGCCGGCCTCCCGCAGGTCATGCACCGAGAACTGGTGGGCCGCATTGGGGAACAGGATGTTGGCCGTCTCCACGGCGCGCATGAGCGGGGAAGAGAAGACGGTATCCACCTGCGGATACTCGAACCGCTCCTTCAGCTCGGCCAGCTGGGCGCGGCCCTCGTCACACAGGGGGATGTCCGTGCCGCTGCCGATGTAAAGGCCCTGTAAGTTGCCGGAAGTCAGGCCGTGGCGGATGAGATGGAGCTTAAAGGTTTTCATGCAAAAACACCTCTTATGAGCTATCTATTCCTGTGCTGATTCGCACAAATCTTGCTTTTCTGCTGATTTTTCCGGCACCATCAGACACTAAATATATGCCGGTAAGGTTTATTTTAACATAGATATGGTAGAAAGAGCAACCCCTTTGACAAAAACACCGAAATTCCGGCGGAAAAACCGTCACTTTTTCGCTTTACAAGTCGTTTTCCATTGTGTATAATCAACGTGCTGTAAACCAAAAATCAAGGAAGTTCTATTTTTATCTGAGGAGCCAAACATCATGGAGTTCAATCGTATCATCAAACTGCTGCGCAAGGAGCGCGGCATCACCCAGAAACAGGCGGCAGAGGATCTGGGCGTTTCGCAGGCCCTGCTTTCCCACTACGAAAAAGGCATCCGGGAGTGCGGCCTGGATTTTGTGGTACGGGTGGCAGACTATTACAATGTCTCCTGCGACTATCTGCTGGGCCGCTCGGCGGAGCGCAACGGCATGATGCTCTCGGCAGAGGACATCCCCAACCCCGACAAGATGAAGGACAACATCTACCACGGCAGCGTCCTGCCCACGATGAACAAAAAGCTCATCTCCAACAGCCTGAACGTGCTCTACGCCAAGATAGGCGACTGCCACAGCAAGGCCCTGACCACCGAGGTGAGCGCCTACCTGATGACCGCCGTGGCCAAGATGTTCCGTCTGCTCTATTCCGCCGAGTCCCACAATGCCTCCAGCATGTTCAGCGTGGACGCCCGGCGCTGGCCCGGCTACTCCGACGCTGTGATGCACTCGGCTCAGGCCAATGTGGAGGCCCTGCTGGCCGGCGAAGCGCTGCCCGGCGGCGAGGGCGTGGCCGACCCGTCCTGCCTCGCCATGACCACCGAGAGCCTGACCCGGGAATACCCGCTGTATACTCCCAGCCTGCTCAATCTGGTCAAGACCAGCGAGACCCGCGCCCGGGAGCTGACCGGAGAGGACCGCACTTAAGTCTCTGTGAAACTAGTGTAAATTCTGCCGTTTTTTGCTTGCATCTGCGTGCAAAAGATGTTATAAACAAAGCAGAACATTTTCATCGCACTTCATCATAAAGCGAATTCAAGGAGGGACACATCCATGTCCAATAAAATTTCCCGCCGCACCTTCCTCAAGTGTACCGGTGCCTCCGCAGCAGCTCTGGGCGCTGCTGCCATGCTGGGCGGCTGCGGCTCCAGCACCAGCAACGCCATCGAAGTCAAGGTCGGCGACAAGGTCAGCAACTGGAACAATCTGGGCGTCCAGCTCACCAGCGTCTTTACCATGGCCAACACCCCCGACCTGCCCAATCACGAGTATGTCGCTGTGCTCGTCACCGCTGTGAACCGCTCCGGCGCGACTACCTTCAACATCGGCGCACAGAACCTCGCCGAACTGGATGCCGCCTATCCGCTGAACGATGAGGCCACCAAGCTCGATGTCGCCCGTCAGTACTTCCACGCTCTGGCCGCCTCCACCACCGATTTCACCGCTGTCTGCGACGGCGCTGAGGCCGAGGTCGGCGCTTACATCCAGCTCTATGATGCCGCCGCTCAGAGCTTCTCCGAGTCCACCAATCTGCCCCCGCAGGGCGCAGGCTACATCCAGCTGATCTGCTGCGTCCCCACCGGCTGGCAGAAGCTGAGCGTCACCTTCACCCCGACCTTCGCGGCAAACAAGAGCCTCACCTTCTCTCTGAGCTCTTCTGACCTGACGAAGGCCTGAGGCATTTTTCCGAGACGAAATTCCGTCATAAAGGGCAGAGCTTCCCCACAAAATTTTTGTGAAAAGCATTGACATCTGCTGATTTTTCGCCTATTGTATAGGCAAGACGCCCTTCGGGGCAGTACAATGATTTCTGTGTTTCTACATAAAGGAGGAACGATCATGTCCTTAGAATTCAACCGCCGCTCTTTCCTGAAGTACAGCGCCGCCGCTGCCGTGGCTGTGGCTGGTTCCAGCCTGCTCGTTGGCTGTGGTGAGGACGAGTACCAGAAGACCGGCAAAATCGGCAGCACCCTGAAGCTGATGGGTACTTTTAGGATGTATGATAACCCGGCTCCCACGTTCGCTCTCGATGTCGGCAGCACCACTAATGGTACTTTTACCTGCAAGCTGAACATCAAGTGTACCACCAAAAAGGTTCCTCTGTATGTTGCAGCCGGCTGCTTCCAGCTCACTGTCATCCACGACGGCAAGAAAACGAATTATGCCGACTCGGGTTATGTTACGGTCGATAAGCCCAACTTTAAGCTGGCTGAGAAAGATGACGCAGAGGATTTCACCATTACCGTCAAGGGTAATGCGAGCAATCCCCTTAATATCGTTGCCGGTGACAAGGTCGAGTTCATGTACTGGCCCCGCATTCAGGCCAGCAGCGGCAACAGCGGCTACACCCGTGCTTTCTGCACTTGGAAGATGGTTGCCAAGCCCGGCACTCCCAGCGGCATCGTCCTTGAATAATCTATTTTCCGCACTCTGCGCCCAAGGCTCACGCCTTGGGCGTTTTTATTTGCACCTCTCCGTCATTCTGCCAAAACGCAAGCAAGGATTTTTAGTGGTTTTGTGTCTTGTGCATAAGGTGCTTTTCCTGCTACAATAAGAGCATCCCAACCGGGGGAGCGCAGCGGCCGGACAGATGTGCCGCCGCGCGGTTTTGTTTTTCGGGATGGGCGTCCTGCCTGATTTCACAAGAACAGGAGTGTGCAGTTATGATCAATATGGTAAAGCTTCCCACCAACAAGAGCAGTCTGTTCCTGCGCGTGGCAAAGGGCCACTTCGCCACCAGCCACAGCCACATCAACTACTACATCGACGTCACCACCCAGAAAGCCCGCCTCTCGGAGGCGAAGGCTGTCGCCAAGGAGCTGGTGGCCGCCTATCAGCACAGCACCATCGTGGACACCGTGCTCTGTCTGGACGGCACACAGGTCATCGGCACCTGTCTGGCCCACGAGCTGACCAAAGACGGCTTTGCCAACATGAATGCCCACCAGACCATCTACGTCATCACCCCCGAGTACACCAGCGGCAGCCAGATCATCCTCCGCGACAATCTCGCCCCGATGGTCAGGGGCAAGCACGTCCTCATCCTGTCGGCCTCCATCACCACCGGCTACACCGTGCAGGCGGCCATCGAGGCGGTCAACTACTACGGCGGCACCGTGGCGGGCCTGTCGGCCATCTTCGCCACCACCCACGAGTGTCTGGGCATCCCGGTCACCTCCATCTTCGACCCCTCCAGCCTGCCCGACTACGCCAGCTTCGACAGCCGCGACTGCCCCATGTGCAAGGCCGGCCAGCCCATCGACGCGCTGGTGAACAGCTTCGGCTATTCGGCCCTCTGAATCTGAAATTATCCTCCCTCTTTCTCCCCGCCGTGCAGCTGCATGGCGGGGAGTTCTATTTTATATCGCAGTGAATCCATTGATATTTTTCTTGACATTTTCGCTGTCTTTGCATATACTAAAGATGAAAAAGATTGGAGGCATGTATTATGGCAGACATTTCGAGCGCGCTGCGCAGCACCATCCCCATCTCTCTGTTCAACCGCGGCATGGCCGGAAAGGTCTTTGAAGATGTCCGCCGTCAGGGCGCGAAGGTCGTCATGAAGAACAATTCCCCTGAGTGCGTCCTTCTCTCGCCGGAAGAATATCTCCGCCTCATCGACGAAGTAAACGACGCAAAGCTTGCTGCCCTTGCCGCCCAGCGGATGCAGGGCTTCGACCCCGCAAATGCCATTCCCGCCGATGAGGTCTATCGGCAGAACGGCATTACCAAAGCTGCGCTTGACCGCATGGACGAGGTCGAATTTGAATGAATTGGACTCTGAAATTCCTGCCGGAGGCCCAAAAGGACTTCGAACAGCTCGCCGGAAATCAGAAGCTTCTGGTCGCAAAAGCTCTGGACAAGGTCGTGCAGAATCCCGTTTCCATCTACGAGGGCGGTTACGGCAAACCGCTTGGCAGCAAAAGCGGCACCGACCTCTCCGGCCTGCTGAAGATCAAGCTTCGTGATGCCGGGCTGCGCATCGTCTACAAGCTCGTCCGTACCGAAACGTCCATGCTGGTCATCGTGATCGGCGCCCGGGCCGACGATACCGTTTACAAAATCGCCGAAAAGCGTGCTCACAAGCACGAACTATAAAAGGCTCTGCCCCTTTTTCGGGCAGAGCCTTTTGCCTATCTTCACTTCTTCTTCGGAAACACGAAGGGATCATGCCGGTATGCTATCAGCAGTTCTATGGTCATGAAGCACCAGATGACCGGCTCGCAGAGGATGACCGCGTTATACTCAAAGCGGGGGATGAAGAGCAGGACAAAGACGATCTTGCCCAGAAACTCGATGACGCTGGACAGCAGGGGCAGCACCTTCTCGCCCATGCTCTGCAGAGCGTAGCGGGTGGAGAGCAGCATTCCCAGCACGGCGTAGAAGGGTGCGTTCCAGACCAGATACCGCGCGCCGTTTTCCAGCACCACCGGCTCCGAAGAGCCGGACACCAGCTTTACCATCCACTCCGCGCCTGCCGCCATGAGCAGGACAGCAGCCACAGCCGCCACGACACTGTAGAGATAGATGTCCCGCATCCCGCGGCGGACGCGGTCGGGATGGTTCGCGCCGTAGTTCTGGGAGACGTAGGTCGAGCAGGCAGAGGCCATCGCCGTCAGGGGCATATCCGTGAACGCGAAGAGCTTTCGGGCCGCGGTGTGGCCCGCGATGACCAGCGTACCGAGGCCGTTGATGCCGTACTGCAAAACGACGGAGCCCGCCGAGACGATGCTGCTCATGAGGCCCATGGAGATGCTCTGGCTGAACAGCTCCCAATAGAGGCGGCTTCCCACATGGAAGTGCTTTTTCCCGGGCAGGAGCAGCCGGGCGCTGCGGAAGACATACAGGATGCAGAGCGCCACCGACACGCCCTGAGAGATGACCGTCGCCACACCGGCACCGGCCACGCCCATGCCCAGCACGGCGATGAACCAGAGGTCGAGGATGACGTTGAGCACCGACGAGAGGACGAGGAAGAGCAGCGGCATAAAGCTGTTGCCGATGGCCCGCAGCAGGCCGGCGCAGAGGTTATAGGCAAACATGACGATGACGCCGAGGTCGATGATGATGATATAGCCGTAGGCGTCCTCTAAAATTTCAGCCGGGGTGTCCAGCAGCTCCAGCAGCGGATGCAGGCCCGCCGCGCCCGCCAGCGTGATAACCGCCGACGCGATGATGCCGATGACGATGGAACCCGCCACGGTCTGTTTGAGCTGGTCCTCGTCTCCAGCCCCGTAGGCGCGCGCTGCGACGATGGCGAGGCCGTTGCCGATACCGATGCCGAATCCGACCAGAAGCTCGTAGATGGCCCCGCAGGCACCAATGGCGGCAAGGGCGGTGTCGCCCAGCACATTGCCGACGATCATGGTGTCCACGGTATTATAGAGCTGCTGGAAGAGGCACGACACCAGGATGGGCAGCATAAAGACGAGCAGGCTCCTGAAGATGGGGCCGTTCATCAAATCGACGTTCCGGTTGAAGAATGATTTTTTCGCGGGGGACTGGGTCATAAGCGTTCCTCCATAGTCACAAAAAGGAGCTGCTGTACAGGTACAACCTCTCAGTCTCGCTCTCGCTCGACAGCTCCCCTGCCGAGGGGAGCCTCTGGCGAAGAGGCAAAGCTTTCCGAAATGCCAAAGCCTCCCCTCAATAGGGGAGGTGGCAGCGCGTCAGCGCTGACGGAGAGGTTGATTCCGCTGTACAACAGCCCTTTTCAATATTTTCAGATTGTTACAGCTCCTGCGTCTCGAAGCCGTTGACGGTCAGCACTTCCACACTCTTGAAGCCTGCGGCCTTGACGGCGGCGGCAGCCTCGTCGAAGCCGAAGGTCAGGCTGCCCGCATCGTGGGCGTCGGAGGTGATGATGACCTTGCCGCCCATCTTCTGCCACTCGCCCAGCAGCCATGCGCCGGGGTAGAAGTCCTTGCGGTAGCCGCGGTAGACGCCGCCGGTGTTCACTTCCAGCAGGCAGCCGTGCTCTTTGGCCGCATTCAGCGCCTTGAGGGCTGCGGCCTTATAGCGGGGCGACTCCTCGTCGAAAAACTCACCGGCAGCGTTCAGCTTCTTGATGAGGTCGATGTGGGCGAGGATGTCGGGGCCCATGGCCGCCACCTTCTCCACCTCGGCGAAGTATGCCTCCACAGCGGCCAGAGGGTCGCCGTCGAAGTCGTCGTAGATGCAGTCGTGGAGATCCTGGGGACGGAAGTCGATCTCGTAGTACTTGCCGGTGTTCTTGCCGTAGAGGTGGTGCGCAGAGCCGATCCAGTAGTCGTAGCCGGTGCGCTTGTCCTCGCTCAGCAGGTCCCATTCGATGCCGCAGAGGATGTCCACCTTGCCCTTGTACTCGGTCTTGAGCTTGGCGATGGTGGCCTTGTACTGGGCCGTGCGGCTGGGGCTCATGCAGTATTCACGGTCGCGCTGGGTATAGCTATGGCCCGTGAAGCCCAGTGTGGTCAGCCCCTGCGCACACGCAGCGGAGGCCATCTCCTGCAAGGTGTTTTTGCCGTCGCACATCGTCGAGTGACAATGGACACTGGACTTCTTATAATCTGCCATAGTGAATCACTGCATCCTTTCCTGTTTGACCTTGTGGTCGATAACGTGTCGTTTTTCCAGCTCGCGGGTGATGTCCTCCACCGTGATGCCGGCCTGCACCATCAGCACCAGCACATGGTATGCCAGATCGCTGATCTCGTAGACCGTCTCGGCCTTGTCTTCCTTTTTACCCGCGATGATGACCTCAGTACACTCCTCGCCCACCTTCTTGAGGATCTTTTCTTTGCCCTTCTCGAAGAGATAGGTGGTGTAGCTGCCCTCTTTGGGGCTGGTCTTGCGGCCCTTGATGAGGTCATACAGCCCCTGCCAGCTGAACTGCTTCAGCTCCGGGGAAACATACACTTCGTTGAAAAAGCAGCTCTCGGCACCAGTGTGGCAGGCGGGGCCGCTCTTGACGACCTCCACCACCAGCGCGTCGGCGTCGCAGTCGGCGGTGATGGACACCACACGCTGGACGTTGCCGCCGGTCTCGCCCTTGCGCCAGATCTCCTGACGGCTGCGGCTCCAGAACACCGTCCGGCCCTCCGCGATGGTCAGCGCCAGCGTCTCGGCGTTCATGTAGGCGAGGGTCAGCACCTCTTTGGTGTAGTGGTCCTGCACGATGGCAGGGATGAGGCCCTTTTCGTCAAATTTCAGGTCCATAATGTTTCTCCTTCCCCGCAGGGGGACAGCTATAGTTTAGCGTATTCGGCGGGCAAACGCAAGGGCTCAGAGCCGCATTTCCACGCCATTTTCGTTTAAGTATTCCTTTAGCTCCCGGATGGTGAGCAGCTTCTGGTGGAAGATGCCCGCCGCAAGGCCCGCGTCGATGCCTTTATGATGGAACAGCTCGAGGAAGTCTTCCTTTTTGCCCGCGCCGGCCCCTGCGCCCCGCCTTTTCCCGGGCGCTTTTGTCTTATGATAAGGTTATTTTACTTTATCTAAATAAAGTTGTAAAGTGTGAAGGTGACCGTGTTTTCATTTTTATGATACGATTTTTCTGTGCGTTTGTACAGAAAGGCGAAATGATTTCACGAAAGCCCGCTTTGAGATGATGGGAGCGCAAAAAAGGAGCCGCCGCACAGCGTTTTCCGTGCAGCGGCTCCTCGCCGTTTTATTCTCAGCCCAGCAGTTCCAGCACGCCGCTCTTGGGACGTGCGCCGACGGCCTGACGAACCAGCTTACCGTTCTCGAACAGCAGCAGGGCGGGGATGCTCATGACGCCGAACTCGGCGGCCAGCTCGGGCTGCTCGTCCACATTGACCTTGCCCACCTTGACGTCGGTGCGCTCCTCGGCCACCTCGTCCACGACGGGGCTCAGCATCCGGCAGGGGCCGCACCAGGCGGCCCAGAAATCGAGCAGGACAGGCTGAGCGCTCTTCAGCACCTCGGTCTCAAAGTTTTCTTTCGTGATGGTGATGACTGCCATATCGTTTCCCTCCATAAAGAGTGTTTTTTCATCTGACAGGGACAGTATACCCCAAACTCCGGCGTTTTTCCGTGAGCAAGTCACATAAAAAGCCTGGGGCAGGCATTTTCTGCTCCGGGCTCTGGAAATTATTTTGCGATTTCAGGCTCAGATGTCCTTCAGGGCGTTTTTGCCGGCGACGTAGCCGTAGTACATGGCCATGGAGTGGCTGACGCCCTTCAGGCCGATGGGGTACTCGGTGGCAAAGCGGTTGCCCTGGATGTTGCCGGCGACGTACAGGCCGGGGATGCCCTATTCCACACCGGTCTGGCGGATGGTGGAAAACTACGAATCGGTCTACGCCGAGCTTCTGGCCGGGCGGGGGATGTTCCTCTGCCCGATGATATACCCGGCCTTCCCTGCCGGGTGGCACATCCCGCTGCATCTGTCCCTCCCGGACACCCGCCTGCTGACCCTGCGGGATGACCCCCGCCCCGAGATATGCACCCTGCGCAGGGTCTTCGCCGAGGTGTACGCCGAGAGGGAAAAGCTGATAAAAGCTCTGTGAGATGAAAAAACGCCGCCGTGCAATATCCGGGTGGTCATAAAACAGTAAATCCTCCGTATGGTTCAGATCATACGGAGGATTTGTTTATGTCTAATCTTCAAACTTGCTGGCGGTAAACGGTTTGCCAAAACCGTTTACGGACGACAAGTCCACAGAGGATAGCCGCTTTAGCGGCGCAAGGGGGTGTAGCCACCTTGACGGAACGAAGTAACGCAACCATTCTCGGTCAAGCAGTTTTCTCCTGCTGACGGAGAATGAAGCTCCGCAGGACGCACTTCTATACTCTCGATCGAGAGTATAGAAGTGCGTCCTTTCGTTCCTAAAGGGATTTTTCGTTTGCTTCTCTCTTCGACAAATCATAAGTTGTCAATCAGATTTGAATTTGAAATTCTCCGAACTCAAACAGTCCGTTTCCTTGTTTGAGTTGTCCGTTTCTCTCCAATTGCGCAAATCCAGCTTCGATTGTGTTTATCAATGAAACAGGAATATTCAGCTCGTGATGACCAGGCATAATCCTTTCTATTTTGAATTTCTGCACCTGCTTTACAGACTGATAGAAAAGCTGCGGGTCGGTGGTTGGATAAAAGGCATAAAGGCATCCCTTGTAGACCAAATCGCCGGAATACAGGTATTTTCGTCCCTGCTCGTAAAAACAACAGTGTCCGGGAGAGTGGCCCGGCGTGTGAATTACCTGAATAACTCGTCCACCTAAATCCAATAAATCGCCATCGTGCAGAATTTTTTGCGGCTCTCCCTGAAAAACCTGATAAGCGTTAATATCAAACTCTGGCGGAAAATTACAAGGAATTTTTGCCAGATTATCCTTAACAACCTGCATCGGTATGGGAAACCTGACGGATAGCCAATTCTTTTCCTTTTCATGTACGGCGATATTATCAAAATATTTATGCCCGCCGATGTGATCCCAGTGAATATGGGTTGTAACCACCATAACAGGCAACTTCGTTAAGCTGTCTACGATTTCTCTAATATTTGAAACACCCAACCCGGTATCAATGAGAACTGCACTTTCCTCACCACATAACAGATAGCAGTGTGTTTCTTCCCAGTGCTTATACTCACTAATCGCAAATGTTTGGGAATCAATTTTTTCGACGGTAAACCATTCACTCATATACTATGCTCGCTTCTGTAAATTCCGATTTGTCTCGTGCTTTTTCAATAAATTATACTAGAAAATTATGAAGAAATCTACCGTTAGGATAAGACCGCCCGAATATGTTTGGCTCGGGCGGTCTCGGTATCAATCATAAATCAATTCAAACTTCACGATAGCTTCTGCCTGCGCCGTGCAAGCGTTCGTCTGCCGTACCCATTCCATTTGGTTTTCGGCTTTCAGCTGTTCGGTCACGCCGTTTCGCTTCGCCAGCTCCGGCACGATCAGCTCCATGCGGTTTCGTGCCGCTTTGTTGATTTCAGCACAATACTGTCTTACGCACACCTGCCAATGCACAGCGGCGTTCGTTATTTCAGAGAAAGAGCTTACCTGCCCAGCATTTCCTTTGCGGTCTTGCAGATGGTGGCAGCGTCCAGACCATACTCCTTCAGCAGGTCCCAGGCAGGGCCGGAGCAGCCGAACTTGTCCTGCACGCCGACGCGGCGGACAGGGGTGGGCAGCTTCTCGCTGAGCAGGGAGCAGACAGCCTCGCCCAGACCGCCGATGACGTTGTGCTCCTCGGCGGTGACGATTTTGCCGCACTCCCTGGCAGCCTTGAGGATGATGTCCTCATCCAGAGGCTTGATGGTGTGGATGTTGATGACGCGGGCGTGGATGCCCTCGGCGGCCAGGGTCTCAGCGGCCTTGCGGGCCTCGTTGACCATCAGGCCGGTGGCCACGATGGCGATGTCACTGCCTTCGGTGAGCTGCTCGCCCTTGCCGATCTCGAAATGATAGCTGGCCTCGTCGTGGAACACGGGAACAGCCAGACGGCCAAAGCGAAGGTAGACAGGACCCTGCATCTCGTAGGCGGCGCGGACAGCAGCGCGTGCTTCCACGTCGTCGGCGGGGCAGATGATGGTCATGCCGGGCAGGCTGCGCATGAGGGCGAAGTCCTCGCAGCACTGGTGGGAAGCGCCGTCCTCACCGACGGAGATGCCGCCGTGGGTAGCGCCGATCTTCACGTTCAGGTGGGGGTAGGCCACGGAGTTGCGGATCTGCTCAAAGGCACGGCCCGCAGCGAACATCGCAAAGCTGGACACAAAGGGAACATAGCCCATGGTGGACAGGCCGGCGGCGACGCCCATCATGTTGGCCTCGGCGATGCCGCAGTCAAAGTGGCGGTCCGGGTGAGCCTTGCGGAACACACCGGTCTTGGTAGCGGCAGCGAGGTCGGCGTCCAGTACCACCAGGTCGTCGTGGCCCTCAGCGGCCAGTGCTTTCAGAGTATTGCCGTAGCTCTCGCGGGTAGCGATCATTTTCACATCTGCCATCTTACTTCTCCTCCTGTTCCAGCGCGGCGTAGGCTGCGTTCAGCTCCTGCATGGCCGCAGCGTACTCCTCGTCGTTGGGGCCTTTGCCGTGCCAATCCACAGAGTTGGTCATAAAGGAGACGCCGGCACCCTTGACGGTGTCCAGAATGATGCAGGTGGGCTTGTCGTTCTCGGCGTGGAACGCCTTGATGGCGGACTCGATCTGGTCGTAGTCGTGGCCGTTGATGGTCAGGACGTTGAAGTTGAACGCCTTGAGCTTTTCTTCCAGCGGGGCGCTGTTCATGACCGTCTCGGTGGTGCCGTCGATCTGGAGGTGGTTGCGGTCCAGCATGACGCAGAGGTTGGAGAGCTTATAGTGGGCGGCGAACATGAAAGCCTCCCAGCACTCGCCCTCTTCCACCTCACCGTCACCGAGGATGGTGTAGACATTGATGGGCTTGCCGCTGTGCTTTGCGCCCAGAGCCATGCCGCAGGCGGCAGACACGCCCTGACCCAGACTGCCGGTGGACATATCCACGCCCGGAGTCTCATTCATGTTGGGGTGGCCCTGCAGGTAGCTGCCGATCTTGCGCAGGGTCTTGAGGTCTTCCACCGGGAAGAACCCGCGCTCGGCCAGCGTGGCGTAAAGTGCCGGAGCCGCATGGCCCTTGGACAGCACGAAGCGGTCGCGGTCCGGTTTTTTCGGCTCCTTGGGGTCGATGTTCATATCCACGAAGTAGAGGTAAGACAGCACCTCGGCGATGTCCAGACTGCCGCCCGGATGGCCGCACTTGGCGCTGTGAGTTCCCTCGATCACGCCCATGCGGATGTGACAGGCGTGCTTGGCAAGGGTAAGCTTTTCTGCATTTGTCATGATGGTCCTCCCGTATGAACCTCAGAAGTTGCAAGTATACAGCCGCGCAAGGCACAGCTCCCGCCGCCCCATTGCGCTATAATTCAAGTTTATATTATCTATTCTGCGCAAAAAGGTCAAGCTTCTTACAGCAAAATGTACACAGGCGGTCAAAAACTGCTCCAAACGCTTTCTTTTTTGGTCAATTTGCAGCCTGTCCGGGAGCGGTCTTGACAAATCCTGCGGCACTCTGCTATAATTTTCACGATTTCCGGCAGGAAGCCGGGCCTGCGGGCCGAAGCCCGCCTTACACTATTTTCAGCCGCCGCATTTTTGAAACAGACGCCATGGAGGGGTCTGCCGTTGGCTTGCAAGCCGACTGGCAGGCCCATTTTGTTTTTCTGCGGCGCAGTCACAGGAGGAAACAGATGAAAACCAAAAACGCTTCTCCGGCCCGCAATGTCGTGCTGGCCGCACTCTTTCTGGCGCTGGCCTTCGTGCTGCCCATGGTGACGGGCCATCTGCCGCAGGTAGGCAATATGCTCTGCCCGATGCATTTCCCCATCCTGCTCTGCGGCTTCGTGCTGGGCGGGCCGTGGGGTCTGGCTGTGGGCTTTGCGGCCCCGCTGCTCCGCTCGGTGCTCTTCGGGATGCCCCCGATGTTCCCCATCGCCATTTCGATGGCTTTTGAGCTGGCAGCTTACGGCGCCGTGTCCGGCTGGCTCTACCGCCGGGTGAAGCACACCCTGCCCATGACCTACGCCACCCTCGCGGCAGCCATGGTGGCCGGCCGCCTCGTCTGGGGCGCTGTCCGCTTCGTGCTGGCGGGCCTGTCCGGCTCGAGCTTCCCGTTCTCGGCCTTCCTGTCCGGCGCGCTCTTCACCGCTGTGCCGGGCATCATCGCACAGCTGGTGCTCATCCCCCTCATCGTCACCGCTCTGCAGAAGGCCAAGGTGCTGGAGTAACAGGTTCTCGCTGCCTTTATCGCAAGTCAAGAAATTGGTGCAGCATCCAAACAACATCTTTTCGATATGCAATTCAACGCTGTTGCTGTTGCATTAAAAAGTTGAATTGCTGTCATCAAGCCTCTCAGTCGAGCTTACGCTCGCCAGTTCCCCTGATAGGGGGAGCCTCTGGCAAAAAGAGAAAGTTTTTCTCTCTGTCAAAGCCTCTCCTCCGTAGGAGAGGTGGCATTGCGAAGCCATGACGGAGAGGTTTTTCGTTTGCTTTCTCCCTGACGTATTTCGGCGTTTCTTCCAAAAAAATCCTAAAAAGTTTATTTAAAACACCGAAATTGCCCGCGATCTTCAATTAAATCTTGTAAAGTTGCAGGAATCATGTAAACTAGAATACAACATTGTGTCGCAACCGCAACGGGGAGATTGCGCTTTCCGGCAGGGCGGCAGGAAAAGGAGAGTTTCTATGAGAAACGCAAAGCAAAGCATCCGGCGCACCGTGGCCGGACTGCTGGCAGGCGCGATGCTTCTGGGCATGACACCGCTGGCCGCGTTTGCGGAGGGGTCTTCCTCCGCATCGGGCGACTGGCAGTTCAAAGCCTTCGGCACCTCCACTGCAGCAGGAGTCAACACCATCGCAGATGGCGCGGACATCAACGGCAAGGTCACCCTCAACTCCTGCACCATCAAAGATGATGGCACCATCGACAAGAAGGGCGGCAAGTTCGTCGCGGACTCCCCGGCAGACGGCCTGTCCTTCTACTACACCACCATCGACCCGACCACCCAGAACTTCTATCTGCAGGCCGATGTCACCATCGATTATGTGAACCCGGCTCCGGACGGTCAGGAGGGATTTGCCCTCATGGTGCGCGACAGCATCAGCGGCTCCGGCAGCTATTTCTCGAATCAAATTTCTGTCGTCGGCACCAAGCTCCCTCTGGACGGTGTTGAGATCAAAGACGCTGTGGGCGTCCGCAGCTACACCGGCATCATCTCCAACGAGACGGCTGCTTCCAACGACGTCAAGTCGAATCGTGCGGCGTTCAGCTCGCAGGCCATCAAGCAGGGCGACACCTACCGTGTGAGCCTTGCCAAGACCAGCAACAGCTACGTCGCCACCCAGTACGCCATCAACGCCGACGGCTCGACCGGCGACGTCGTCGGCTCTTCGACCTTGTACATCTCGGCGAAGGACAGCACCGCTTCCAGCGTCTCCAAGTACGCAGAGCTGGACGACCCCATGACCGTGCAGGAAGCCAACAAAGCTTATCTGGGCTTTGCGGCGGCGCGCGGCATGAACGTGACCTTCTCCAACATCACCTACACCACGAGCACGTGGAACGCTTCCGAGTGGACGCTCCAGCCTACCAGCTATGTTGCCCCCGTTTACCAGATCACCAGCCCTGCCACCTGCACCGGTGACAGCTATGAACTGGTGTTCAAGGCCAACGCCGACGGCAAAGCGACCGTCTCCGCAAACGGTGTGGTCGTGGACAAAAATGTGGACATCAAGGCAGGTGAGCCCTTCTCCAAGAGCTACGCCGTGACCGGCGATACCACCTTTAAGGTCAAGTTCACCCCGGACAAAAACTACGCTATCAGCGCGTACGAAAAGCTGAGCAGCTACGATTCCGCTGCTATCGAGAAGAAGGTTTCGCTCCGTACTCTGGGCGCGAACGGCATCATCGTCGTCACCCCGGACGGCAGCGCAGCTAACAATGGCACCCGTGCGGAAGACGCAGTTGACATTCAGACCGCGCTGAACTACGCCGCGGCAGGCCAGACCATCCAGCTGGAAAGCGGCACCTACCATCTGACCGGTGAGCTGAAAGTCGAGCGCGGCCGCGACGGCACCGCAGAAGCTCCCATCACCATGACGACTGCTGACGGCAAGTACGCAACGCTGGACTTCGGCGGCGTCGGCACTGGTTTCAGTGTCTGGGGCAATTACTGGAACATCAGCAAGATCAACATCACCAACACCGCAGACGGCGCGAAGGGTATGCAGCTGGCCGGCAGCTACTGCGTCCTCGAGCAGATGAATTTCTACAACAACGGCAACACCGGCCTGCAGGTCTCCGGCCTGTCCACTGATAACAAGGCTCTGTGGCCCAGCCACAACACCATCAAGAACTGCACCTCCATGAACAACGCAGACCGCGCGATGGAAGACGCCGACGGCTTTGCCGCCAAACTGACCACCGGCGAGGGCAACGTCTTCGACGGCTGCATCGCTGCTTACAACGCCGATGACGGCTGGGATCTCTTCGCAAAGGCTGCAACCGGTTCCATCGGCGCGGTCACCATCCAGAACTGCGTCGCCTACAAGAACGGTTATCTGATGCTGGCTGCAGAGCCGGTCAAGAAGCAGTCGCTCCAGTTCCCGACCGTCACCTGTGACGACGACGGCAACCTGAGCTTCAGCAATGTTGCTGTCACCATCGCGGCAGGCAACGGCAACGGCTTCAAGATGGGCGGCACCAATCTGCCCGGCAACCACAAGCTCCTCAACTCCATCTCCTACGACAACGCCGCCAAGGGCATCGACTCCAACTCCTGCCCGGACGTCAAGGTCTACAGCTCCACTTCCTACAACAACGAGGGCTATAACGTCGCGCTCTACACCGGCAACAAGTCCGCTGTGACCGACTATGCCGCCGACGGTGTCATCTCCTTCCGCAAGGGTACCGACGGCAAGGAGCAGCTGGCCCTCCAGAGCCAGAGCAGCACCGCTGTCTACGGCCCGAACAACTTCTACTGGGATTCCGAAACCCAGACCAGCCACAACAAATCCACCAACACCGTCACGGTGAAGGAGAGCTGGTTTGAGAGCCTCGACACCTCCGTTGCTCCGACCCGGAACGCAGACGGCAGCATCAATATGCACGGCCTGCTCCTGCTGACCGCTGAGGGTCTGGCCGCCACCGATGCAGGCGCACGCGGTTCCGCATGGGGTCAGCCCGAGGCGGCCAAGGCGACCATCTGGGTCGTCGGCGACTCCACCGTTTCCGCTTTCGACGACAGCTATTATCTGCCGCGTGAAGGCTACGGTGAGGAGATTGCGAACTACTTCAACGCAGATGTCTACAATCTGGCTGTCTCCGGTGCGTCCAGCAAGGACTTTACCGGCATGAGCAGCTACAATACCCTGATGAACGGTTCCGATACCGTTCCGGCTCTGGGCGACGCTTCCGGCGACAAGTTCCTCATCATCGGCTTCGGCCACAATGACGAGAAGACCGAGCCTGCCCGTTACACCAACCCCAACGGCGACTACAAAACCGAAGGCTCCTTTGCCAACAGCCTCTATGTCAACTACATCCAGCCTGCTCTGGAGCGCGGTGTCATCCCGGTCGTCTGCACGCCTATTGCGCGCCTGACGAACGAGAACACCAAGGCCAGCTACGACAGTGCTTCCGGCCACAAGACCCAGACCGTCACCATTGGCGACACCGTCTATGAGGGCGGCTATTACGCACAGGCCATCCGTGATATGTGCAGCGAGCTGCACCTCATCTGCGTGGATCTGACCGATGCCACCATCAACGAGAACATCACGATGGGCAAAAAGGCTCAGTACACCCACAGCTTTACCGGCGCAAAAGAAGGCAAAAAGGGCAATCTGGTTCCCACCGGTCTTGACTTGACCCACACCAACAGCTATGGTGCAAAGCTGAACGCATGGCTCATCGACCAGCTCACCATCGACACGCCGCTGGGCGCGTACAGCAAACACAAGGAAAAGCCCACCTACAAGCAGTTCTACGGCGATGCCGCAAACCCGGATTACGTTCCTTCCAGCTATGTCTCTCCCACCGAGAACAGCACGCTCTGGCCGGCCTTTACCGACGCCAACGGCACCGTCTGGAATGGTTCCGTCTTCGGCAATGTCGGCGGCAATGATAAAATCTCCGGCGGCGATTTCACCGCAACAGTTGACGGCCAAAACATCACCCTCGGCGTCACCAACAACCGCGGTAAGATCGCGTCCACGGTGGACGGCCTGATGATGTACTACGTCAAGCTGCCTGCAGGCACCAACTTCACTCTGACCGCAAAGGCCACCGTCAACTCACTGGCAAAAAACAATCAGGTCTCCTTCGGCCTGATGGCCCGTGATGAGATGTATGTTGATACCAGCATCTCCGACCCCATCGGCGATTATGTCGCCGTCGGCACCCGGAATCAGGGTGCGATCAACTGCTTCGGCCGCAAGAGCGGTGAGTTGTACGACGGCCCGGCTGCGACTGTCAAGTACGGTGCAGGCGACACCGTTGACCTGAAGCTCATCGGCACGGCAGACGGTTTCACTCTGATCTACGGCGACAACGAGACGGCTTCCACAGGCTTCGACTACGCACTGACCGCCATTGATTCCGATTACATCTATGTCGGCTTCTATGTGGCACGCAATGCAAATGTCACCTTCAGCGATATCCAGCTGACGACCAACGGCGTTTTCTCCGCTTCCGGCTCCGGCCTGAAAGCGGTATGGAACAAGGTCAAGGACCTTTTCCCGTTCTAAGCTTCGCCTGATTTTCGGGTTCTTCTTCTGATCCCTTACACACGCAAAAAAGACCAGCGTTGCGGATGCAATGCTGGTCTTTTTTCAGGGCTTTCGCTCTGCGTTATGAACATACACGAAGAAAGAAGGAAGGCAATTACTTCAGGAAGTCCGGCAGGGGCTTGCCCTGCTTGAGCCACTGATGATACTCGGCGGTCGCGGCGAACTCCACGTCGCCGGCGGAGTTCAGCGCAGTCTCCACAGAGTCCTGGATCACGCCGATGATGAAGCCGACACCGACCATCTGCATGGCCACATCGTTGGAGATGCCAAAGAGGGAGCAGGCCATGGGGATGAGCAGCAGAGAGCCGCCGGCCACGCCGGAAGCGCCGCAGGCACCCAGAGCGGACATGGCGCTCAGGACGACGGCGGCGGGCAGGGTCACGGGGATGCCCAGCGTGTTGGCCGCAGCCAGCGTCATGATGGTGATGGTGATGGCCGCACCATCCATATTGATGGTAGCGCCCAGAGGGATGGAGACGGAATACATATCCTTATCGAGGCCCAGCTTCTCGCACAGGGCCATGTTGACGGGGATGTTGGCCGCAGAGCTGCGGGTGAAGAAAGCGGTCAGGCCGGACTCCTTCAGGCAGCGGAACACCAGCGGATACGGGTTGCAGCGCAGATAGAGGAAGATGATAAAGGGCGAAACGATGAGCGCCATGAAGAGCATGGTACCCACCAGCAGGGCCAGCAGCTTGCCGTACTGGGTAAAGATGGCCAGACCGTTGCCGGCCACGTTGGTGTACACCAGACCCATGATGCCGAAGGGAGCCAGATTGATGATCCAGCGCACCACCTGCGACACAGCGTCGGCAGTGTCGGCGAGGAACTTCTTGGTGGTGTCAGAGCCGATGTTCTTCATGGCAAGGCCGAACATGCAGGCCCAGAACAGGATGCCGATGTAGTTGCCGCTCATCAGAGAGCTGACAGGGTTGGCGACGAAGTTGGTGAGCAGGGTGCTCAGCACCTCGCCCAGACCCTGCGGCACCACATCCGACTGGGCAGCGTCTGCCAGAACGACCGACACAGGGAACATGAAGCTGGTGATCGAAGCGATAGCAGCCGCAAGGAAGGTGGTGAGCATGTACAGCCAGATGACCGTACCGAAGCGGCGGTCCAGCTTGGAGCTGCCCTGTGCCAGTGCGCTCGCCACGATGACGAACACCAGCACCGGAGCGATGCCCTTCAGTGCGCCGACGAACAGGCTGCCCAGCTCGCCGACCCAGCCCGCACCCGGCACCGCAAGCGCCAGCACCGCGCCGATGACCAGACCGACGACGATGCGAAGGATGAGGCTGACCTCATTGTACTTCTTCACAATGGCTTTTGCACCATTCATCATATAGAACACTCCTCTGTATTTGTGCGTCCTCGGCGCACACTTTTCCTGTCTCTTACCCAAAGACAGCTGTTATTATAGCACACACGAAAGAAAAGTCAAAGGTTTTCAGTGAATTTTTCGGGCTGCTTCGGCAGATTTTTTCGTTTTCGTCCCTCCTCCGCGCCGCCTTATCTGTGCGCTACAGAAATACACATCCAAAATATTTCACCGCTCAGGGCAGAAAAATCCCCCGGCAGAGTTTGTCTGCCGGGGGTAGTCATTCTTATTTATTTTTTCTGATTTTTCAGTCGTCCAGATAGGTCACTTTGCCGGGGACGAAGCCCTGGATGCCCATACCGGGTGCATCCGAAACGGTGATATTCTTCTCGTCGAAGACCGCGCCGCCGAGGATGTGGTCCTCGCTGCAGAGCACCGGGCCGTCCAGGTCCACTTTGGTGATGATCTTCTTGGCGCAGGCCAGCTCCACGGCTGCGTTGACCGAGATCTTGGCTTCCAGCATACAGCCGATCATGCACTCCACGCCGTAGACCTCCGCCGCCGAGGCGATGCGGAGGGCGTTGGTGATGCCGCCGCACTTCATCAGCTTGATGTTCACGAAGTCGGCTGCGCCGGTCTGCATGATGCGCAGGGCGTCCGCCGGGCTGAACACGCTCTCATCGGCCAGCACCGGCACGCCGGCGTGGCGGGTGACGTACTGCATTCCCTCGAGGTCAGCCGCAGGCACAGGCTGCTCGACGAATTCGATGTCCAGGCCCTTCTCCTGCATCTGGTCGAGGATGCGGACAGCCTGCTTTGCATTCCACGCCTGATTGGCGTCGATGCGGAGCTTGACGTCCTTGCCCACAGCCTCGCGGACGGCGGCCAGACGGGCCACGTCCAGCTCCGGGTCGATGCCCACCTTGACCTTCAGGCAGTCGTAACCGCGCTGGATGGCGGTGCGGGCGTCCCGGGCCATCTCCTCGGGCGGGTTGACGCTGATGGTGATGTCCGTCACGATATTGCTGCGCGCGCCGCCCAGCATCCGGTAGACCGGGGCGCTGTACTTCTGGCCCAGCAGGTCCCACAGGGCCATATCCACGGCAGCCTTGGCGCTGGTGTTGTGGACGAGGGCCTTCTGCACGGCGGCGGTCAGATCCTCGAACTCGTCGAGATCGCGGCCCAGGATGGCCGGGGCGATGTGGTCGCGGATGGCGCCGATGATGGCACCGGTAGTGTCGCCGGTGATGACGCCGGTGGGAGGTGCCTCACCGCAGCCCACCGCGCCGGTGTCGGTGTGCAGCTCAACGATGACGTCCTCCACGCTGCTCACGGTGCGCAGCGCTGTCTTGAAGGGGACGCGGAGCGGGGTCGAGATGCGGCCCAGCTTTACCTGTGTGATCTTCATGCCAGTCCCTCCTTATTCTTCCTGCATGTGTACGGTGGCCGACAGCTTCTGGTAGGCGACGCGGGGCGTGCCGTCTTCCACATGGATGATGCCGCAGCGGGCAAAGCCGTTCTTCTCGAGAAGATGCTGCATGATCTTGTTGTCGGCGTGGGTGTCGGCCCGCAGGCTCTCGCAGTGCTCGAGGCACCATGCGATGACCTCAGACGCCACGCCTCTGCGGTCACCCGCCGAGGCCAGCCGGTGGATGGTGCCGTAAGGCACCTCATCGTTGAGCCACTGGCCGTCTTCGATTTTCGCGTAGGCGGGGTCCGGCCCGAGGATGAAGGCAAACACCGCCTCGAGACGGCCTTTCACCGTATAGACGAACAGCCGGTTGGAGTCGATGTCTTCTTCCAGCATCTCCTGCGGCGGATAGCTGTCGCCCCACTGGGTCGGGTTGCCCGAATCCGCCATTGCTTTCCGGGCATGGGCATAGATCTCTAAAATTTGCTCCAGATCAGAGCGCCGTGCTCCACGAAACATTCCATTCCCACCTTCTCTTTCTATGCGCCGCAGCGCACTCCCGCATTTTTTCAGGTCCGGCTTTTATTGTAACACACTCTGCATCGTTTTTCCATCTTAAGACATCAAAAGACGTCCCGCTGACACGGGACGTCTTTTTTCGCGGTGTGCTCAAAGGTCAGGTCGGTGTGCGGGTGCGGGCCGCGCGGCTCTGGCGGTACTCACGGGGGCTCTGGCCGTACCGCTCGTGGAACAGGCGGTAGAAATAGCTGGTGTTCTCGTAGCCGACGTAGGTGATGATCTGCTGGATGTTCCAGTCGCTGCGGCGCAGCAGGCGGGCGGCAGTCTCCATCCGGTGCTTCTGGAGCAATTCCTTGTAAGTACGGCCTGTCTGCGCCCGGACGCACTCGCTGACATAGGCCAGAGAGACGCCGTAGCTGCGGGCCACATTGGAGAGGCTGGCCTCACGGTAATTCTTGGTGATCTCATCCAAAGCCGCCTGCACCAGCTCTTCGCGGCTGACGGCCGCGCCGTAGGCTTCCAGCGGGAATTTCTTGATGCTCATAGGTATCCTCCGTTGCGGCGCAGCCGGGGACATGGGGGATGTCGGAGCCGGGCCGCGCTCAGGTCTCATAAGCGTCCCTCTGTTGGGAGGCTTCTGCTTATAATACGGCGCATCCGGGCCGGAAATTGCATAAGACAAGAAAAAACCCCAAAATTTTTCAGACGGGGTTTCGACAAAGCAAAAGCTGCCGCCCGCCTCGGGCAGCAGCTTTTCAGGAAAAGAAGAAGAGGAAAACAGAACTCAGAACATCTTCTCGTGGTGATACCGGCCCGTGCGCAGGAACTCCACCCACTCGGCGATGTTCACGGCGTGGTCGCCGATGCGCTCGAGGTACTTGATGACCATCAGCACATCCAGCGCGGCGTCCACCTTGCCGGGGTCGGCGGCGATCTCCGCCGCCAGCATCCGCTTGATGGTGTTGAAATCGTAGTCCACCGCGTCGTCGGCGTCGATGACGGCTTTTGCCGCTGCCTCATCTTCCGCCGCAAAGGCGCTCATGGCGTCCTGCAGCATCTTGTGGGCTTTGCGGCCCATCTCAATGCTCCTGCTCACGGCGGGGTCGCCCGCCTTGCGGACGCCGGCCAGATGGGGGACGATCTCCGCGATGTCGGCGGCATGGTCACCGATGCGCTCCACGTCTGTCACCACCTTCATGGCAGCAGAGATAAAGCGCAGATCACCTGCCACCGGCTGCTGACGCAGCAGCAGGGTCATGCAGCGGTGCTCGATGTCCCGCTCCATCCGGTTGACCTCGGTGTCGCCCTTGACGATGCCCTTTGCTTCCTCGGCGTCGGCGGTGCAGAGGGCTTCCAGCGCATCTTCCACCGCGTCGGCAGAGAGCTGGCTCATCCTGGCCAGCGATCCCTTCAGGGCCGCGAGGTCGGCTTCGTACTGTGTGCGTGTGCTCATATCGCAAACCCTCCTTTTTAACCGAAGCGGCCCGAGATATAGTCCTCGGTGCGCTTATCCTTCGGGGTACTGAAAATCTCGCCCGTGGGACCGCACTCCACCAGCTCACCCAGCAGGAAGAAGGCCGTGCGGTCGCTGATACGGGCCGCCTGCTGCATGTTGTGGGTGACGATGACCACGGTGTAGTTCTTTTTCAGCTCGCTCATCAGCTCTTCCACCTTCATGGTGGAGCCGGGGTCGAGGGCGCTGGTGGGCTCGTCCATCAGCAGGACTTCGGGCTTGACAGCCAGAGCCCGGGCGATGCACAGGCGCTGCTGCTGGCCGCCGGAGAGGCCCAGCGCGCTCTTTTTCAGGCGGTCTTTCACCTCGTCCCAGAGGGCAGCGCCCCGCAGGGAGCTTTCCACCAGCTCATCCAGCTCCGCCTTATTGCGGACGCCGTGGAGCCTAGGGCCGTAAGTAATATTGTCGTAGATGCTCATGGGGAAGGGGTTCGCCTTCTGGAAGACCATGCCCACGCGGCGGCGCAGGTCGGTCAGCTGCATCTCCTTTGAGAAAATATCCTCACCCCGGAGCCGGACGTCACCCTCGATGCGGACGTTCGGCACAAGGTCGTTCATCCGGTTCAGGGTCTTGAGGAAGGTGGATTTGCCGCAGCCCGAGGGGCCGATGAGGGCAGTGATCTCCCGTTCGCCCACGTCCAGCGAGATGCCCTTGAGGGCCTTGAAGTCACCGTACCAGAGGTTCAGATCTTTTGCCGAGATGACCGGCATATTGTTATCCATAAAATACCCCTTACTGTTTCTGTTTGAGCTTTGTTTTTGCCAGACGGGCTGCGAGGTCGATGAGAAGCACCAGAACCAGCAGCACTGCGCCGATGCCCCAGGCGGAGGCGAAGTCGCCGTCCTCGAAGGCCCGCAGATAGAGCAGGACGGAGAGGGTCGCGCCGTTGGAGGTGTAAGCCTTGGCGATGCTGCCCGCAATAACTTCCGCCGCACCGGCGGTGAAGAGCAGGGCCGCGCTCTCACCCACGATACGGCCCACGGCCAGGATGCAGCCGGTGACGATGCCGTCGATGCTGCAGGGCAGCACGATGGTGCGGATGATGTGCCACTTGCCCGCGCCGAGGCCCAGAGCGCCCTCCCGGTAGCCCTGCGGCACCGTTTTGAGGGACTCCTGGGTGGTACGGATGATGGTGGGCAGGTTCATGACCACCAGCGTCAGGCTGCCGGAGAGCAGGCAGGTCTTGAAGCCCATGGTCTGGGCGAAGACCAGCATACCCACGAGGCCGTAGATGATGCTGGGGATGCCCGCCAGCGTCTCATTCGTGAACTCGATGACCTCAATGAGCTTCCGGTTGGAGGCGTACTCCGTGAGGTAAACTGCCGCGCCCACGCCCAGCGGAAGGACGATGAGCAGGGTGAGCAGGATGACATATAACGTGTTGAGGATAGCGGGCAGGATGCCATCGGTGCCTTTCAGGACGCTGGCGGTGGTGGAAAGGAATTCCCAGCTGATGTTGGGGATGCCCCGCACCAGTACCAGCCCGATGACGCCCGCGGTGAGGGCGATGACCAGCACTGCCGCCGCCCAGACCAGCGCGGTCATGATGACGTTCCATGTGCGGCGGGAGGGGGAGAAGTCACTTTTCATCCTTGTTTCCTCCCTTCAGCACAGCGTTGAGCAGCACATTGATGACCATGATGAAGACGAACAGCACCAGCGCGATGCTGAACAGCGCCTGCTTCTGCAGGCCGCTGGCGTAGCTCATCTCCTTGGCGATGGCCGTGGTCAGGAAGGTGACGCTGCGGAAGAGGCTGTCCGGCATATTGGGGCTGTTGCCGGCCACCATCATGACGGCCATTGCCTCGCCGATGGCGCGGCCGATGCCCAGAACGATACCGGCTGCAATGCCGCTCTTGGCCGCCGGGATGCTGATCTTGAACCACGTTTCCGTATCGGTCGCACCCAGCGCCAGACTGCCCTGCTCATACTCGGGCGGCACGGCGTTGAGGGCCGTCACCGACACCGACACGATGCTGGGCAGTATCATGATGGACAGCACCACGATGGCCGACAGCAGGCAGGCGCCCGACGCCTTGCCGAACACCTTCGCCACCGCAGGCACCAGCACCTGCATGCCCAGCAGGCCGAACACCACGCTGGGGATGCCGCTCAGCAGCTCCACCGCCGTGACGACCACATTGCGCACGCCGGGAGCTGCCGCTTTCGAGAGGAACACTGCTGTCAGCAGGCCCACCGGCACGCCGATGAGGGATGCGCCCAGGGTGCCGTAAATGCTCGAAAGCACGAAGGGCAGGATGCCGTACTTCGGTTCGGACGCCGTGGAGGCCCACTCGGTGCCGAAGAGGAATTTCAGCGGGCCGATCTTTCCGATGGCGGGCAGGCCCGACAGGAACATATAGATGGTAATGACAGCCACGCAGCCCACGGCGAGGATGCCGCAGAGGAAGAAGATGGCGTTCATGACAGCTTCCAGCCATTGGGCCGGGGTACGGGGAAGCTCGAATTTTTTCATAAAAACACCTGAGGGATCCCCTCACAAAGTTACTCGTTCACCGGCACAGCGCCTGCGGTGCGGATGAGGTCGGCAGCGTCGGTGCTGGTAGCAAAGTCGAAGAAAGCCTGAGCCTGAGCGGAGAGGGTGACGGAGTCGTTGGTGACGAACACGAAGGGACGCTGCACCTCATAGCTGCCGTCCTTGACGGTCTCCTCGCTGCACTCCACGCCGCCGACGGTCACAGCCTTGACGGTGTCGCCGATGGCAGACAGGGAAGCGTAGCCGATGGCCAGAGGATTGGCCTCCACAGCGCTGATGACAGCGCCGGTAGCCGTCAGCTCCTGCGCATACTTGCAGGAATCCTTGACGTCCACGATGCTCTCGAAGCCATCACGGGTGCCGGAACCAGCCTCGCGGCCCACCAGAACGATCTCGCCGTCGTCGCCGCCGACCTCGGACCAGTTGGTGATCTCGCCGGTGAACATCTGCTTGAGCTGGTCAACGGTCAGGTCCTCGACCTTGCTGTCCTTGTTGACGATGATGGCGATGCCGTCCAGAGCCACGGTGGTGCCGGTGACGCCAGTCTCGTCAGCCTTCAGGGCGCGGGAAGAAAGGCCGATGTCCAGAGTCTTATCGGTAGCGCCGGTGATGCCTGCGCCGGAACCGGTGGGGTCATAGCTGATGGTGACATCCGGCTCGAGCTCAGCGAAGCCCTCGGTCAGGGCGGCGATGACGTTCTTCATAGAGGTGGAACCGCCGGTGGCGACATTGCCGGACAGCGCAGCCGTAGAAGAAGCGGAAGCTGCGGTGCTGGATGCGGCGGCAGAAGAGGCAGCAGTGGAAGAAGCCGCACCGCCGCAGGCGGTCAGGGCAGCAGCAGCGGCAGCAGTGCCGCAGACGGACAGGAACGAACGACGAGTGATCTTTTTCATAATAATATCTCCTTCAATTAGGCCGGCCCTTTTGTTCTGGCCGGGCTGTTTTCCTTTTCCTCATTGTATCTCTCTTGGGACGCCTTTATTGTAGCGCACCGCCCCTCCGGCTGCGACCATGGCGGCGCAAAATGCAGGTAAAGCTTTGTGCAGTGTTTTTGCGCTGCTGTCATCCTCTGGTAAAGTCGGTGTGGAAAACAGGACACTCGATTTTACATTTCCGGTCAAACTGTCAAAAATCCGCACGTTCGTTTGTGCATCCCGCCCGCCGAAGGGTGCAAAAAAGGCTGCTTCACAGAACGCAAAGCAGCCTTTCAGACCCTATGATCGAATCAGAATTTCTCTTCCGTGCCGTCCGGGCGGTAGAGCCGGACATATCTGCGCCACTTGTCCGCGCCCATCACCCGACTGTAGCAGTCGGCCAGCTCTCTGTTGGCCGTCTCCGCATCCAGTGTCTCCCCCTCGGCAGGCAGGACCAGCACCCGGAACCATGCGTCGAAAAGATGCTCTGTCCAGCCGGTGTCAACGGCCCCGCAGCGGGCATAAAAGCCCAGACGCCGGACGGCCATGGCCTCGTCGTCGGCCTTCTCGGGACACTCGGCCTCGATGAGGATGGCCTTTGCGCCCTCCTCGTGGGCGGGCAGAGCGGCCAGCAGACGTGCGCCAATGCCGGTGCTGCGGTAGGCGGGCAGGACGGAGAAATAGTCCAGCTGGCTCACTTCACAGCCCATAGGCCGCACCATCAGCAGATAGGACACCAGCGTCTCCCCCTCGAACACGCCCCATGTGTGGGCCATGCCGGCGGCTTCGCTGTTGAGGATCATGCTCAGGGGTTTCAGCTCGCTGGGCGGGAAATCGCGGTGCATCTCGTCCAGATACACCCGCGTCAGCTCGTCGGCGGCGAGTTTCTTCCACGTAAAGGTCTGGGGCTTCATATCAAAACTCCTTTCCGATAAAAATACCGCCGGGCCGGGCGCGGCGGCCCGTTCCCGGCGGTGTTCGAGAAGCTGTTTTCGTGAGAAAACGGCTTCTTAGTTACAGCTGCTTGCGCAGGGCATCGTACACGGCCTGCACATCGCCCTTGATGACCACCTGGCAGGCGTTCTTGGCCGGGCGGATGACGCCCTCTGCGCCTGCGGCCTTGGCAGCGGCCTCGTCCACGGAGGCGTAGCTGTGTACCTCAAAGCGGAGGCGGGTGGCGCAGTAGTCTACCTTGGCGATATTATCCTTGCCGCCGAGGGCTTTCAGGATGCCGGAGGCCAGTGCCTCGCTCTCGGCAGAGCTCATGCTGGGCGTCTCGGCCCCGCCGTTCTTATGGTTGTGATAATACTTGCGTCCAAAATAGAAGCAGGCCATGGCCACCATGGCGAGAACGATCTTGAACGGCAGCGTGATCGGAAGGAATGTGACGATGAGCGCGATGACGATAGCAGCGATCCAGCTGTAAATATCCATTCCCAAAAACATACGATAATTCCTCCTTTGGGGAACGATGCGGCGGGCACTTCCGGTAGGAAGCCGCCCGGACCCAGTCCGGGTACAACACCATATTAACATACTGCCGGAAAAAAAGAAAGCCCTTTTGGGTATCTTTCGGCCCGAGAGCTTGCATCCCGGGCCGGAATCGGGTACTATAAAGGCAGTACATCCCCAATACACGGAAGGAGCATCCTTATGGAATGGACTGATATTCGCCTGACCGTATCCAAAGCCGACGCCGAGGCCGCCGAGGCCGTGGCCACCATGATTGCGGAGGGCGGCATTTATATCGAAGACTACAGCGACATCGAGGAGCAGGTGGAGCAGATCGCCCACGTGGACCTCATCGAGCAGGAGCTGCTGGACAAGCCCCGGGACACCGTCATCATCCACATGTACCTCGAGCCGGGCGCTTCGCCGGTGGAGACGCTGGCCCTCATCGCGGCCCGGATGGAGGCCGCAGGCATCCCCTACACCTCTGAGACCGAGGGCGTGGAGCAGGAGGACTGGCAGAACGGCTGGCGCAAATACTACCACCCGATGGACGTGGGCCAGCGCCTCGCCATCGTGCCGTCCTGGCAGGACTACGACACCGACCGCGTCAAGCTCATCCTCGACCCGGGCCTTGCTTTCGGCACCGGCGGCCATGAGACCACCAATCTCTGCCTCGAAGTGCTGGACCAGCGGGTCAGGGGCGGCGAGCGGGTGCTGGACATCGGCACCGGCAGCGGCATCCTCGCCATCGCAGCCCTCAAGCTGGGCGCAGCCGTGGCTGAGGGCGTGGACATCGACCCCGTGGCCGTCCGCACCGCCGGCGAGAACGCCGCCCTCAACGGCGTGGCCGACAAGCTCACCGTCCTCGTGGGCGATCTGTCCGACAAGGCCAGCGGCAAGTACGACATCATCACGGCCAACATCGTGGCCAACGCCATCATGTCCCTGGCCCCCGCCGTCCCCGGCCTGATGGCCGACGACGCCGTCTTCATCGCCAGCGGCATCATCGACAGCCGGAAGGATGAGGTCATCGCCGCGCTGGAAGCCGCCGGCCTCGCCGTGCTGGAAGTGAAGGAGAAGCGCGGCTGGGAGTGCATCGTCTGCAAAAAAGCGTAAATTTTTTAACGGGCTTGCCCTCTCAGGCCGCTTCGCGTCCAGCTCTCCCAAAGGGAGAGCCTAAGATGTAAAGGATCAAAAATATGCCGCACCGTTATTTTACCACTGAAATTTCCGACGGCACCGCCGTGCTGCGGGGGGCCGACGCCCACCATCTCTCCCGCGTGATGCGGGGCAGGCTGGGGGACACCGTCATCCTCTGCGACGGCAGCGCCGTCGAGTATACCGCCACCATCACCGGTTTCGGCGACGAGACGGTGGAGTTCAGCGTGGAGCCGGGCTATCCCAGCGCCGCAGAGCCCACCGTGGACGTCACCCTGCTGGTGGGCTACCCCAAGCAGGACAAGCTGGAGCAGGTCATCCGCCACGGCGTCGAGCTGGGCTGTGACCACTTCATCCCGTTTTTCAGCCGCTACTGCGTGGCCGCGCCCAAGAAGGAAGAGCAGAAAAACGAGCGCTACAACCGCATCGCCTTTGAAGCCGCCAAGCAGTGCGGCCGGGGCATCCTGCCGGATGTGGCCCTTCCGCTGCCCAACTTCGGGGCCGTCTGCCGCAGCCTCGGTCCGTATGACCTCGTGCTCTTCTGCTACGAGTGCGGCGGCGCACCCCTGCGCCGGCTGCTGGCTGAGGCCAGGCCCGCCGATGGCGAAAAGCTGAAGATCGCCATCATCACCGGCGCAGAGGGCGGTTTCGCCGCCGAGGAAGCCGAAATGGCCGCCAAGGCCGGCGCAAAGACTGTCGGCCTCGGCCCCCGCATCCTCCGCTGTGAGACGGCCCCGCTGGCCGTTGTCTCTGCCGTCATGACCCTGACGGGGAATCTCGAATAAGCTCTGACATGAGAAACGGCGTCCAGCCGAGGCGGGACGCCGTTTTGCTTTATCTTGCATCTGCATCCCGCAGGGCCTTTTTGATGGTCAACAGATTCTGCGGGCTCATGGAGAAGCTGCGCAGGCCGAGGCGGAGATACTGGGTCGCGTTGACGGCATTGCCGACGGCGAGGCCGCAGATGGTGACGGGGATGTCCGCTTTCCTGGCGGCGTCCACCACCATGGCGATGAGCTTTTTCATGGCCGGGCTGGCGGGACGGTAGTAGTGCTCGGCAATGGCCAGTTCCCGGCTCACCGCGTGGGTGTACTGGGTCAGATCGTTGGTGCCGATGACGAAGAAGCGGCAGCCGTGAGCCGTGAAGTCCTCTGCCGTCAGGCAGGCGGCGGGTACGCTGAGCATGACGCCGAAGGGGACGTCAGGCTCGAACTCCACGCCCCGCTCGGTGAGCTTGCGGCGGCAGTAGTCCACCACCTGCATGGCGGAATCCCAGTCCTCGATGTCCGTCACCATGGGGAACATGACCCGCAGCGGGCCTTTTGCGGCGGCACGCATGAGGGCGCAGATCTGGACCGCCATCTGGGGCAGATTGCGCAGGCTGCTGCGGATGCCCCGCAGGCCCAGCTTGGAGGACTGGACGCCCTGATAGGCGTCAGCCATGGTGCGGTCGGCACCGAAGTCGAAGGTGCGCACCGTCACCGTCCTGCCCCTGGCGACGGCGAGGCAGGAGGTGTAGAACAGATACTGCTCCTGCTCGTCCATGGCGTGGCCGGGCATCATCATGTAGCTGCTACGCAGCAGGCCCACGCCGGACGCGCCGGACTCCATCGCGGTCCCCACGTCCTCGGGGCCGAAGCAGTTGGCCAGAAGCTCGAACTCCTCGCCGTCCCGGGTGCGGTTGGGCAGCTCGAGCTGGGCGTTCAGCTCCTCGTTCTGGCGCTGCATCTCGCAGATGCAGGTGATGGCGCTCTGCCGGGCGGCGACATCCGGGTCAAGGATGCACTCACCCTCGGTGGCGTTCAGGATGACCTCGCGGCCGTCGCAGTCTTTCAGGAACTCTTCGCCCACTTGGGTGATGCCCGGGATGTTCAGCGAGCGGGCGATGATGGCCGCATGGCTCTGGCCGCTGCCCTCGGCGGTGATGAGGCCGAGGATGCGGCCCGCCGGGACGCTGAACAGATCGGTGGGCATGAGCAGGTCAGACGCAAGGATGACCGGGTGGTCGAGGGCCAGCCAGCTGCGGAGCCGGTGGCAGAGGATGTTGGTGACGCGCTGGGTCACGTCGAGGATGTCCACGCTCCGCAGCTGCATGTAGGCGTTGTCCTTCATGGCGGCCAGCTGGGCGGCGTAGCGGCGGCCCACACGGTCCATCGCCTCGGCGGCACCGACGCCGGCTTTTATCTGGAAAGCCACCTCATTCATGAAGCCCTCGTCTTCCAGCATCATGCTCTGGAACAGGAAGATGGCCTGCTCCGAGGGCGCGGCGCGGCCGGCCATCTCGTCCAGCTCCTGCTGAGCGACCTTGATGGCGTCTTCCAGCGCCTGTTTTTCCTGTTCGGGGTGGAAAGGCCCCTCGTCGAACACCAGCGGCGGGCGGTCCAGCCGGCTGACCTGGCCCAGCACGAGGCCGGGCGATGCGGTAAAGCCCTTATATACCTTCATGTTTCCATCTCCTCCGGCGGCACTCTGCCGGTCAGCGCCCGGCAGACCAGTGCCTGCAAAAAGGTGTTGGGCAGCAGAGCGGCCCGCGCGGCCTGCGCCGGGCCTGCTTCACCCTCGAACAGCGGCTCGAAGCTCCTGAGGCGCTCGAAGTCGCATTTTGCAAGGAAAGCTTCTCCCAAAGTACGGGTGGTGTAGTAGGGGGCGGGGTCTACGCCCACGTCCTCGGCCGCGGCTTCCAGCGGGGCAAGCTCTGCATCCGAGAGTTTTGCCAGCAGGAGAGCCGCGTCTGCCGTCAGGGTGGAGGGGTGCTTTTCCCGCACGTCCTTCTGGACGGCCTCGAAGGCCGCATGGAATGCGGCGGCATCCGCGCTGCTCTCAGCCCCGCTGTCCACAGCGTAGGCGCAGCCCCGCAGCCGCCCGAAGGCCCGCAATGTATCGTGGTAGCCCAGCTCGATGTTCCGCCGGGCGGTGGCGGGCTCGAAGTGGAGGATGTCGCCCAGCTCCCAGTAGCTTCGGATGAGGGTGGTGGGCAGGCCGGTGCGGTTGGGGCGGGTGATGCCCACCCCCTCCAGGTCCACACAGACCAGCTCTTCTGCGCCCATCTTCTGGGCCAGCGCGGTGGGCATATTGTCCCGGTAGCCGCCGTCGAGGTAAGACACCCCGTCGATGGTGTGGGCCCGCAGGGCGGGGAAGCAGGCCGCAGAGGCCAGCAGGTAGTCTTTCACCTTCCCCTCGGGGATCTCTTCCAGCGGAAGCTCCCGGGCCTTGAGGGTCTTCTGCTCCACGGTCACGAGGCCCAGCCGGATGGGGCTTTTGCGGAGTTTATCTTCGTCCAGCACCCGCTCGACGATCGCTTCCAGCGGCGTGACGTCCATGCCGCCCTGCGTCACAGCGTCTTTGAGGAATGCGTGCAGCTCGGAAAGCGGCGCATCCTCGGCGGGCAGCTCCATCACATCCTGGCTGCGGATGGTCATCCACATGTCCCGGGCCGTCTCGTAGAGGTCGAGGGCGAACATGGCGCCGTTCAGGCTGCCGACGCTGGTACCCGTAATGATCCGGGGCCGCCAGCCCAGCTCGGTCAGCGCCCGCCAGACGCCCACCTGATAGCTGCCGCGGGCACCCCCGCCCGCCAGCACCAGCGCCCTTACAGGGGTGTTGTTCTGCACCATGTTTTCTGCCTCCTTTGATGTGTTCCGGTTTTGCCTAGATTATAGCATATTTCCCGGGAGATTTCTCTCTGTTTTTGTAACAAAAAATGTGCTATAATAAATTCACCTTGCCAGAACGATTCAGGAGGACGACAGATGCACCGTAAGCAATGGATTTTCGACATGGACGGCACCCTCACCGACAGCATGACCGTGGTGTGGCAGGGCGCACCGCTGGAGCTGCTGCGCCGCTATGGCCGCACCGCAAGACCCGGCATCCACGATGTTCTTCTGAGCATGGGGATGGTGGAGGGCGCGGAGTATCTCATCCGCACCTACGATCTGCCCCTGACCCTCCGGGACTACGAGCCTGCCATGCGGCAGGTCATCCGGGACCTGTACAAAAAAGTTGAGCTGAAGCCCGGCGTCCGGGAGATGCTGGCCCGGCTGAAAGCCGAGGGCGTGCGGATGTGCATCTGCTCCAACACCTGGGCAGAGCAGTGCGAAGAGGTGCTCACCCGGCTGGGCGTCGCAGACTATTTCGAGTTCTTCTACACCGCACAGGGCGCGAAGAGCAAGGCCCGCCCCGAGGTGTTCCACGAAGTCCTCGAGCGGCTGGGCGGCAGCGAACCCGCCGACGCCGTCGTCTGCGAGGACGCTGTCTACGCCACCCGTACGGCCAGGCAGTGCGGCTTTTACCTCATCGACATCGAGGACGAGACCAGCGCCGCCGATAAGCCCGAATTGCAGCGCCTCGCCGACCAGTACATAACGGATTGGACGCAGCTGGACTGGACAAAATTATAAAGCAATGGGGAGGCTCTTCCGGGCCTCCCCATTGCTTTATCGGAACTGCTTTTCCAGATAATCTTTCAGCGCCGTGCGGGCTGCAGGCTCCCGCCCGCGGGGGACAGGGACCCGTGCGCCGCTCTGCATCCAGAACTCACCCGCCGCCAGCTGGGACACCGCCGCCAGATTGACCACATAGGAGCGGTGGAGCTGGACGAAGCGCTCATCCGCCAAAAGCGGCTGGGCCACCTGCACGAACGGCACCCGGACGGACAGGGACGGCACATCCTCGCCGCTGGCGAGATGGAAATGCACCACATGGTGGGTACACTCGAGGTATTCGATGTCCGCGAAGGGCAGCACCCGCAGACCCGGCGCCGTGGCTACCGGGATGGCCGGGCCGTACTCCGGCTCGGCGGCCCGGGCCAGCAGAGCGATGAGCTGTTCCGGCGGGACAGGCAGCAATAAATACTGCATGGCGTCCACCCGGTAGGCGCTGTAGGCGTGGGCGGGCGTGTGGGCCAGAAAAGCCAGCGGGCTGCGCCGCCCCCGGCTGCGGAGCGCAGCCGCTGCCCGCAGCGACGCGGCGGCTGCCGTGGACGGCAGCTCGATGAGGTACAGCTCGTACCGCTCCCCGGCGTCGTCCCGGGCCAGCAGGGCCTCCGGGCTGTCCAGCTGCTCGATGATGCAGGCGTCGTCCCGCCGGGCATAATAGTCGAGACACTGCCGCTCCACCCGGCTGCGGAGGACGCTGTCCGGGCTGCACACCGCGATATGAAATATCATTCCGAAGCCCCCTTTCGGGCCTGCCGCCGGCGCTTGCTTTTTCGGCCCGGCGGGAGTATCATTGCTCTGAGAAGCCGTTTTCATAAGCATTGCGCACCCCGCTCACGAAAACAGCTTCTGAAAAACAGAAGGAGAAACTGCTATGGAAATGCCTCTCGTCAGCATCATCGTCCCTGTGTACAATGCCCAGAGCCACCTGAGCCGCTGCCTCGAAAGCATCTGCGGGCAGGAGTACAGGAACCTCGAGCTCATCGTCATCAACGACGGCTCCAAAGATAAGAGCCTGCCCGTCTGCGAGGAGTTCCGCAAAAAGGACAGCCGCATCCTGCTGGTGGACAAGGCAAACTCCGGCGTGTCCGACACCCGGAACCTCGGCCTGAAGCTTGCCGGCGGCAAGTACGTCCAGTTCGTGGACAGCGATGACTACATCGCCCCGGACTACACGGCCCGGCTGGTGGAGGCGGCAGAGAAGACCGGTGCCGACCTCGTCATCTCGCCCTACACCATGGTCATCCCCGCCGGGGTGTCGAAGCCGGAACAGGTGCTGGAAAAGATTCAGGACGACCTCGGCGTCATGCATGTTGCACGCCCGCCGGAGAACCGGGAATACGGTTTCCTGCCCGAGGGCGTCTACGACAAGGACACCTTCGCCCGCCGCCTGATGGATAAGCCCGCCTCTTACTTTTACAGCGTGCTCTGGAACAAGCTCTACCGCCGCGACATCCTCACCCGGCACGACATCCGCTTTACCAGCGAGATGCGCTGGGCTGAGGACCTCGTGTTCAACATGCAGTATATCCAGTACGCCGAGGTCTTTGCGTCCATCCCGCAGCCCGGCTACTACTACGTCCAGAACCCTCAGAGCATCTGCCACACCCAGATAAAGCCCGCCGCTCTGGTGCAGAACAAGATCCAGGTGTTCCACTACTACAAGGACCTCTACACCCGGCTTGGGATGTATGAGCAGGTGCGGCCCCAGCTCTACAAATTCCTCATCGACATCGCCGAGAGCACTTACCCCTCCGGCCCCTTCAAGAAGGTCATCGATGAGGCAAAAGCCTACTGGAAAGAGCACAAGGCAGAGATCTCATCCTAAAGAAAAGCGGGAGGCCCCTGCGGGGCCTCCCGCTTTTTTATTTACGCTCCGATGGCGGCACACTTCTTAGCCAGCCAGTCGCGCTCGTCCTCGGTCAGGCGGGGAGCCAGCTTCTCGAAGACCTCGCGGTGGTAGGCGTTCAGCCAATCCAGCTCGTCGCGGCTCAGAACGCCCGGGACGATGGGGGAGGTGGCGATCGGCACGAACATGATGGGGCGGAACGTCAGGAACTCGCCGTACTGGTTGGATGCCTTGTGGTAGCACTCCAGCTCATTCTCGATGCGGATGCCCACGACGCCGCCCTCATAGACGCCCGGCTCGTCGGTGACGATCATGCCCGGCTTAAAGACGGTGGTGTTGCGGCCGTTCAGGGCGTGGGGGCCTTCGTGGACGTTGCCCACGTGGCTGACGCTGTGGCCGGTGCCGCAGCGGTAGTTGATGAGGTGGCGCCACAGCGGCTCACGGGCGATGGTGTCCAGCATATGGCCGTCGCAGTAGTCCAGCCAGACAGCCCGGGCAATGTCGATGTGGCACTGTAAAGTCCAGGTGTAGAACAGGCGCTCGTCCTCCGTCAGCTCACCCAGCGGGTAGGTACGGGTGATGTCGGTGGTGCCGTCCATATAGGTCGCGCCGCTGTCCACCAGCAAGAAGCCCTTCTTCTCGAGCTTTGCGTGGTCTTCCTCAGTGGCGTGGTAGTGCATCATGGCGGCGTTGGGGCCGTAAGCTGCAATGGTGCCGAAGCTCTCGGTCAGGAACTTGTCCTGTGCGCTGCGGTACTTGTGGAGGATCTCGTCGATGGTCAGCTCGGTCAGCTCTTCGCCGGCGGCCAGACGGTTCTCCAGCTCGATCTGGAAGCGGACCATGGCCACGCCGTCCCGGATGTGAGCCTCGCGGGTGTGAGCCAGCTCGACTTCGTTCTTGACGCCCTTCATGGGCAGCAGGGGGTCGGCCTCGTCCTTGACGGTCAGAGCCGGGTTGGCCTGCAGGGTCTGGTAGACGGCGTAGTTGACGGAAACGGGGTCGGCCAGAACGGTCTGCTCTTCGGTCTGGGCGGCGAGGACGGTAAGCACATCGTCGTACTCGGCCAGCTCCACGCCGTTTGCCTTCAGCTCCGCGGCAGCCTCGGCGCTGACGCGGGCGGTGTTGATGAAGAGGGTCGCCTTATCGGGGGTCACATAGCAGTAAGCCATTGCATAAGGGGTGCATTGAATGTCCATCGCACGCAGATTGAGCAGCCATGCCAGATTGTCCAGCTTGCCCACCAGCTGTGCGGTGCAGCCCAGCTCAGAGAGCTTCGCACGCAGCTGGCCCAGCTTCTCGGCAGGGGAGAAGCCTGCGTACTCTTTCGGCAGGAGCCATGCCGGGGTAGCGGGCAGGGCGGGACGGCCCTCCGTCCACAGCTCGTCCTCGAGGTTCAGCAGCTTGATGGTGCCTTTCTTGGCGTCCAGCTCTTTCTGCAGGCTGCGCACCAGACCGCAGGAAGCCGTCAGGCCGCAGAGGCCCAGCGTGCCGCCCTCGGGCAGGACTTTGCCGCAGTACTGCTCGGCGGTCGGCACGCCCGGCTCGCCCATCCGCATCAGCTGGATCTCGGTGCCGGCGATCTCCTTTTCCGCCTGCACGAAGTAACGGCCATCGGCCCAGACAGCGCTCTCGGTCATGGTGACGACGAAGTTGGAGTTCTCGCCGTGGAAGCCGGAGAAGTAGGTCAGGGCAGTGTAGTGGTCGGGCATATACTCGCTGGCGTGCGGGTCTCCCACCGGGATGAGGTAGACGTCCACGCCGTTTGCCTTCATGGCCTCGCGCAGGGCGGCCAGACGCTCGGGAACGGTATTCATGCTCATGTCAAAAAGCCTTCTTTCTTTATTCTGCCGGAAAAACGTCCGGCGGCGATGGTTTGCTGTCCCTTATTGTATCATTCCGGGGCGCAGAATGCAATTCGCAGGGTTCATTTTGGTCCTGCCGCCCGAAAATGCAAGTAAATTGCAAAAAATGTTACAAATTTCTCATCAAAAAGGCCGGTTTGCCATTGACAGCCTTGTTATAATAGGAGTGTAGGAATTTTACGGGTCAGCACTCAGCGGCCCGGACTGCTTGTAAGGCCCGACGGGCCTGCTGGGCAGCGCCTTTGCGGCGTCTGCATGAAAGAAAGAGGCATTTCAGACTATGACCAAGATCGATATTTTCTCCGGCTTCCTTGGCGCCGGTAAGACCACCCTTATCAAGAAGCTCATCAAAGAGTCCTTTGCAGGCCAGAAGGTCGTGCTCATCGAGAACGAGTTCGGCGAGATCGGCATCGACGGCGGCTTTTTGAAGGAGTCCGGCATCCAGATCAATGAGCTGAACGCCGGCTGCATCTGCTGCTCTCTGGTGGGCGATTTCCGCGCCGCTCTGCAGCAGGTGGTGGAGCAGTACCACCCCGACCGCATCGTCATCGAGCCCTCCGGCGTCGGCAAGCTGTCCGACGTGACCCGCGCTGTCGAGGGCGTGGCCGAGCATCTGGATGTTCAGCTGAGCAGCTTCGTCACCGTGGCCGACGTCAACAAGGTCAAGATGTATATGAAGAACTTCGGTGAGTTCTACGACGACCAGATCAGCCACGCAAGCTGCATCATCCTGAGCCGCACCCAGAACGCCACCGAGGAAAAGATCGCCGCCGCTGTGGCCATGCTGCGCGAGAAGAACCCCACCGCTACCATCGTCACCACCGCCTGGGACGCCCTGACCGGCGAGCAGATCCTGAAGGCCATGTCCACCAAGGACGACTTCAAGGCTGAGCTGATCGCTATGGCTGCCAAGGCCAACGAGGAGCACGCCCACGAGGACGAGGAAGAAGAGCACGAGCACCATCATCACCACGACCACGACGATGAGCACGATGAGCATTGCTGCTGCGGCCATCACCATGACCACGATGACGATGATGATGACGAAGACGAGCACGAGCACCATCATCACCACGACCACGACGATGACCATGATGAGCATTGCTGCTGCGGCCATCACCATGACCACGATGACGATGATGAGGATGAGCATGAGCATCATCACCACCACGACCATGATGACGATGACCACGACGAGCATTGCTGCTGCGGCCATCATCACCACCATCATCATGGCCACGACGCCGATGAGGTCTTCACCAGCTGGGGCGTCGAGACGGCCAAGAAGTTCTCCAAGGCTGACATTGAGCACGCCCTCACCGAGCTGGACACCGGCAATTACGGCATGATCCTCCGCTCCAAGGGCATCGTGGACGGCGGCGCAGACGGCTGGCTGGAGTTCGACTACGTTCCCGGCGAGTGGGAAGTCCGCGCACGCGGCGCAGACGTCGGCGGCAAGCTGGTGGTCATCGGCTCCAAGCTGGATGAAAAGGCCATCGCCGCACTGTTCGGCTGCTGATCGACCCTGAAAGGATAAAAGATTATGGCAAATGAGATCCCGGTTTACCTGTTTGTGGGCTTCCTCGAGAGCGGCAAGACCAAGTTCATTCAGGAGACCTTTGAAGACCCCAACTTCGACTCCGGCGACAAGACCCTTCTGCTGGTCTGCGAGGAGGGCGAAGAAGAGTACAATGAGAAGAAGTTCGCCTTCCCCGGCGTGACCCTCTACAACCTCGAGGACAAGGCCGAGCTGAACCCCCAGAACCTCGCAAAGCTGGCCAGAGAGTCCGACGCAGGCCGCGTGGTCATCGAGTACAACGGTATGTGGATGCTGCAGGACCTGGCAAACAATCTGCCTGAGAACTGGATCGTCTACCAGTGCATCGCCACCGCCGACGGCACCACTGCGCTGACCTACGCCCGCGACAACTCCATGCGTGCGCTGATGCTGGACAAGATCGCCCGCAGTGAGCTCATCGTCTTCAACCGCGCCGAGGCCGTCAACAACGACGCCGCCCGTCAGGAGTTGCACAAGCTGGTGCGTCAGGCATCCCGCAAGTGCGACATCGCCTACGAGTTCAAGGACGGCAGCGTGGCTTACGACGACATCCCCGACCCGCTGCCCTTCGACATCAACGCCCCGGTCATCGACATCCCGGACGACGATTACGGCATCTGGTACATGGACTGTCAGGACGAGCCCCAGAAGTACGCGGGCAAGACCGTCAAGTTCCTCGCACAGGTCTGCCAGACCAACCGTGCCGGCAAGAACAGTTTCGTGCCGGGCCGGTTCGCCATGACCTGCTGCGTACAGGACATCCAGTTCGTGGGCTTCCCCTGCAGCTACGACGGCTGCAAGGCCCTCGAGCAGCGGGCATGGGTCAAAGTGACCGCAAAGGTCGGCTACAAGTTCCATAACATCTACCGCGGCAAAGGCCCGGTGCTCACCGCACTGTCGGTGGAGCCTGCCGAGAAGCCGCTGAACGATGTTGTCACCTTCTCCTAACCGCAACATAACCAAGGAGGTCATGGCATGAAAGCAATCTTCCGCATTCTGGGTACTGCCGCCGCTGTGGCGGCCACCGGTGCCGCCATCGTCATCATGGACAAGCTCCTGAACGAGAAGGCCGCACCCATCATCGAATCCATCGAGTTCCCCGAGGAAGCCGAAAAGGACGACGCAGAGGCCGCCAAGACCGCCGAGGCATACGCCGAGGGTGAGGCTAAGGCGGAGGCCGAAGCCGCCGCACCGGCAGAAGGGACCACTCCCGCTGAGGAGCCCGCCGCCCCTGAGACGGAGGCAGCGCCCGCTGAGGCCGCAGAGCCGGTGGCCCTGCCCGACCTGAGCGAGGAGCGCCCGGTCTGTGACCCCGAGGCTCCGAACTCGAACCCCGTGGAGGCCGGCCCCGCCGTCGCCCCCAAGGACGAAAACGGCAAGTTCGACCCGACTAAAATCGCCGACGTCTCCGACTTCGGCGACTGGGAAGAGCAGGGGTGCAAGGGGTAATTCCCTTTGATCGCAAAAATGCCATCGCGCTTAGGCACGATGGCATTTTTTATCGCTCGTAGTGAATCCAAAGACTCAGAATTTTGATGGTCTTTTCTTCCTCATCGATCTGATAGACCAGTCTGTGCTGTAAATTGATGCGGCGGCTGTATGCGCCGTTCAAATCTCCGACCAGTTTTTCATAGGACGGCGGTTTCTGGAAAGGGTCGTCCCGGATAATATCTATCAGAGCCTTCGCCTTATCTGCCAGATGTGCCGCTTTCAGTTTTGGAACATCCTTCGCTGCTGTTTTGGTGTAGACGATTTTATACATTTACCACTCCACCACATCTTCGTCCAGACATTCGTCCAGAGGCTGTTTCAGGCCGTCCATGATTTTTTCCCTCATGCCGGGTACTGAAACCAGATACAGCGTCTCCATTAAACCGCTGTACTCTTCCGCACTCAGCAGAACGGCATCGCCGTCCTTCGTGCTGATGTTCAGCGGCTCGTTGTACTTGATGGTCTGCTCCACATAGTTGAACGCATTTTTGCGGAAATTAGTGATGTTCGTCGTGGTCATGTTATCGCCTCCTATGTACATAATAGCGTGCATAAAATGAAATGTCAAGCCGTTTCAACGGCTCTCTGCGATTTTTATATGGTTCACCACATTCTCAGAACTTCTACGCAGAGTTCCAACGCTTTCCGCAGCGAATCCTTTCCCCAGTCACGGTCATCATGCTGCTCTGCATTTGCAAGGGAATCCGCTGTGTACAGAATTTGTCCAAAAGCTGCTCCGCGCTTTTTGGCGCAGGCCGCAAGGGCAGCACATTCCATTTCTACCGTTGCGCAGCCTTCGGCCTTCCGGTACGCCACCATATCCCTTGTTTCTCGGAAAAAGCCGTCTGTCGTCCATGTGATGCACTCACGGAAGGGAAGACCCAGCGCACGGAAGGTCTTTTCTATGGCCTGCACCGCTTCCGAGGCCGGTTCTGCATACCGGGCGGCAGGAAGATAGTGATAGGATGTGCCCTCATCCCGCAGCGCTTTGGTCGGGATAAGAAATTCGTTCTCTGCCATTTCGGTCAACACGCCGCACGAGCCTGCCGTAACAATTTTCCTGCACCCGCAAGCAATGAGACAATCCATAAACTGCGCCGCAGCGGGCGCTCCCAGTGGGGCTTGACAGAGGCAGAATTCTTCGCCGTCATTTTTTACAACATAAATCGGGTAGGTCTTTGTGATCGTCTCAAAACGCTCTGCAACTGCCGCGCCCGTCTCGGCGGCATAGGAGTCGATGGTGTCCCCCAGAAAAGCAAAGACACATTTCTCCGGCAGAGTCAGCTGCTCCGCCCCGTGGTTGGGCTTTAATATCTCTGTCGAGTCGAAATCGTATTCCAAAATGGGAAATTCATTTTTCTGTATCACGCTTCACCTCGCGCGATCCGGTTCAGCCTTTCCTTGTCCAATACCTCTACCCCGCCGCGGTAGAGCTTCACGATGCCCTCACCGGCGAAGTATTTCAGCAGGCGGCTCACCACCTCGCGGGCGGAACCCATGTACTTTGCCATCTGGTCCTGGGTCAGGCGGACATCGTCGCCGCCGGTCTTGGTAAGCTCGTCCGCAAGGAAGATGGCCAGCCGCCGGTCGGCGCTCATGAAGAGGATCTGCTGCATCGTCCACATGGTGTCGGAGAAGCGCTCAGCGGTCATCTGGTAGGCGAAGCACCGCACCTCCACGTTCTGCTGCATGAGACTGCGGAAGACACCCGCGCTGATGCAGTAGGCCTCGGTGTCCTCTTCGGCGTCGATGTAGAGGTCAAAGTTCACCGAGTCCATGACGCAGGAGGCGGAGAGGATGCAGATCTCGCCGCCAAAGAGGCGGTAGAGGGTCACGTCCCGGCCATCGTCGGAGAGAAGATACGCCCGGAACTGGCCGGTGCGCAGCAGCAGGATGCCCACGCAGTTCTCCACCGGGCTGTGGACCCGCTCGCCCTTGCGATAACGCACCGGGCGGGTGGTTCGGCAGAGCATCTCCTGCTGTTCGGCGGTCAGCTTGTCCCAGAAGGGGAAGGCACAGGCGAGACACTGGCGGTGCTCGCCGCATTTGGGGATGGGCAGGATCTCCGGCATCTTAAATCACCTCTTCCGCAGCGCTTTGGCGGCTTCGGTGCCTGCCAGAGCGCCCTCATAGACGGCCTTCGCCACCTGCAAAAGCCCGCCGGTGCAGTCTCCGGCGGCGTAGAGACCGGGGACAGTGGTCTGCATTTTTTCATCTGTCACGATGCGGCCGTTCTCCACGGCGGCACCAATTTTCCGGGCCAGCGCCGTACTGCCCGCAACGCCCAGCGCCACAAACACACCCGCCAGCTCCACCACATCGCCGCCGGACAGCTGGACGCCGGTGACTTTCTGCTCGCCGAGGATGGCGTCGATTTTTTCAGGCCGGACAGCCACCTCCGGCGGAAACTCTGCCGCCGGCGGCGCGCCATTCAGCAGGAGGGTGACGCTGGCCGCCACCGGCAAAAGCGCCTGCACCTCATGCAGGGCGTACTCGCCGCTGCCTACCACGGCCACATCTTTGCCGCGATAGAAAAAGGCATCGCAGGTGGCGCAATAGCTGACGCCGTGGCCCTCGAGGCCCGCCAGTCCCGGGATGCGGGGCGTCGCCCGCGAAGCACCTGTGGCGAGGACAACAGCGTCCGCCGGGTAATCTCCATCGAGGGTTTCTACAGTGAGTTTATCGGTATAGGTCAGACCCACGGCCTCGGTGGTCACAAATTTGACACCCACAGCCTTGGCCCCCTCGATGCCCTGACGCTCCAATTCCGCACCCGAGATGGGGGCGGCGAAGCCGTAGTAGTTCTGGATAAGCTCTGCGCGGTCAAGCGCACCCGGCCCCCGGGTGAGGACGGTGGTGTCCACCCCCGCACGGGCAGTGTACAGCGCGGCGGACACCCCCGCCGGGCCGGAGCCGATGATGACGATGTTGGACATAGTGGGCCTCCTTATACTTCTTGTATTATCGTAAAATCCGTTACATTCTTTGCGCGCCGGTGCGCGGGGCTGGTTTTTGCTTTTGGTCAAGTGGCTTGCGCTCCGCGCGGGCCAGAGGCAGAGCTGGTTTTTTCTTTAAGCTGGTTC
>ERZ1026901.293-NODE-293-length-44055-cov-101.084909_pt1 | contig 44055 bp, 19 predicted proteins | sample MGYA00380179_ERZ1026901 | MGnify/ENA primary metagenome ERZ1026901 (study PRJEB33269, sample SAMEA4719815) | human gut metagenome | biome: human-associated habitat; feature: organic feature; material: feces | place: Cameroon | collected 2013-10 ... | reverse complement strand
GATGTTTAGTTACCTTTTGCGGAGATATTCATTTTTGTTTTATAGAGGAAAGGTAACTAAAAACATCTAAAAGCGAACAAACCATACTTATTATTTGTGGATATAGCGCAAAAGCCGTAACTTTGAGAGTCTTAAACTAACAAATCATTATAGTGGAAACAAATCATACCAAGGCATTGGCGACCATGTTTATGGCTTTCGCCTTATCCGCTGCCTCCTATGCAGGAAGCAAAACTGACAAGACTGTAAAGATAAGAATGATAGAGACGACCGACGTGCACGGACGCTTCTTTCCGTACGACTTCATCAATCAGCAGCCTGCAAACGGCTCGCTCGCACGTGTGTCGTCTTACGTCGACTCGCTCCGCACCATCTACGGTGACCGTCTGTTGCTGATGGACGCCGGCGACGTGCTGCAGGGACAGCCCGTCGTCACATATTATAATTATGAGAAGACCGACGCTGAGAACATCGCGGCATCGGTGAGCAACTTCATGCGCTACGACGTGCAGACTATGGGCAACCACGACGTAGAGACAGGACATGACGTTTATGACAAGTGGGTGAAGGAACTGAAGTGCCCTATGCTTGGCGCCAACATCGTCAGCACTGCCACCGGTCTACCCTACATGAAGCCTTACACCGTCTTCAAGCGCAACGGCATCAAGATAGCCGTTATAGGACTGATCACGCCGGGTGTGCCTTCATGGTTGTCGGAGGAGCTGTGGAGCGGACTCCGCTTTGAGGACGCCGTATCGTCAGCACGCAAATGGATGGAGGTGGTGAAGAAGAAGGAGCGCCCTGATGTCATCGTGGGACTGTTCCACACCGGCATCAACGACCGCAGCCTCACCAACGGTTCGCTAAACGACGCCACACACGACATTGCACGCCAGGTGCCTGGCTTCGACGTGATATTCTACGGACACGACCACTCCACTCATTACGAGGAGGTGAAGAGCGCGGACGGATCCGTAACCGTCATCGTCAATCCAGCCAACAACGCCATGTACGTTGCCGACGCGGAGCTTGAGGTGAGCAAGAAGGGACGTAACAAGAAGCTGAAAGTGAACATCGTGGACATGGGCAAGCGCCCTGTCAACCAGAAATACATGAACGCCTTCGAAAGTCAGATAGACGAAGTGAAGAAATACGTGGGTACGGAAGTCGGCTCGTTCACGACATCTATGACGTCACGCGACTGCTATTTCGGTCCGAGCACACTCGTAGACTTCGTGCATGACGTGATGCTGAGCACAAGTGGCGCAGACATTTCGTTTGCCAGTCCGCTGTCGTTTGACGTGATGGTAAAGAGCGGTCCGGCAACTTTGGCTGACATGTATAAGCTCTACAGCTACGAGAACGATCTGTGCGTAATGACGCTGACGGGCAAGGAGATTCGCCAGTATCTTGAGAAGAGCTATGACGGATGGGTGACAACAATGACATCACCCGACGACCATCTTATATGTATGAACAACCGCGACGCGTCACGCGACAAGTTCTTCGGACTGAAGAAGCCTTTCTACAACCTCGACACCGCTGCCGGCATCATCTACGACGTGGACGTAACGAAGCCTAACGGAGAGCGCATTGTCATAAAGAGCATGGCGGACGGCACGCCGTTTGACGAGACCCGCACATATCGCGTGGCTGTAAACAGCTATCGTGCCGCAGGTGGTGGCGGACTGCTCACCAAGGGTGCAGGAATAGACAAGGCACAGCTCGAGAGCCGCATCACATGGCGAGGCGACTACACCTTGCGCGACTACATAATAAAGTACGTGCGCAAGCATTCGCCCATCACTCCTAAAACCCACAACAACTGGCAGTTCGTACCGACAGAATGGACAGCCCCTGCCGCCAAGCGTGACTATCAGACGCTATGGGGAGAACGGGCTAAATGAATTAGGAGTTAGGAGTTTTGAATTAGGAATTGTGCGCCAAGGCGCATTTTGAATTATTCAGTTTTGAATTAAAACAATTAGGGTGTGCATTCTTCCTTGAACAGGAAAAGAATGCACACCCTTGTTTTTTATATCATTTAATTGAACTTTCGCAAGCTCAGTCATTTAATATTTCTACATATTAATGTAACGGCGCTTGGCTGTACGGAAGAAAACCGAGCGGAGGAAGATGGGGAGACGGAGACGATGACCGTTGGAGGTCAGACGCTCCATGCCTGCGCAACGTTTCTGGGCAACACGTCTTGAGAGCCATATCTGACGGCAGTTTTTCGGGAGCATGTAGAAGACGAGGAAGCCGATGGCTATGCCGATGGCTGTGCCTACGAAGACATCGCCGAAATAATGTACGCCGAGATAGATGCGCGAGTATGCCACGCAAAGCGAGAGTGCGAAGAACGAAAAGCCTATCCTCATTCGTCGCGTCATCAGCGTTATGAAGGTTGCCACGCCGAACGAGTTGGACGCATGACTGGAGCAGAAACCGTACTGACCGCCGCGATATCCGTTGACGTAATGGAGCAGATTCTCCACGCCCGGCGTATGCGACGGACGAAGACGTGCGAAGTAGGGCTTCATGACGTGGGACGTCAGCTGGTCGCAGAGCGTCACAGTCAGAGCTACAGCCAGGATTATCAGCAGGCGCTGTCTGTTCTTTGCATCCGCCTTAAAGAGAAAATAAAGGAACACCAAGGCTATCGGCACCCACAACAGGCGGGAAGAGAACACCTCTGACATGGAGTCCATTATGCTGCCTCCGTCGAAGTTGAGCGCCACAGTTGTGCTTGCATCCGCTTTGTCAAGATAATCAATAATTGTGCTCATTAGATTTTAAAGAATTTTGTAGGTGCAAAGTTAGTATATTTACATGTAAAAATGAACATTTTCTTCAACATTTAGTACATATTATACAAATATTATTTTCTTACACTATTATTAAATCAAATCGCATATAAAAAAGGGGTACTGTACGTGCTCCTATAATGCAAAGTTATAGCATAATAAGCATACTGTGCAACCCATGTAATTGCGTTTTAGGATTAAAGTGCAGGAAAGGAGGGACAGACGGTTTAAAATCGTGCTTACGTAGTAATAATTTTTCGTTAATTTATCGAAAAAACACCACTTTCGATGCAACATTTCATGCTTTTCGTACGTCTATAAAAGAGAACCAAACTAAATAATATAATTATGATTTTATCAACAACACCAACCCTTGAGGGACACCCCATTAAAGAGTACAGAGGCATTGTTACTGGCGAAACCATTATCGGTGCCAACTTCATAAAGGACTTCTGCGCTGGCATACGCGACTTCTTCGGCGGACGAAGCGGATCGTACGAGAAGGTGCTCCGCGAAGCTAAGGACACAGCCATGCAGGAAATGATAGATAGAGCCAGCGAGATGGGATGCAACGCCGTTGTGGGCATCGACCTTGACTATGAAACTGTAGGAGAGACTGGTTCGATGCTGATGGTTACATGCAGCGGAACGGGAGTAGTTATCTGAACCACGAATAGTCTAAAACAGACTATAGACAACAGTATATGATAACAACACTCATTATCCTCGCCCTATCGGCAGTATTCTTCGCCATGGGCAAAGTTCGTTCCGACCTCGTCGCCTTGTGCGCCCTCGTCGCCCTTTTGCTCTCCGGAATACTCACTCCGCAGGAGGCTCTCTCGGGATTCTCCAACTCAGTGGTGATAATGATGGTGGGACTGTTCGTCGTGGGCGGTGCAATCGTGCAGACAGGACTGGCTAAGAAAGCGTCGGGCAAGCTGATGACATTGGCTGGCGACAACGAGTTAGGACTGTTTCTGCTGCTTATGGTGGTGACGGCTGTCATCGGCGCCTTCGTCAGCAACACCGGCACCGTGGCTCTCATGATGCCCATCGTGGTGAGTCTGGCACAGAAAGCCAAGATAAGAGCGAGCCGCCTGCTTATGCCTTTGGCGTTCGCCAGCAGTATGGGTGGCATGCTAACCCTGATAGGAACGCCTCCCAACCTTGTCATCCAAGATGCGCTGACGGAGAACGGCTTCGAGCCGCTGCGCTTCTTCAGCTTCCTCCCCGTAGGCATTGTCTGCATCGTGGTGGGCATCATCGTGCTGCTGCCTCTCAGCAAGCGCTTCCTTAACGGCAGCAAGAACCAAGACGGAGAGAGCCGTCCGGCACGCGGCAAGTCATTGGACGACCTCATGGAAGAATATCGTCTTACGGACAATCTCGCCGTCTTCACCGTCGGAGCAGATTCGCTTGCCAACGGAAAGACTCTTGCCGAAATGGACATTCATCACCGTTACGGGCTGACCGTGCTGGAGGTAAGACGCATAAAGAAAGGCCATTCACCGCTGATGAAGGAGGTGGAGCAGCGTCTTGCGGGTCCCGACACGAAGCTCACGGACGGTGACATCGTATATGTGAGCGGCGACTGCAAGCAGGCGGAAAGCCTTGCTTCTGACATGGGACTGAAGAAAGCCACGGAAGAAATAGCGTTCTATGATATAGGTATAGCCGAGATAGTGCTGATGCACAATTCTCGTCTGTGCGGCAAGACGCTGAAGGATGCCGGTCTGCGCCGACTCTATAATGTTAACGTGCTGGGCGTAAGACGTGGCGACAGCTACGTCAATGACAACCTTGCGGACATGGAGTTCCGTCAGGGCGACATTCTTCTGATTCAGGGGAAATGGAATAACATACAGCGCATCGCTGATGTGGCTGAAGGCATCGTGGTCATTGGTCAGCCGTTGGAGCAGGCATCACGTGTGACGCTTGACTATAAGGCTCCGCTTGCCGGTGTCATAATGCTCGCCATGATAGCGATGATGGTGTTCGACTTCATCCCCGTAGTTCCCGTCACAGCCGTAATGATAGCCGGACTGCTGATGGTCATTAGTGGATGTATTCGCTCCGTGGAGGCTGCTTACAAGACCATCAACTGGGAGAGCATTGTGCTCATAGCCGCCATGCTGCCTATGTCGGTGGCATTGGAGAAGACGGGAGCATCGGCTCTCGTGGCAAGTCTGCTCGCCGACAATCTCGGTCAGGCAAGTCCTTACGCTCTTCTCGCCGGTGTCTACTTCACCACATCGTTCCTCACAATGTTTATCAGCAACACGGCTACGGCTGTGCTTATGTCGCCCATTGCTATCACTTCGGCAGCTGCCATCGGCGTAAGCCCCTACCCCATGCTGTTCGCCGTAACCTTGGGAGCAAGCATGTGCTTCGCCTCACCGTTCTCAACACCGCCAAACGCTCTGGTTATGCAGGCAGGTGGCTACACGTTTATGGACTATGTGAAGGTGGGATTGCCGTTGCAGATAATAATGGGAATCGTAATGATAGGCGTATTGCCGCTGCTGTTCCCATTCTAAAGAATTACGAATTAGGAGTTATTCATAACTCCTAATTCATAATTCCAAATTCAATATACGCTAAGCTCAGCAAGCTGATGCTTATCCATAGCATAATGCCTTGGACGAGTGGGCGTGCACCTACGCTGCGCAGGGTTTCGCGGGTGAGCGAAGCTCCGATGAAGAAGAGCGAGAGGGTGATTAGGTGCTTGGCAAGCTTGTTGACGGCTCCACTGAATGCGCCGCCCATGCCGGCTATGCTGTCGCCGAGGAGCGAGGCATTGCTGAGGATGTAGGTATTGAAGAGGATGGCAATGATAAACCAGATGATGAATCGTGGAACACATGAATACCACGGCTTCTGCTTGCCGCTCTCCGCTGCCAACGACTGACGGAAGAAGAAGGGAGTGACGAGCGCCAGGATGACTATCCATAAGGCACGAGTCAGCTTGACGGTGGTTGCCACTTCCAAGGCGCTGACTCCCTGCGATGCCACCAGTTCAGGGTGCATCTGGTCGTAAGCCGCACCTGCTCCCACTACAGAAGAAGTGTCGTGGATGGCTATTGCCGCCCACATACCGAACTGCTTCATCGTCATGCCAAGATAGTCGCCGATGTATGGGAATACGAAGAGGGCTATGCCGTTGAGCACGAACACCACGCCGAGCGCCACAGACATGCTCTCCGCCTTGGCACGTATGATGGGACCGACGGCGGCTATTGCCGAACCGCCACAGATGGCAGTACCTGAACTGAGCAGATAACTGGTCTGCGAGTCCACCTTAAGGAGCTTTCTGCCGAACAGCCAACCAAGAGCCAACGTGCCGAACACGCTCACAATGGTGAACATCATTCCCTCGCTTCCTGATGCTAACGCCGCATTGACGTTCATTCCGAAGCCAAGTCCGATGACAGAATACTGAAGGAGCTTCTTCGACATCACCTTGTTGAAGTCGGGGAAGGTCTTACCGAAGATAAGGGCGAAGGCGAAGCCCAATGCCAAAGCCACGGGCGACGTTGCCCAATGTGCTGCCCATGAAGCGCTGCCCAAATCCAAATGGAACACTTCTTCGGCGAAACCAAGCAGAAGCGACGCTCCGAGCAACGCCACAATAGCAATGTAGATAATCTTGTTTCGTGTCATATACGTATCTTTGTATGTTTATGTGATTATTGTTCTTCTTCTTATTCCACTATGCTTTGCCCTACCACAAAGCCCATGCTCCATGCTGCCTGAAGGTTGAATCCGCCCGTAATGGCGTCCACGTCAAGCACTTCTCCTGCAAAGAACAGATGAGGACAGACGCGGCTCTCAAGCGTATTCATGTCCACCGACGACAGCGACACGCCGCCACACGTCACAAACTCATCGCGGAAACGTCCCTTTCCGCTTACCGTATAGATGTCGTTGGTAAGCGTTTCGACGAGTCGGCTCGTGTCTTTCTTGCCCAGTTCTCCCCAGCGCTTCTGCTGCGAAAGTCCCAGCTTGTCAATGATGTACGTCCAAAGACGTGACGGCAGGTTGAACGGACGCACTGATGCAAGCTGCTTCTGCGCGTTGAGGGTCATTATCTCTGCCACCTCTTCGGCAGCCACCGAGCTGCGTGTCACGCCGGTCCAGTTTACTGCCACCTTCGTCCGGTAGTTGTTCTCATGCAGCAGACGCGCCGCATGGGACGAAAGCTTGAGCACAGCCGGACCGCTCATGCCCCAATGCGTTACGAGGAGTGCGCCCTCTGCACGGTGCTTTGTACCGGGAATAGCAGCCACAACGGGGTCGACCACCGTTCCCATAAGCGTCAGGAAGTCGGCATCATTAATATTAAAAGTGAAGAGAGACGGTACGGGATGCTCTATCTCGTGTCCTAAACGGGCATGCACATGCAGCCCCTCACCCTTCGGAGCGCCACCCGTGGTTACTGCCACCCTATCAAAGTCAGCCTCATAGCCGCTGGCGAAGCTGAGATGGAGCGTCTCGTCAGCGTTCTGACTGATGTCCATAAGCTGATAACCGCAGAGCGGGCGCACGCCCAGACGGGTGGCAAGTCGTGTGAGGCATGAGATGATGGTCTGCGAGTCCTGCGAGGCAGGGAACACACACTCGTCGTCCTGCGTTACGAGCTTTACGCCTTCACGCTCAAACCACTCGTAGGCATCAGTGTGGCAGAAGCGCTTGAGCAGACGCTTCATGAGTTTGTGTCCGCGGGGGTAAGCTTGCTTGGCATCGCTGATAAGCGCAAACGAGTTGGTGAGATTACATCTTCCGCCACCCGTTATCGCCACCTTAGCAAGCATCTTTGTGTTCTTTTCGAATATGGTTATGTCGGCATCAGGATTGCGGCGCTTGGCTTCTATGGCTGCAAAATAGCCCGCTGCGCCACCACCGATGACGGCAATACGTAAGGATGAAGTCATTATCGGATTGGTTGTTAAAATGGTTTGCTACTGCAAAATTACGAATTTCATCATATAGTACCTACTTTATCAATAAAAAAATGCCACCAAATATACCGATGACATCTTCCAGGACTCATACGGATTTATGTGGATCAGCACCCACACCGGCGGACTGGTGCGCTACGACGGATACACAAACTCCTTGAAGGGCAAAAGTGCAATAAAGACTAAAGTTTTTGTCCTTTTAAGGAGTTTTTTTATGATATATCACACTTAAGCCATTAACATAATATAACAATATTACTTTTAAAAAACTTCATGCAATAGCATTGTAATTATTGCATTTTTTATAATTTTGCAGTCAGAATATGTTGAGATTAAACATTATTCTTCAACGAATTAACATAAATTGAGTCAGGATTACAAACGATTTTACGGTAAGTGAAATATCTTATAGTGATAATTACAATGATTTCATGCTTCGCTATGGACACGGTAGCTCAGGTTAAGACCACTGACAGCACCTTTGTCCGAAATTCGCGTCCCATCCAATTTATTGTAAACAGAATAAACATCAGCGATCAAGACAGGAAGTGGATAACAGAAGTCCTCATTCCTCAACTTGAAGCGTTGGGCGATAGAGGCATTGTGCTTGGACGTGCCACGGCATCACCTGAAGGTCCATACGACAACAACTGTCGTCTGGCGAAGGGACGTCGTACCTCTGTGGACCGACTGCTCGGCAGTTACGGCATCAGCAAGGACCGCATACGCTATGATGTCGTGCCCGAAGACTACGCCCTCCTTCATACACTGATGCGCATCGGCAAGGATAAGAGATTTCATGAGGTAGACTCGCTCATAAACCATTATGGCATCAACAGCACTCGCCTTAAAGAGGCGATGAAGCGATATGACGGCGGTAAGCTATGGCGCTATGTGCTCAAGGAGTATTATCCCGTATTGCGTGCCGTGCGAATAATGGCGATAGACAAGCGACAGCTTCTTGGTCTGGACGACAACGGTCTGACATCGCAGCCTTTGGCAGTGATGCCGACAACAGTCCCGAACAACGTGCAGCTTAACATTCCCGTTTTCCCTTACAGCGACTATACGGTTCTGCCACGCCGAGAGCTATTGAGCGTTAAGACCAATCTGCTCCTCGACTTCGCTTACATGCCTGGTTACGACCGCTTCTGCCCCATCCCTAACGTGGCTATTGAGTATTACCCGCTTCACGGTCACTTCACGTACGGAGCGAGTTTCGACGGTCCGTGGTGGCAGCACTACGACGACCACAAGTACTTTCAGCTACGCAACTATCAGCTCCACACCCGCTATTATCTGCGAAGCGGCGACATCCGTGAGCGTCCGTTGGGACAAGGAGCTGCTTTCAAGGGACTCTACTTCAGCCTTTACGCGCACGCCTACCTATATAATATATGCTTCGGAGAGAAACGAGGATGGGAAGGCGAAGGTTGGGGCGCTGGCATGGGCATAGGATATGTGATGCCGTTGGGACGCTCTGAGCATTGGCGACTGGAGTTCGGCTTGCAGGCTGGATATCTCCACACGCTCTACGATCCCTATCAATGGAAGTGCCCTGTCGACCCCGACACGGACACAGAGCAATATTACTATAAATGGTACGGTGATGCCAAGGACTTCCGCAAGAGACAGCATCGTTATTCTTGGTTGGGACCCACCCGATTGGAGATAACGCTCAGTTACGACTTGCTCTACAGACGGAACATTAAGAAGAAATAAGGTAATGATGATTAATAGGATAATGGCTACATGCCTCGTCGTTTCGTGTCTCGCAACAACAAGTTGCGAGCGCGAACCGATGCTTCATCTTCATCAAGGCGGAAAAGATATTGATATGCAGATTCCTGCCATCGACCTCAATCTGAAGGTCGTATGGAACTATCTGTTCAAGTACGACGTCGAATATGACTGGCAGGCGGAATGGACGTACGGTTGGGACGATACAGACATCTCGATGTTCGGTCCAATCGGCTATACGGAGCCTCATGCCTTCGAGGTGCGACGCTATTTCACCGGCAGCACGCAGTACGGCACCCACCGCTCTCCTTACAAGCACACCATCAGCGGCAACTCCCTCTACGCCAAATACGACTTCGGCTTTTGGGACATCCTTGCATGGAACTACATCGACACTCCCGACGGCGTGCAGAGTGTGCGCATTGACGAGACGTCGACGTACGACTATGTCACGGCATACACAGGACAGACCATGAATCCGTCTTCGTATAACGCGCCACACTTTACCCACTCGTTCTATCAGCCGGAGGAACTCTTCTCCAGTTACGAAAAGGGCATTGACATCAACAAGAATCTGGAAGGATTCGTCTTCGATGAGGAGCGCAACTGCTGGGTACGTACGCTCGAAACACAACTCCAGCCCCTAACTTATATTTATTTAGTGCAAGTGATTCTCCATCATAACAACCGCAACGGCAGGAAGGTTACCTCCATCGACGGCAATGCCAACCTCAGCGGCATGGCTCGTTCCGTCAATGTCAATACGGGCGTGACCGGAACGGACGCCATCACCGTAAACTTCTACATGCGAATGAAGCAGGACGTGACGGACAAGAAGGGGGAGACGGTGGACGTGATAGGTGGCAAGGCGCTGACATTCGGCATGCCCAAGCTCAATCCATACAAGCTCGACACACGTTCTTACCTTGAGTCGTTGGAGAAGGTGGCAGAGGCAGACCTCAACAACCGACACTACGTGGACGTGAAGATGCAGTTCTATAACGGTAAGGACTCCACCATCGTCTTCGACGTCACCGACCAAGTGCGCCGACTCTATCGCGGTGGCGTCATAACCGTGGAGCTTGACATGGACAAAGTACCCATCCCTAACCGAGCCGGTGGCTCCGGCTTTGATGCCGTAGTGGAAGACTTCGAGGAGAAGCAATGGGAGTTTGATATGTAACAACATATATATATGTATTCAAGATTTTAATAAACAAAACAATACAAACTATTATTTATTTAAAGATTATGAACAAGTATTTTCTTTATGCCGCTTCAGTATTGGCGCTCGCCAGCTGCTCAAGCGACGACTTCTTGGGTGAGAACTCAGGAAACGGACAAAATGCATTATCTGCAATTAATTTCGGTGGAAATGCCGGCAAGATTACTCGTGCAACACAGAACACAGGAACTCCACAGGAGATGCTCGACTACCAGTTCAAGGTGTATGGTGTGAAGAAGATGAGTGAAAACGGGGTAGATAAGTTTGAACCTTCATTCACTAATTATTCTGTTTGGTATGATGATGCAAAAAACACTACCTCAAATACTAACGGATGGGAGTATGTAGGAACTAAGGGTACGACTCATGGTAAAGGAAATGTCACGTTTAAAGACGACCAATATATTAAGTATTGGGACTACGCAGCTGAAGAGTATCACTTCGTTGCAGGTTCACCAATTTATGCTTTCACATACAATAAAAATGAAGATGCAGATAAGGTAGGTATGAAAATTCCATCAGCTACCATAACTGGTCTCGCAGGTCATATCAATGCCAACAACACAGAAACAGCTCTCAAGACAGATCCTGTGTATGTAGCAACTCCAATAATAGTTGCCAAGAAAGACTACCAAAAGCCTGTAAAATTTGAATTTAATCGTCAGCAGGCTATGGTTCGCGTAGGTATTTATGAGACTATTCCTGGATATTCTATTACAGAAATAAAATTCTATGCTTACGATGATACAGATAAAGGCAATTTAAAAGCCACTGACAAAAAGAACATCATCCTTACTTCTGCTAAAGAAGACTACTTTGTTGGTGGTAGTGATGTTAAGGGAACCATTACTTATAATTGGACAGGAGCAACTCCTTCTTACACCTACACATATACTGATGAGACATCTCTTATAAAGAGACAGAACTGGTATGCAGGTAAGTTGGGAACTCTTGCCATAACATCAACAGCGGCCGTAGCAGAACTCTATGGTACAGACAATGATATGTCAACTAATGGTTACTTCACTGTACTCCCTACACCTACTGCGACTACAGCTGCCCCAATCCTCATCAAGTGTGACTATACTCTGTCTGCAGATGATATCTCAGGCGAGACTATCAAGGTTACTGGTGCAACAGCAGCTATCCCTGCAGCATATAGCAAGTGGGATGTAAACACTCGCTATACATACCTCTTTAAGATTTCACAGAACACTAATGGCTATACAGGCGATGATCCTACCAAAGCGGGTCTCTACCCTATCACTTTCAATGCAGCTGTGAAAGAATCAACAGACGCTATGCAGGGTACTGTGACAACAGTTTCAACTCCATCTATCACTACTTATCAGAAGAGTTCGGTAACAAATGCCTCTGTTGAGTATAAGACAGGCGAGGCTATCTATGCTACTGCTACTGACAAAGATGGTAAAGAATATACACTTAAAACTGATGGCACAGTTGGTAATGTTCAGGTTTATAAGCTTTCGAAGGAAAGAAACGAGGCAGAGCTCCAGGTTTTAGCAATTGTAAATGCAGAAATCAAGGATGAAAACAAGACTCAAACAATTGTTCCTTCAACAGAAACAACAGTTGGTAATGTTACACTTGCAGCTAACAAGTATCTTTCATTCACTCCAACTGCAGAAGGTTTCTATGCTATCCAGTATCTGGTACAAGCAGCAAAAGGAACAACCCCAGCCGTTTACGCCTATAAGGTGGTATATGTAAAAGCTGCGACAAAATAACAGAGTAAAAATATACTGAACTTTCGTAAATAAGCTCTACATGCCTTTAAAGGGCAGAAGGGCTGAAGTTCAAAAGATGACAACCGGACGGGGAAATTCTCCCCGTCCGGTTCCTATGTTAAAAACACAACGAAAAAAGACATGCAAAACTTCCGCATCTTGTCATTTTTTATCTCGGCTTTATGCCTTTTATCCTGCTCCTCAGAACAGGATAAACCAGAGACACCAGAGCCTAAGCCAAACGTGGAAATCGCATTCGGCGGTGCCAACGGTACATGGCAGGATGCACCCACAACGCGTGCCACAAACACCGGCCTCGAAACACTTTTCACTTCGTTCCGCGTCTGGGGATATAAGACCACATCAGACGTTTCCGCCTTGTCGTCGTCACAGATTGTGATGGACGGCTATAAGGTTCTTTTCACTCAGGGCAGCGCGGGCAACACCGCCTCCAACACTGCCGACTGGGAATACGTGGGCATCGAAAACCCGATGCTCTCCATTCCGCAAACCATAAAATACTGGGATCATTCTGCCACAAGCTATCGCTTCTTCGCTTACAGTCCCTTCCGTTCCGACGTCACCGTCACCACCCCGACTGCCGCTGCTCCCAACGTCAGCCTCTCCTTTCCCTTTGAATATTCCGATGCTGCCACAGCCACATCGTCCCCATACGCCAGCCGTCTCTGGCTTGCCACCCCATCCTCCAACGTCACATCAGCCTCATCGCCCGCTTACGGATCGTGCGTGACGCTCACCTTCGCCCCCATCATCGCCAAGGTGCGCTTCCGCTTTACTTATCCCAACGGCACGAAGAGCGTCACAATGAGGAACATACAGTTCAGCGACAGCCGCTTCCTTGACGGCGCATCCAAGGCAGACACCCCTCTCCGTGGCACCATCACCGCCACCTATCCCCTCACCGGCATACCGTCAAGCCAGCTGCCCGTCATCACGATGGCGCCCGCATCAACCGATGCCACTGGTCAGATTCTCCTCACCGTCCCCTACGAAGAAGCGTCGGACGCTGTCCACATCCTCAAGGACCCCACCCTCTACCAGAAATGGTATTACGTGCCGCCCCTCGCCAACATCCCCTACGAGCAGGGCGCTTACACCATAACCGCCAACATCAGCGGCAAGAAAGTGTCTGCCACCGTTCCCTCACAGTACATGCAGTGGAAGGCAGGCTACCAATACACCTACATCTTCAAGTTGTCTGACGTTGGCGACAACATCACCTTCGCCGACCTGCAAGTGGAGCAATGGCTCCCCGGTGCCGAAATCAAGAACGACGGCAACGGCACGCAGGAATGGTAAAAACATATATATAATACAAGCATGAAGCATCTAAGTTCCATAGCAGCTATTATCTCCCTCGCAAGTCTCAGTGCTTGCGATTCTTCCGACATGCCCATTCAGCATGCCGACAGCTACGGCTACATCACCTTCTCGGCACAGTCGCAGAAGATTCTCACCCGCACCAATCCCTACGAAGCATACAGTCCTGAGCGCCACCCTGCCACGATGGGCGTCTTCGGCTATCAGGACAACGACATGGCAGCCTCCATCTTCCTTAACGAGACTGCCACGTATAACGCTTCCACGCAGAGTTGGCCTACGGCGACGCCGAAGAGATGGGCTGATTATCCCAACGCTTCCACGTTCAGCTTCTTCGCATACATGCCTCAAACAGAGGGGGCAACGCTGACAAAGACTCTCAACGGCACCTGCATTCTCTCCTTCCCTTTCTCCATGAATAGCCCCAAGTCGCCCGTCATCTTCGACACTAAGGCAGCGCCCATCATCTGCGCTCTCCCCATCAGCAAGGGATCGATAACCACGGAGAATGAAGACCGCCTCATCAATCTGAAGTTCGACCAGACCCTTACCGGCTACAGCCTTTCCTTCAGACTCGACGCTAAGATGAACGCCATCCGACATTTCCGCATCCATAGCGTCACGATCTCGGGCAATCTCGCCACATCGTGCACCGTCTCACGATCTTACACGTGGGACAACGCCACTAACAGTTGGAGCGCTTCAGACATAGGATGGTCTGACGTCCATCGCGCAGAGTTCGTCGATACGCCCATCCCCTACAAGGGCTACGACAGCGAGGCATACGACGATGCCACGCAGACTGCCATCGTCACCTCTGAGGGCTATACGCAATGGGGATCAGACTTCTTTACCATCCCCGATGCTGACTTCACTCCCAAAATAAAAGTGACATACGACGTGGAGCTGATAGCCGAGGACGGCAAGACGATGGTGACACGAAAGAACGCCACCTCAGTGATAACCCTTAACAAGGACAACTTCGGCAACCTCACAACGGGCAAGACAGCAATGATCAGCCCCATCCGCATCCTCATACAGCCTCGCTATCTGTATGTGCTGGCAGACCAGGATGCCTATACGGGACATCTGCTGATAGATTGATTTAGGACATAGCAAACAGTTAAAAACTTCAATATAAGTACTTGAAAATGAACTTACATTTCTCAAATTGCATATATCGTAAACTTTTCTTCTTACTCACCTTCCTGCTTGTCAGCGCCCAGATGGTGTTGGCGCAGCAGGACTCCACTGTCGACACCGAACCTAAAGTGTATGGCAACGTCTATGACGGCACGCCCTACTATGCCGACAGCTATGAGTCAGGCGACGGATCGAAGGACAAGCCGTATCTTATCAGCAACGACATGCAGCTGGCTAAGCTTGCACACGACGTAAACAACGGCATATCTTTCTCCGGCAAATACTTCAAGCTTACTAAGGACATCGACCTAAGCAAGGCGTTGTGGACTCCTATCGGCGTTACCAACCCAAGCACAAAAAGATTTTTCAACGGTAAGTTTGACGGCGACGGACACACAATCAGCAACATGCACATCGTCTGGACCTATGATTCAGGCACGGAGATATCGCTGGGTCTTTTCTCAAGACTAAGTGGTGCAAATGCCAATGAGACATCATTCGCTACTGTAACCAACCTTACTGTCAACAATGCACGCATTGAGAAGAAGGCTGGACACACGCCCAAAGCCACCGGTACCATAAAGATTGGTATCCTCGCTGCCGACCTTAGCCAAAACGCCGAGATAAGCAACATCATCATCCGCAACTCCATCATTACGGACAATGAAGAGGCTTACGCTCTGAAGAACAAGCTCAGAATTGGCGGTATCGTCGGCTACTTGGATGCCTTCCGGTATTTCAGAATATACAACATCTCTGCCGACACTAAGATTAATATGCTTTCTGCCGCAACTCTCAATGGCGTTGACGGACAGGCATCTGTCTCTGGCGGTATTGGTGCGGCAAGTAACTTGCAGCCGCAAGGCGCACTAAGCGTCTGGCCTACAAACATATACGTACATAGCACACAGATAAAGACAAATGCCAATAGCGCGAAATGCTATAGAGGTAGTGTTGTCTCATATATAGGTAAGGACAATTTCTCCAATTCGGTGAAAAACACATGGTATTTCACACCCGATAACAAAGTGTCTGGCAACCACACCTTTAATTATGGTACGGAGAAGGAATCCAAAACGTTCGGCAAAACCTTCACCGAAATTGCCAACGCTTACATCAACGACAATAAACTCGACCGCAAGACTTGGGCTTACTCTGCCACGTCCAACAGTTTCGCTTTCAGCTCTATAGCTCTGAAGATGGAGCGTGGCAAGGAGGACGTGCTGACCGTTGTTGACGAGGAGGGCAATGCCATGAATGACGTTTACGACTGGTATGTGTCGCACGGCAATGCTGAGCCGGTGAAGGTAAACACCGACAAGCTCAATCCCTTCTCTCTCCCCCGTCAGACATACGCCCAGTCTGTGTATGCCACCGACGGCAACTCCACCACCAATACTCTCATCGTAAACCCCATCACGCTTTCGGCAAGTCTTACGACAAGCAAGCGTGACTTCACCGTCAACGTCACCAACGACTCCGAGGAAGGTCTCACTAATGACGAGCTTGGCCTTGACATCACCTACGAATGGTATAACGGTACGGAGCGCCTGACCTCCATCCCCACTTCGCAGAACAAAGTAACGCGCCCTACGGACACTTCCGCCGGACGCAAGTATTACTGTAAGGTTACGGTGAAGAGCGGCTCATCAATATTGCTTGAGAAATACGTGAGTGCCTCGGTGGTGGTTTATCTGTGCCCTGCCGATTTCACCACAACTGACGGCAAGACATACACGAAAGGCGAAGACCGACTGGATGACGACTCATGGGGCTACACTTCCGATAAGCCTATGCTTACATGGCAGGGAGCCTACAGCAAGCTGTCAGCCAAAGGTTCGTGGGACGAGAACACCATCGTCCTTATGGGCACCAGTTCGTCAGACGTTACCCTTACTGGATTCTGCCTCACCAGCAACTATCGGGGCGAGAGCCTTCTTACGTACAATGACTGGGCAAATGCAAAGCGCAATAATCCCCAGCTCTTCCGCAATACCACTATCACGGGCAAGTGGGATAAGGACTACGAAGGCAAGATAGAGATAAAGGGAGCGTCAAGAGGTCTGCCCATCTGGGGAGACACCCGCTTCGAGAATCTCACCTTCGCCATGAACGGCGGCGACCGCTATAAAATCATCTACTGCCAGTATAACAACATCCTCATGGATGAGGGCATACGCATGACGGGATTCAGCTATAACTCACCCGACTACGGCACCATCGACGGTGCCGTGACCAACGCCCTGCACATCTTCGGCGGCATCAACAACGACGGCCGCTTCTATCCGCTCAACAATCCTGACAGCATCGCAGCCTATAACAAGTCGATGCCTCATGGCAAGGAGGGATTCAGCATCAGCGTCAAGTCCGGATTCTATTCCTGTATAAGTGCCGGAGGTCGTCAGACGGTGACAATGGTCAAAAACAACGGCGTGACAGAGCCAGCCAAGCAGAACGGTATTATGGGCACACCCCAACAGCCCATAAAGTGCACCATCGACATCGACATTGACCGTGAATGGAACGACCTCCACAACAAGCCGCGTATGGTGACGATGAACGACAGCACAAAGAAGGAGAGCGCCAACGACTATGACGTCGGTGTCATCCTTGCCGGCAACCACGAGGGCGCCATGTATGCCGACGTCAATATCATCATCAGAAGCGGCAAGGTGGCTCGTGTTGTCAACGGCACATTAGGTGCTCAGACCGAGCTGACGCTGCCTTACGGTGACAAGACATACAACGTGCCCTGCAATACGTTCATGGGAAGAGCCAACATCACGCTCGACCCGTCGTCGTCCGTAAACAACAAGGACGAATACACAGACAAGCGTGTCATCATAACCGAGCTTTATGGTGGCAGTACGGGCCGTGGACATACGGGCAACGTGGTTGTCAACAATCCCTTCTACGGCATCAGCACCGTCACCATCAACGGTGGCACCTTCCAGATTCTGCCTGAGAAAAACGACAAGAAGGACAACATTCTCTGCGGCATCTTCGGAGCCGGTGCGGGCGGTATGAACGGCATCGGATATGGCGACGACGCTGCCGACACCCACACGCCCGACGATCGCATTCCTTACTGGAACGACCGTCGCGACGTGATGCTCTACGGACCCTACAGCATAGCCAAGGACCGTCTGGTGACATACAGCTGCTACAACACTGACACTCAGGACTCCACCGTGATAAGCCCGAAGGACACACGCTCCGAAATCATCATCAATGGTGGCGAGTTCGGTTACGCTTCCGCTCCCATCGACGGCATCTACGGCGGCGGCAGCGGCTTTATGAGCAAGAGTCTGTGGACCAAGCAAGCAGCCACACCGAGCCAGTACGGAGGCAACGTGTATGGCAACGGCAATGAAACGAACGTCGTGACATCTCTGACCATTAATGGCGGCGAGTTTTATTGCGAGAAGGGTGTGTTCGCTGGCGGACGCGGCACCGACTATTTCTTCTCCACTAACGCGTACGGTGGCAACATCAACAACGGCAACTATAAGTATAAGGAACTGGGCAAGACCTACGGCAACGTGAAGCTGACCATTAACGGCGGCATCTTCCATTGCCCTGTCTTCGGCGGAGGCTACGGCGTGGCAGACGCCAAGCAACGCAATCCTGACAACATTGAGACCCTCTCACGCATTGAGACCCTCTCACGCATGGCTCGCATCTATGGCAAGTCTGACGTGAACATCCAGGGCGGCGTATTCTTTAATAATGTATACGGTGGCGGCGACATGGCTGTGGTGGAGAACCGCGGCGGCGATGCCACCAATGTCGTTATCGGTAACAATGCTGACATCCGCGGCTCCGTATTCGCAGGAGGCAACGGTCGTCGCCGTCGTCCTTCCACACAGACATTCGCCGCGAACGACAGCCTTACGCAGCATCCCGACTCGGTGGGCTTGGTCATAGGCAATGCCAACGTCAGCCTCATCGGGTCAGCCGAACAGGCACCTTACGTGTATGGCGACATCTTCGGTGGCGGCAATTTAGCTCAGGTCAGCGCCGACACCTACGTCAGCATCTATGCGGGCAACATGGCTGGTCAGATTTTCGGCGGCGGCAACGGCTACATCAACGGCAACACCATCACCTATGCCGACGTTCTCGGCAACACCAACGTGATGTTGGCGCAGGACGAAGGCAGTATGAGCGGCGAGGGCGGACACAATGAGAATAACGAGTTCTCAATCAATGTGATATGGAACCGCAAGTGGTCGGCAGACAAAAACCGCTTCTACGTCTGGGACTCTGACATCAAGGACTCCCTGGACGAGCCTTCCATTGAGGGAGCCGTGTACAAGAAAGACGAGTTCTTCGCCAACGGCAAGTTCCTCAATCCTCATAACATCTACGGCGGAGGCAACCTTGCCTGCAACGTCGCAGGAAAAGCCACCGTTCTCGTACAGAAGGGAACTACTCCCTACGATCTGCTCACGACAGACGAATGGAAGCAGGCTTATACGGACAACGACAATCCTCACTTCAGCGTATTCGGCGGCGGTTACGGTCAGCTGACGAAGGTCGGAAGCACCGATGTTACCGTCAACGTAGACGGCGATTACGGAAAATACGACACGGAGGTGGACGATAATTATCAGATGGCGCCGCCTAAGATTTCCGAAAGTGGCACTTTCGCCACTCACGCCGAACGAAGCACAACAACTATATTGCCGGTTTTCGACAACTCTATGGGCATCCCTAACTTTACAGTATGGGGCGTTTTAGGAGGCGGTTATGCTGGTACGGTGGCTGACAGCACCAAGGTGACGGTGAACGGCAAGACCTTCGTCCATCGTGTGTTCGGCGGTGGCTTCGGCGACCCAGCCTCCATCAAGGACAACACCACGGGACAGATTGGCGGCAAGACGGAGGTGTATTTGTGCGGCGCACGCATACACGGCGACGTGTTCGGAGGTGGCGCCGGTCTGAAACCCACGACTCCTTCTTCCGACCACTTCGTCAATGTAGCTCGCGTCATCGGCACCACCAAGGTGGACATCTCTGACGATGCCAAGATTTACGGCAATGTGTATGGCGGTGGCGACAATGCCAACGTGGGCGAGTATGTCTCTGCCAAGCCTTCCACATATTACTCTACCGACTCGCTTCGCAGCATCACAACTCTCAATCAGACCGACGGCACCTTCGTAAGCTACGAGGCTGTGGGCTACCGTTCGTTCGTCAATATCTCCGGCGGCACCGTCTTCGGCGAGGTGTATGGCGGCAGCAAGGGTCTGAAGAAGGCAGAGGCTGACCATTATGAAAACGTAGGACGCATCAACGGCAATACGCTCGTACACATCACCGACAGCAAGCCCGGCAACGATGATACTGACAAGGACAACATCGTGCCCTACGTATGGAGCAACGTCTACGGCGGATGTGCTTACGGCACGGTGGACGGCAATACGCTCGTACACGTCGAGGGCGGCATGCTCGGCAACAGCGTCTTCGGCGGCGGATATGGCGACGTGCGCATTGACAACAAGGAGAATCCTGCTGACGAGGTGCTCGGACGTAAGGACACAGACGGCAAGGGCACCTACGCCAACATCCTCGGTAACACGAAGGTGCAGATGGACGGCGGCACGTGGATATGGAACCGCAAGGCAGACCAGAAAGGCAACATCACCACATGGACCTCGGCAGACGCTGACAGCAAGCGCGTATGCAACAACAAAGAAGAGTTTATGCGTCTCGTCCTTACAATGGTTGCTGCCCAATCGCTTGACAGCATCACCGATACTGCAACCAAAGAGGTAATAAACCGAATCAGGAACGACAAGAACACGAGTCTCTTCTTCGATTTGGACAGACGTATGTTCGCCAACCATCATAACATCTTCGGCGGCGGCAACCGTGCCTGCAATGTGGGCACGACGGGAGACAACAACACGGGCAAGGCCGTGGTCATCGTCAATCATTCGCCCCTTGAAGACATTAAGGACTCGAAGGGAAAGACCATAAGCTTGTTCGACATCACCTCGCTTCAAGGCATGTGCTGGTACTTATGCTGTTCGGATGCCGTACGCCCGCAGTTCTCTGTGTTCGGTGCAGGATATGGCGCCAATACAGAGGTAGGCAAGACGGAGGTTTATGCACAGCCCGGAACAAAGGTTGACGACAGCGGCGTTCTGACCATAGACGGCATCAAGTATCGCTACCTGAATCAGAACAAGGACATTCAGACATATCTGAATCTGGAGTTTTCCATGCTTGATGACTACAAGAAAGTGTCGAAGGAAGAAAAGATGCTCTATTACGGCAGCTATGACGGCAGCGACAACGACCCTAACACGTTCAGACGCTATCACGCAAGCCGTCTGGCATGGATGACAGGCGCAAGCGGACTGACATTGCTTCAGATAAACGGCGGTGGCTTTGCCGGCTATGTCAGCGGCGACACCTACGTCGAGACCGACTGCCAGCTCACAGCGCATGACATCTACGGAGCCGGATTAGGCGCCCTTCCTTACGGCGACTATAAAGACGGCAGCGCCTACGACTTTGGTAAGGTGAAGGGCAAGTCCAAGGTTTTCGTCAAGGCTGGCACCATCGAAGGCAACATCTATGGAGGCGGAGCCGGCGTAGAGTCGGCATGGAAGAACGGCGCTTACGTCGACTTCCCCAACATGGCTCGCGTGGAGAATACGGAGGTGCATATTTACGGCAAAATGTTCACTTACAAGAACACGAACAGCCGCATTGACCGTACGTTGGTGCTCGGCAGCGTGTATGGCGGTGGCGACGTGGCTAACGTCGGATCCGTGAAGGCAGACTCAGCCACGTTCTCACGTGACAACTACATCAATCCCTCCGACCGCACCACTCTGGTCAACATCCGTGGCGGCTCTATCATGGACGGCGTGTTCGCAGGAGGCAAGGGACGTATCGCCTCGGAGTGTGCAGACTATAAGACATTGGGCGGCATCTACGGCAACACCTGCCTCATCATTGACCGTCCCGTCATACACTATCCTTACTGGGACGACACGAAGAAGCAATATCTCTCGCCCTCGGACGACGCCAACATGGCACACCCTGCGGACGATAACAACAGGGATGTCTATTCCTTTTTCATGGAGCGCATCTACGGTGGCTGTCAGAACGGCACCGTCTATGGCAACACTCTCATGACACTCTACTACGGTTCCATCGGACATGGCATCTATGGAGGCGGCTTAGGCAGCTCCAGCACCGCCGACGTGGAGGGCAAGAACGTGCTCACCACCACGTCAGCCGACGTAACGGGCAACACCAACGTGTTTATCCTCGGCGGCGAAGCCCTTATCCATTCGTACTGGCGACCACGTACCCGCTCTTGGGAACCTGCCAGCATCATCGACGGCGTGACTTACTCTCCGCAGTACGACCACGAGAAGCTGAAGTTTAAGATCAATCATAACATCTACGCCGGCGGCAACGTGGCATGTAAGGTGAACGGCAACACGTACCTCACCATGACGAAGAGTCTGCTCCACGACTACACCGAGCTGGTATCGGGAAGAAACGACAAAAACTTCTTTGAGAGCAATGAGTGGAGAGAGATATATGAGAAGGTGGGCTCGCCCCACTTCTGCGTCTTCGGCGGCGGCTATGGCGACAGCGCCATCGTCGTTGGCGATACGTACGTGAATGTGGATATGGGGAGTCGCGGAAGCAACCACAGCGGCATGGGCTTCGTAGAGGGTGAAGAATACAAGCACTTCCTTAGCGGCTATTCGGTTATGGACATCATGGGGGGCGGCTATTCGGGCAAGGTCATTGGCGACACGCACATCGTAGGCTCAGGTGGATTGTTCTGCCGTCGTATGTTCGGCGGTGGCTCGTACAGCTCCGTTCGCTCCACGAACGTGGAGATCAAGGCTGTGGACTGCCATGACGTCTTCGGCGGCGGATTTATGGGCGACGTGCTTAAGGGCACCACGGTGCGCATAGGCACCAACACACCCGACGCCACGTCGGCGTTAAACAATTCGGACATCTACATCCACGGCAACATATACGGCGGCAACGACGTGTCGGGATACGTAAACGTGGTGCTCAACAAGGACGGCTACTTCAAGGACAACGGTGGCACGGGTGCCAGCATCCAAATATTCGGCGGTCACATCTATGGCGACGTTTACGGTGCCGGCAACGGCAATTATCTGTACGCCAACGACCGCAACGGCAACAAGAAGGTGACCGTCAACGAGTATTATCCGCTCAATCCCGACGACCCTAAGTCGGAAACCGTACCCCTTGTATATACTGTGCCGATGCGAAGCACAATGCCTTCGCTTGGAGCAGCCACCGATGCGGTGAAGATTGTGAACATCAATTCGTGGCGTCCGCTTACCAACAGGGTGAGCATCGACATCAACGGATCCGCCACGGACACCATCCACATTGACGGAAACGTGTACGGCGGCGGCAATTCGGCTACCGTACAGAAGGTATTGGCACCCGACGAGGAAAACAGCACAGAGGTTTCGGACGAGATGGTCGGCGACGTGAGCGTCAACATCGGCAGTCATGTCCGCATCGGTGGCGTGTTTATGGGATGCAACGGCGACGCCATGTTCGTTACGTCGGAGGACAACGACTACATGAACATGTTTCAGAAGCTCAACGGCGACGTGGACGACCACTCTAAGGAGCTGAACCTTGCTGACTCCATCGACTGGAACAACGACCCTGCCAACATGGACATCAGCACCGTGTATCTGCCTACGGAGAGAAGCAAGCGTCCTCTTGTCTATCCGCACCTCATCGACCTCTACTTCCAGCCCGTGGAGACCGACATCCAAGGCAGCCTGACATGGAACGGAAGCGTGGACGGCGAGGGTCTTGAAGACTGCATCATCGGCACGTTCTGCTGCGGCGGCAACCGTGGCAACATGAACGTCATGCCTTTGACAGCGGCTGACAACGACCGCAAGATAGGCAACGTGGTGGACTACGTCTTCCCCGAAGGTCTGACCATCACGGAGAAGATAGTGGGCGGATGTAACAACGCCAACTATGACTATAAGGGTAAGGCGTTCCATGAGGGCGGTTATCTGCTCGGCATCGCACACTCCATCTATCCCTTCATCAACCTCACCATCCGCAACCGCTTCCAGCCTAAGGAGAAAGACGGAGCTTATGTAGGAGGCAGCGTGTATGGCGGCTGCTTCAAGAGCGGCACCATCAGAGGCGACATCACCGTCAATATGCAGACTGACATGCTTGCTGGTAAGGAGAAGGCGAAGCTGGAGAAAGCCAACAGTCTGCTCACAAAGGACGCAGAGTATTCAGCTCTGAACGTGTACGGCGCAGGCTATGGCATGGAGAGCTACGTATACGGCAACACGGAAATAGTGTTCGGCGATAACGTGAAGTGTTCCGCCCCCAAGATGGACGGCGGCAAGTTCCTGCCGTGCGGCGTTTCAGCCAACTTCGTATACGGCGGCGGTCAGCAGGGTAATGTCATCGGCGTGACCAACGTGGACATCCTCAACGGCCATGTCTTCCGTGCCGTTACGGGAGGATCGTATTCGGGCTACGTGTTCGGTTCCACTCAGGTGAAGGTGGGCTATCCTACCTACTATCATGTCAACTCAAACAACAATGTCAGCGGCAGATACGTGCTCAACCGCACCGACCAGAAGAATCTGCATCTGGAGAACAACAACGGCACCGAGACATCGCCCACCATCAAGCAGCACATCTATCTGCTTACGGACGAGCTGGTGTCGCAGGGCACATACGACGACATTGTAGCCATCGACAACGGCAAGCGCGACACGATAACCGAAGCCAACAAGGACCGCTACTTCACGAAAGTCACTCCAGAAGAACCGTCTGTGGGATGGGAAAACGTGCATATCAACATTGACGAAGCTGTGTATGGCGGTGGATATTCCATCGCCCAGGGATCGTCGGTCCTTGCCAACAACACCACGGTGCTGAAGTTCACTGACAAGTATAATGCGGACAAAGCCTACACCACCGACGAAGACCTCGAAGAACTGAAGGGGCTGCCGGGAGGTTCGACGGCTGGCTTCGGCGGCAACACGCTCATCGTCATCGGCGACAACAAGGACCGTGAGCATATCACCATCTCCCGTCAGGAGATGAAGGCGGTGACATTGCCTGAGGGCACAGACCTCTACGGCTATTACTATAAGCATTACGACAACGACGAGGCAGTGGCTAACGACGTATATACGTATCGCTACATATCGTTGCAGGACAAGTATTTCTATAAAGGTGGCAGTACGCCTCCCGCCGGACTTAACGGCATCCGTGAGAACGTCTTCTACGAGTATGACAGCGAGGGAGGCATCTTCGGAGACGGCCACCTCTCGTATGCGCAGGGATTCCGTAGCGCTGACGTGACGGGATATGGCTTTGCCGAACACACCATCGATAATCCGAAGATTCTGAATACGTTCCAGCGTCTGGACATCATCCGTCTGGAGGACAACTGCTTCTCGCTGCTCGGCGCACGCGACTATACCGTCAACGAGATAAACAAGACGCCCTACTCCATCTCTCGTGTGGGCGAGATAAAGATGGTGGCTGACAACATCCGTCTGGACAGCAACGGCAACTTGGAGGCTAAGGCTAAGGCTGACAACGACGAGACGTTCAAGTACAGCCCCAAGGCACGCAACTACATGGGATTCTCCAACAACATACATTATGTGGGTGCCGTAACGTCAAACGTCGACTTCAACAAGGAGATGTGGCACAACCGCAAGGGAGAACTTGCCTCTGCCACGAACGCTGACGACAAGGCTTTCGCAGGAATGTCTTATCAGGACGTGAAGCAGAAATACATCGACGACTATCATGAGAATAAGGACAAGCAGGACGCTGATGACCCGTTGGGCAAGTTCCAAAAGCGCAACGACGGTACGGCGAAGAACATGATTGGCATAGCCTCGGGCTACGCCATGAAGATTCAGCTTTGCCAGGACACTTACGACGAGGACTATAAGAAGGTGGTGGAGAAAGAACATTACGGTCCCATCTATGGCGTAGTGGAGATGAATCTGATAAACGTCCGTCAGGATGAGGGTGGCGGCTACGTGTATGCCGACAACAATCACAAGCGTCATGAGGGCGATTCGCACAAGGAGGACTTCCTCGAAACCACGGGCAACTTCGTCTTCCCATATCACGAGGGACGCTACATCGTGGACGACTGTTTCCCGACGGGCTATTATTCTGCTAAGAATGTGGAGGACGTCAAGGTGCATTACTGGTATGTCACGGGTTACCACTATTATTATAATGTGAACATCACGGGCTACACTTACCAGTCGTCTAAGGACCATCCGCTCGAGTTCGACAGCGACAACAAGGACGGTCTGACGGTGCTCTCGGGTCTGAAGAGCGGACAGAAGGTGCGCATCCAGCAATGGAAGATGCGCAGCGGACACCCCGAAGACAAGGATGCCTACTCAAGCGACCTCGAATACAGAAACTATCTCACGGGCAAGGAGACCGACGAGACGGACAGAAAGTATTACTCAGACAAGGTGACGGACGGCTATCGCCTGTATGTGGGTGGCGCTGCCACCAACTCATTCAGCGGCGCTCGCACGGAAGATGACAAGGAGAAGGAGACGAAAGGTTTTGCCGCACAGCTCTCAATGAGGGAAAAGGGAAGCAACGAGACCACGCTCTTCAACAACACGCTCCCCGCAGGTCTGAAGGAGGATGCCAAGATAGCGTTCAAATTAGTGGACATGGTGGATAACACCAACTACGTGGAACCTGACTACTTCGACAAGCACCTCTCAAAGAAGAGCTTGGCTACGCTCGTGATAAAGGCTCCTGCATACGAAGAGTATGTCAGCGACACCAACAACAAGCCCATCTATGCCAGCACGGGCAAGCTGTATAAGAAGACAAAGGACGGTTACGTGGAGGTAACATCGGGCAAGCTGGACGCAGACAGCACCTACTATCAGCCACAGACGGAGGAGTTTGTCAAGGTTGACAGCCTCTTCCAGTACGACATCAACAACAAGAAGTACGAGAAGGTGAGCAACATCTCTGACATCACCATAGACGAGAACAATCCTACTGCGTACTACGTTCCGCGCGAATACACCTACACCATCTACCTGACCATCGAGTATGTGCAGGGTCCGACGGTAAGCGGACACATCAACGTGGGCAACTGTGTGCTGCCAGGCGAGATGGTCAGAGTGACGAAGGACGACCTCGTGGTTAACGCTGACCAGTCGTTCGCTGTCAGCGGCTATTACTGGCGCATCGGCAAGCGTGAGAAGACGGCTGAAGGAAAGTGGACCTTCTCAGACACCACGCCGTGGACAAAGGAGAACATCAAGGACGCGGCGGCTAAGGGATACGACACCTTCAACCAGGCTGACGAGAAAGGCAGCGGTCTGTTTACGGGATGTCATTACGACAAGACGGACGACTATCTGGACATACCGGCATATTACTATATGAACGGTTACGGCATCCAGCTCGGCGTTGCCATCACTGGCGTGAACGACATAATGCAGATAGACATGCAGGAAGGCGACCGCCTGACCGTGCACAACTATCACCGCATGGATCCTCACAAGGCTGGCATCAACCTCCACCTTGCCGAAGCCATAAAGCGTGCCAAGGAGGAAGGCAAGGCGTTCGCTGAGCCTCGCATCTACATAGCCGACCAGAGCGACCTGAAGGCTTTCGCCGCCTTCGTCGACTCCATCGGCAACGGCAGCCCTGCTCCGCGCTATGGTGCCAATGCACAGTTTGTGCTGCAAGACAATCTTGACTTGACAGCCACACCTAAGAACGGCGCTTACATATCCGAGTTTGCCGGCATCCTGCATGGCAACGGACATATCATCAACGGTGTGGGATCGGACAATGCGCTCTTCGGTAAGGTGACGGGCAACATCTATAACCTCGGGCTTTTCTCGGGAAGACTGTCCGGTACGACGGACGAGAACGTAAAGCCCAACTTTCATTGCTGCTTCGAGTATGCTCCAAGCGGCAACGGCTCAACACCGGTGGTGTATCGTTGGGACGGCAGCGCCTACAAGGGATATACGCGTGACGACTTCCGCCTCGGAAGAGTGGCGTACGACCTCAACGGATATTATCTGCTTAGACGTAACAAGGCTGACTCTACGGTTCTGAAATACGTGGCAGACTATTATGCCAACGGCGATTATCAGTATGCTTGTCGTACGGATGCCATCACGGGCAAGAACACAGGCATAACCTATCTGCGCATCGGTAAGCTCAGCGACATCCCCAACTATGAGCAGGTGGAGACGCGTCATGACAAGACGCACCCCGCAGACGCTCCCCGTCTGGTGACAGAAGACGGAGCTTCCCATTACGTGCCGCTGTTTAACGACAACAAGAACGGAACGGAACGGATGAACGACTACCTCTTCTGGGGACAGTCCTTGCAGTCGGAACCGGAGATTCTGCCCAGCGAGATAGCCTCTCACCAGCTCTCGTTTATGAGCAACCGCGTGTATCGCACGGCGGCTTACTATGGCAGTACGGCGCTGGACGCATTCCACTATAACGCCTACAGCCAAGGCTCCAGCTCAATGAATACGTACGTGCATGACAGTAAGACAACGGCTATAGACTTCACCTGCAAGGATGACCTGCCTGCAGCAATGGGCATGACAGAGCAAGGCATCTTCTATCCGCCGGTGGACGACAACGCCACTGCCTTCAGCGACTTCCGTGTAAAGGACGGTGCCGGCATTACACAGAACCTCCTTGTGTATACTGCCGACGACAACACCGGTGCAGGCAATGAGGCTTATGACGTCGTGAAGAATACGCTCGGTTATGAAGAGACCACAAGGGAGGCGCTCATAAAGGGTCATCACGTGGTTAAGACTGCGGACGACAGTTACGCAACGTCGCTCCTTCACCTCGTGGAACGCACCTCGGACAACGTGAACAGCGAGGGCGAAGAATGTCTTAACAACGACCTCTGCGTGCCTATAGCCTTCAACGTCACGGACCGTGCATGGTATGTGCGCAAGCCGATGGCGTACGCAGAAGACTATTACGGAGCGTGGGAAGGCATCTGCCTGCCGTTTACGGCAGACAAAGCGGAAGCTTCGCTGAACGGCGAGATAACTCACTTCTACGGTTCGCCATCCGCTGAGGAGACAGCAAACCCGAAGCAGAACATCCATACTCTGCATCACGAGTACTGGCTCCGTAGCCTTACGTCTGTAGGAAATGAGAACGGCAAGCCGTCGGCTGTGTTCCAGCGACCGGACAACGATGCTGAGAACGGCGTTAACTATAAGTTCAGCAATCCGTTCTTCATCGGCAACTACAGTGGCTGGCTCTATAACAAGGACGCCAACCCGTACTATGCCGAGAAGCACGAATACGCTGAATATCCGCGTCTCGCAGCCGAGAAGCCTTACATCGTGCGCTTCCCCGGCGAACGCTATTACGAGTTCGACCTCTCAAGCGCGTTCTATAACAAGCTGTTGGGCAAGATGGAAGATGCACAGACCATTGCCTTCAACGCTTACGGCAAGACACAGAACGGCAACACCTCGTACGGCACGATTACCGTTCCTGTAACCAAGACGATGCAGACCGTCAAGGACGGCTATGCGCACAGCGGAACCTTCGCTGCCGTGGAGGTAAGCAAGGGCAAGGTGTATGGCATCAACAAGGGAGGCACGGCGTTTGACGACGCTTCCGCATTGTCCACCATTATGCCGTTCCGCACGTATATGTCCGTAACGACGGCTGGCACAATGGCAAGTCCTGCCTACAGCAGTCTGATAAACATATCGGAACTGAAGGGAGGAACCATCAGTCCTGACGCCATGGACGACGAAAACAATGCACAGAACGACGGCATCATAGTACGTCCCATAGGCGGACAACGTGTCCGTGTGGAGAGTACGGTCCGAACAAGGATGAACGTGGTGACGGCTGTAGGCCAGCTCTATCGCATCCTTGACGTACAGCCGGGCACCGCCACATACAGCGGATTCCAGCCCGGACTCTACATCTTCGGAAAAACAAAGGTTATAGTAAAATAAACATCTCACACATTATACATATAGTATATATGGTAAAGAACATCTTATCTGCCAGCCACACATTGCGTGCCTTGACGCTGCTGCTGCTCTCCGTCTGTGCCTTTCATGGGGCATGGGCGGACGACAAGCAGACGCAGGACCCCATCGGAACCGTAGTCTTCCACATACCGGAGGGCATGGTGAACGGGGCTTCGGACGAAACCAACGGCTCGTACAGCATCACGCCTTCCAAGCAGACAGGCGTGCGCTCCTTCGTCATCCCCACCAACTACACGTTCTTCAGGAACAAGGATAAGGACGGATATGCCTCAACGCTGCAGTATTGGGTGGAGGAGAACGGCGACACCACCATGCATTACGAGCCGGGACATAGATATACGTTCGCTTCCGAAGGTCAGACGCTGACGCTCGTTCCTGTCTTTAAGGACAATCCTGCTTCGGCGCTTAACCGCACAAAGGTGACTGTGATGCGCTTCGACTTTACGCGTAAGCTGCACGACTATGACGACCCTGGCACCAATCAGCGCCGTAAGGTATGTGCCCCGCCAGTTAACTTTGGTAGCGGAGAGAAGCCTTTCTGGACCACGAAGGTGCACGTGAATGTCATCGAGAACGGTGAGGACAAGTCGCATGATCGCGACGTGGCGTTATGGTGCGACACGGGCAAGAAGGGATATATACGCAATACGAAGCTCGAAGAATGGTGCGCGTTCGGTCCCGGAACGACGTTCTGGGTGCCGGGAGGTGTGGGTACAACCATATCAATGCTCACCTACTCGAAGATTTCGTCCACCACGTTTGACGGTGTCGTGCCAAAGCTGGACGAGGAACAGACCCTGAAGGAACGTGAGAAAGCCGGACATGACAAAGTGTACGTCTACACCTACACCACCAACAACCCCGACCTGCGCGTGCCTATAGTGATCGGTGAGGACGACTATTCGTACTATCATTGGATAGAGGTGAGAACAGCTCCTGCCAATATGGTGGAGCTGCACGCCGAGGTTAATGACAAGGAGCACGGAGTGATAACAAAGGTGGAGTCAGCTTCAGGCAAGTTTGAGATAAAGAAACTGGAGGATGGAGGCTATGCCTTCAAGAAAGGCGACCGCGTCCGCCTCACCCTTAACAGACGATTCGGTTATGAGCTTGACCGCATTGACTATCTTGGCAGCAAAGACAAGAACGGCAAGCCGCTTACAGTACTGAAGATGAAAGATGACGGAACAGTGGACCTGCTCGCCTCTCTCAATGACAACAAGATCACGAACTTCGAAAAGAACGACGACGGATTATGGGGCAACGCCTCCGGCGACAACAAGACGGTGTTTACGCTGAAGGAGACAGCACCTACGGATGAGGAACTGGCAGACAGCCTTTACACGCGTTATGAGGTGGAGTTTAACATCACCGACCACCGTTACTTCATGTTTTACTTTAAGGAGAAATCCACTTACTACGTCACATATAGCGGCGGAAAGGAGGCGATGGGTACGCCTCCCGCTGCTGAAATTGTGGAGGAAGGTGACGCCTTTGTAATCCCCACCAACCGCTCGCTCTTCTATAAGGGCAACACGCTGGACCATTGGGAGGACGAAGGTGGCAAAGTATATAATATCGACAGCACGTACGTAGCCACAGCGAGCGACCTGCGTCTGTTCCCTGTATTCATGCCTAACAAGTTTGACCGTCTGGACGTGACGGAGGATGTGACAGCCACATGGGACTTTGCCACCAACGACGGAGCGCCTATCATCGACCTCGAAAAGGCGAAGGGCATTCTCGTCACGCAGCTGAAATGGAACAACCAAGCCATAGACGTCAAGATTGACCTGGACGCTACGAAAGGAAAATTCACAAATATGAATGAGGCACATCCTGAACGCATGCAGATTACTGCCGGTGCTGTCATCGGATTTCCCGCCACAGCGGGTTGTCTGGCAAAGCTAACACTTACAGAGAAGATAAATAAGGGCGACAAGACGGTGAAGATAGAGGGTAAGTCGTTGTCGCTTGTAGGTAACATGGAGCCTCAGACTGAATGCAAAGCCGACACCGCTAATCTGAAGGTGGAGTTTGTGAGCGGTTCTTACTTCCGCTGTTTCAGCGTGACATACAAGAAGCAGAACGTAACGAAGCCCACCATCAAGACCATCTCCTGCGACGGCACGACACTCGGCGCAGAGGAGATCCGTAAGCAAATGACAGAGAACGGGTATCTCTCCTTTACTGTCTCGCCTTGGAAAAACGCAGACGAAGAGATGCCTGAAGTGACGGGCACAGCCACTGGCGACGGCGTGGTGACTGCCACCAAGGCTGACATCACCACGAAGGAATGTAACGTTACGGTGACGACGCGCAGCGGCATAACAGTGGAGTCGTATCCCGTAAAGTTCGAGATGACAACGCCAGACACGCCGCCCGTGTTTACAGGAGTCACTGTAGGAGGAAAGTTATACACCGGCACGTCCAACGAAATTTACGACGTTCCACGAAGCGGGGTCGTCAAAGTAGGGTTCAACAGAACAATGAAAAGCACCATGCTGAACGTGAACGGCACGTTGTATCTGTCCGAATCGGGTAAGGAACAGGTGTTTAGGTATTGGGATCTGGCAGCAGGAGAAGTCGTGAAAATAGTGGTTCCAGCAGGTAAATTAACAGACATATATGGTGCTGCATACCAGCAGGAACTTTCGCTGACCTTGCATATAACGGAGGAGAAGGAGAAGTATCATCGCCACACCTTCAATTTCGTGGTGGGACGTGACGGCGACATCAATAAAGCCATCAACGCAGCCAACGAACACAACTATTCTGACGGTCACCGCTTCTACATCTTCGTGCCCGACGGAACGCATCATCTTACGGGCAATGCCGAATCAGACATAGCCGGCGTGGGCACCATCAATAACGGTGTGACAAGAATAGACTCGTCTAATGTGTCGCTCATTGGTCAGAGCAAGGAGGGCACTATCCTCTACAACGAGCCGAAGTACGGCGGTAGCGCATGCACTGCCACCATTGCCTTGAACGTAGACGTCAACGACTTCTATGCTGAGGAGCTAACCTTGGACAACCGCTTCGACTACGTGAAGGCAAAGGAGGAGAAGCTAAACACGCAAGCCATTGCGTTCCGCGACCGTGGAGACAGAACGGTGCTGAAGAACGTGGCGCTAAGGAGCTATGAATATACATACAACTCCAACAACCCTTCTGCCAGCTCACGTGGCTACTTCGAGAATTGCGACATCACGGGAGCTGTGGATATGGTCATGGGCGACGGCAATATATGGTTTGAAGGATGTAATCTTGTTCTGCGCGACCGTGCCGCTAACAACATCGCAGCGCCTACCACACAGACCATTCAGGAATGGGGCTACGTCTTTAACAACTGCACCATCAAGCCTGAGACCTCCCAGCCGTCACTGCTGAAGGACGAGAACTGGACGCTGGGAAGACCGGGCAACAACTCGCCGGCTTGCACATTCCTCAACACAAGGATGCTCATCGAGCCGCGCCCGTACGGATGGACGAAGAAGAAGACGGGGCTAAAGGTGCGCTTCCATGAAAACAACAGCATGAACGCGGCTGGCAACAAGCTGTCGCTCGGTGCCCGCACCATCGCTGTCTGCGCACCTGCCGCCGGCTCAGACGAGTGTGTGCTTAGCGACGCAGAGGCTGCATCGTACAATGTGCGCAACGTCCTCGGTGGCGACGACGGCTTCAAGCCGGACGAACTGTGCTGCCAGATAGACGCGGCTTCGGCTGCTGACGAGGACAAGGACGCCAACAGCCTGACGTGGACAGACAACATCTCCATAGAGGACGACCGCCTTACGTGGGACGATGAAGGAAAGGCAATGTGCTACTTTGTCTTTAAACAGAACGAGGAAACGGGCAAGTGGACTTTCGTGGACAACATCATAACCAACTCTTACGACCTTTCAAAGTGCGAATCTGGATATTATTGTGTACGTGCAGCCAATATGCGTGGCGGCTTGGGAGCTGCCACAAAGAGCGTATGGTATGAGAAACTCGAACCCTACGTACTCACCATTCATCAGACCGGCGACGAGACAGTGGACGGCAAGCCGTATGGATGGAGCACCATCTGTCTGCCTTTCAATGCCCGTGTGCCGGAGGAAGTGAAGGTTTATGCTGCCACAGCACACAAAAGCCAGAGCGCAGACGACAAGGTTAACGACTACATCATGACACTCACTCAGGTCATGGTGACTGACAGTCTGAAGGGTTACGTGGTGTACGGTCCTGCCGGCGATCACAGCTTCTCTCCCACCTCGCAGACTTCCGGCAAGCCGACCATCCTTGAGGGCAACGCTACGGACTCTCCCCTGTCTGCCCTCAACATCCCCTGCTACGTTCTCTCCAACAAGACATGGGGACTGGGCTTCTATAAGTTCACCGGTTCTTACCTCGCCGCCCACCGAGCATGGCTTCCCCAAAGCGTAGTGACAGACCAGGTGAACAGCGAATTGTCTGCAAGCTCGCGAGCCATCCGCTTCGAGATAGACAACGCCACCGCCATCTCGCCCATCCGCTATGACAAACCGGACAACACCGTCTACAACTTGTCAGGACAGCGTGTCAACGGAAACACGCCAAGAGGAGTATATATTATAGGGAAAAGAAAAGTGGTAATGAACAGATAGACGGATCAGCTGATATCCCCTGAAATTGGGTCTACATAACAGACCTGATTTCAGGGGATACGCTTTTATGTCACATTATTTATTTGTAAATATTTGATTATTCTAATTTATTGCCGTAAAAATGTGTTACACAATATCTACAGCCCGTGCCTGTAAGCCACTGGCGACACCCCCACTTGCTTCTTGAAGAACGTGCCGAAAGCAGAGGCATTGGGGAAGTGGAGGATGTCGGCTATCTCCTTTATGCTCTTGTCCGTCGTGGACACGAGAGAGATGGCACGCTTCGTTATCGCCTTAAACACCAGCTGCTGCACCGTGCTGCCCGACACCGACTTAACCAAGGTCGTGAGGTATTTCGGCGACAGACACAGACGGTCGGCATAGAAGCGGACGCCTCGCTCACGGTCGTAATAACGGTCGACGAGTTGCATGAACTGCATGTAGGTATCGAGCTTGCGTGTCGGAGCATTGTCGTCATGCTTCGAGATTTCGTGGAAGATGCTGCACAGGCGGTATGTCAGCGAGAGGAGCAGCAGACGGCGCTCATTGGCGGCGAAGACATTGTCGTCACTATTGCCAACAGCCAAGAGTTCGGAATACTTGGTCAGCTCGTCCTCATGCCCCGTGTGCATTACGCGGCAAGCACAAGGATTGAGCAGTTCTACGAACTTCATACCCACCACCGTACTGCCAAGAATGTCGCGAATGGAGTCCACCCGATACAGTATTATCACCACCGCACAGTCGTCGCTGTGACTGCGGACAGAGAAGTAAGCATCGCGAGAGAGAAACGCCGTCTCGCCCTTCCGCACCTCATACTCCACATCCTCACAACAGAACGAGAAGCGTCCTGACGTACACACGATGATGCCAACGTCAGCCACGTGGAAGCTTTGGAAGAAGGCTTCCGGAAAAGATGTTATATTGCCGCACGAACAGCAGATGTCCTCATTATTGGCCATCTGCTCTTCCAGCGTATTTATGCCGTTAATGTTGTCTTTCATTACCTATATAGTTTGTCCAAGGCGAAGTTACTAACTTTTTATCAGAAGCGGAAAGCCATAAAGAGAAAATATGAACAACTTGTGATATTTTATGAATATGCCTACGCCACGATTAATACGTAACTTTGCAGTCGAAATATTAATAAAGGTATGAAAAGACTATTGTTCACATTTTCCCTGACTCTTCTTGCCCACTATTCAATGGCGCAGGAAACATTGTCATTGGGCCAATGCCTACAGATGGGCATTGAACGAAACCTCAACTTGAAGACTTACGAGGGCAACGTACTTAAAGGCAAGCACAACATCAGCGAGAACCGTGCACGACTGCTGCCGCAGATAAACATCGGCGCCGTGCTGAACGACAACTTCACGCCTCCCGTATCGGTAACGGACGGATCGGCTTACGGCAAGCCGTACAACGTGACGAAGACGCTGCAGTATAACTCGTCGGCGAGCATCCAGCTACAGATGCCGCTCTACAGTCAGACTGCGCTGACGGCTCTCGACATCTCGAAAACACTCGACCAGCTCAACACACTCTCTTACGCCAAGGCGAAGGAGGACCTTATCATGCAGATAAGCAAGATGTATTATCTGGCGCAGAACACGGAGGAGCAGATTGGCATCATCAAGGACAACATCAAGCGCTTGCAGGAACTGCGCGACATCACGCAGGCTTTCCATGACAACGACATGGCGCTGGGCGTGGACGTGAAGCGCGTGAACGTCAACCTTGAGAACCTCAGCGTGCAGTATGACAATGCCAAGGCTATGCTAACTCAGCAGTATAACATGCTGAAGTACGTCATTGACTATCCCGCTGACCAAGCCATCGTAGTGGAGAAGGCTAACGTGGAGACCATCGACTTGGCTGCGCTTACCGGACTGAACGAGAATCAGTACGAGCTGCAACTCCTCCAGACGCAGAAGACATTGGCTGAACAGCAGAAAAAATTAGTGAAGGACGGATATCTCCCGACGCTTGCCCTTACCGGCAACTTCACCTACTCTGCCTTCACGGACAAATTCAAGAACTGGTTTCAGTCTGGCGAGTCAAATCATTGGTATAACTCTAACGGCATCGGCATCTCGCTGCGCATCCCCGTATTTGACGGCTTCGAGAAGCGATCGAAGATGAGAAAGGCACAGATTGACATCGACAATGCCAAGCTCTCTTACGAGAATGCGCTAAAAGGTATGCAGACACAATATGCCAACGCCGTGAACGACCTCGCCAACAACCAGCGCAACTTCAGCAAGCAGCGCGACAACTACCTGCTCGCAGAGGATATATATAAGGTGACGAGCGACCGTTATCGTGAGGGTATCGCCTCGATGACGGAGGTGCTGCAGGACGAGATGAGCATGAGCGACGCACAGAACAATTACCTCACCGCCCACTTCAACTATCAGGTGTCGAACCTGACACTGCTGAAACTCACGGGACAGCTGGAAAAACTCATGAAGTGAGTTTTTCAAATTAGGAGTTTTGAGTTTTTATCGAAAACAATATAATCAGACAAGACAATGGAAACAAATAACAATACAAATACAACCCCCGCAAACGACAACAACAACCAGTCGTCACACGAAGTAACCGCCAAGCAGCTCAAGCGCCAGCGCATCCGTCAGATCATCGTAAGCCTCATCGGTGTGGCAATCCTCGTATGGGGAATCGTAAAGATTGGCTGTATGTTTATGGACTATAAGAGCAACGAGAAGAGCGACGACGCTCAGGTGGAGCAATACATTTCGCCCGTAAATATGCGCGCATCGGGATACATAAAGAAAATATACTTCAAGGAGCATCAGGACATCAAGAAGGGTGACACGCTCCTCGTGCTCGACGACCGCGAATATCGCATCCGTGTTATGGAGGCAGAGGCAGCGCTGAAGGACGCTATGGCTGGTGCCAACGTCATTGACGCCTCTGTGCAGACCACACAGACCTCAGCAACAGTGTATGAGGCATCCATCGCTGAGATTGAGATTCGCCTCGCCAAGCTGGAGAAAGACCGTCAGCGCTACAAGAACCTGGTGGCTCGCAACGCTGCCACTCCCATACAGCTGGAGCAGATCGAGACAGAATATAACGCAACGAAGAAGAAGCTTGACGCCGTTCGCCGTCAGCAGAAGGCTGCTTACTCAGGCGTGAACGAGGTGCAGACACGCAAGAAGAACACAGCTGCTGCCATCGAACGCGCTCAGGCTGCCCTTGAGATGGCCAAGCTCAACCTCTCTTACTGCGTCGTTACGGCTCCGTGCGACGGAAAGCTCGGCAGACGCGCCCTTGAGGAAGGTCAGCTGGTTAACGCCGGACAGACCATCACATACATCATGCCCGACACTCAGAAATGGGTGATTGCCAACTATAAGGAGACTCAGGTGGAGAAGCTATACGTGGGTCAGAAGGTCATCATGACCGTGGACGCCTTCCAGGGCAAGGAGTTCGAGGGAAAGATAACAGCCATCTCTGGTGCAACGGGTTCAAAATACTCTCTCGTGCCCACAGACAACTCAGCCGGCAACTTCGTGAAGATTCAGCAGCGCGTGCCGGTACGCATTGAGTTTGAGGGAATTTCGAAGGAAGACAACGAGAAGTTGGCTGCCGGAATGATGGTAGTTGTAAAGGCTCAGCTTAATAAATAATGACACAAGCAGAAATATATACGGCGGTGCCCGAACACCTGCCTAAGAATTTTCCGTTCTATAACTGGGTGCCAAAGCCACTTGGCATCGCCTTCCTCGTCATCCTTTTCATACCTATCATGACGGTTAGCGGTGCCTACACCGTGAACAGTAGCGAGATGGTGGGCGGGCTTGGCATCCAGTCGGAACACATCGCCTTCATAAGCTTCGTAACGTCCATAGGCATGGCGGCGTTCTCGCCGTTCTTCTATGCCTTGGTGAGCGTGCGACGCCAGAAGATGATGAGCCTCGTGGGATTCTCCCTCTTGGCTGTGCAGAGCTATATCTGCGCCAACACGGACAGCCTCTTCATATTGGCTCTCAACAGCCTCGTGATGGGATTCGTGAGGCAGACGCTGCTGATGTGTAATCTTTTTACGCTCATCAAGTATGGCTTCGGCATTGAGGCCACGCGAAACGTCACGCCTGGCAACGAGCCGATGGACGAAAAGGGATGGGACGCTCTCGACACGGAGAAGAAGGCGAGCCAGCCCATCATCTATTTCTTCTTTATGCTTCTCGGACAGATAGGTACGTGGATAACGGCATGGTTCGCCTACAACTATCATTGGCAGATGGTGTATTACGCCATGCTCGGCGCCATCCTCGTGGCATTGCTCATCACCTTGGTTTGCATGCCTTACAATCCCTACCCCACAAAGCATAGCCCGCTGTCGTTCTCGAAGTTCGGCAATGTGGTGGTGTTCTGCCTGATGTGCTGCTCGTTCGTCTACGTGACGGTTTACGGCAAGGTGTACGACTGGTATGACAGTCCGAACATCCGTTGGGCAACGGTGATTTGCGTGGTGTCGTCCCTGCTGTTCTTCTATTTAGAGAAGACGCGCCGATCGCCTTACTTCATGCTCAAGGCTTTCAAGTCGCGCAGCATCCAGGGCGGCATACTGCTCTTCATCGGACTGATGATATGCAACTCCAGCTCCATGCTCGTCAACATCTTCGTGGGCGTGGGTATGAAGACGGACCAGATGCAGGTGGCAGTACTCGGCAACTGGGTTTTGCTCGGCTACTTCATCGGACTGGTTACCATCCTGATTCTCAACAGCAAGGGTGTACACTTCAAGTGGTTTTTCGCCCTCGGATTCCTGCTCATCGGTGCCGCCTCGCTGTTTATGTATTTCGAGGTGCAGACGGACGGTATGCTGGAACGTATGAAATGGCCGGTCGTAATCCGCGCCACGGGAATGATGCTCCTCTATTCGCTCATCGCCGTATACGCCAACCAGCGTATGCCGTACAAGTTGCTCTCCACGTGGGTGTGCATCATGCTCACCGTGCGTATGGTGATAGCACCGGGCATCGGCTCGGCTCTCTATCAGGTGGTGTTCCAGCACCGCCAGCAATACTACATCACCCGCTACGCCCATGACTATGACCGCACCAATACGGAGACTGCCATGACCTACGACATGACTGCCCGCGGTATGCAGTATCAAGGCAAGAGCGAGACGGAAGCGCAGAACATGGCAGCCATGTCAGCAAAGGGCAAGGTGCAGATACAGGCCACTCTCTCCGCCATCAAGGAAATGTCAGGATGTACCATCTACGCCTGCATCATCCTCGCCGGACTGATGCTCGTAGTGCCATGGCCCAAGCGCGACATATCGAAGGACACAAAGGAAGGGTTTGTTAATTATTAATTATTATTTTTTAATTATTAATTGGGCTGCGCCCTTACAAATATATAAAGAGGCTAAAGTCAAAACTAAGGAATTGAGAGGAATATACATATATTTCAATTCTTTAGATTTGACTCAGCCTCTCATCATATTAACTTTCCTTCAAATAATAATTAAAAATTAATAACTACTAATTGAATCATTATTTCTTGCTCTTTACGTCATCATTCTCAATGCTGCGCTCCGCTTTCTTCACGCCCGACGACAATTCGCCTATGCGCCAGCTTACACTCAGTCCGAAGCGGCAAGGATTGTATGACGAGTCGGTGCGGTTGAGGAAGTTCTCGCCCGTTACGGTACGCTTGCTGTGTTTCTCCGTTTGGAAGAAACTGTTGGCATACATGTAGAAGTTGAGGCGGTTATTTAGGAACGACTTCTGTGCTGTCATGCTGTAATAGTAGTTGCCGTCGCTCTTCGACTGCAATCCTGTGCTTCTTGTCCAGCCACCGAAGTTAAGGCTCAACTTCCAGTTCTTCGGCAGAGTCTGCTGCACGCCACCGTTCATTGATCCCGACCAACCATAGTTATGCAGCGACTGGCGGTCATCATAGTCAGAATAGTCGCCCCAAAGGTTAAGGTTAAGACGGGTGTTGCGAAAGACCGTCCAACTCAGATATCCCGACAATGACGCCATCTGCGTGCGTCCGATATTACGGTATGTGGTGTAGTTGACAAGGTTGCCCGTAGGATTCTTTACGCTCTCAATCGTACGGTCGTCCACAAGCGTCGTCACGCTCGTTATGTTATTGTTAGTGAGGCTGTAACGCAGCGTCCAACTCGTGGAGAAGCGAGAAGCGAAGAGATTATACGTGAACTGCACGTTATGGTTCTTCTCGCTCACAAGGTTAGGGTTGCCCTGCGACAAACTCTCGGGATTGGTCTGGTCCAGATAAGGATTGAGCGACCAAATACCAGGTCTGTAGATGCGCATATTATAGCCAAGGCGCAGACTCTGAGCATCGTTAAGCCTATAGCCAAGACTTACTGACGGCACAACATCGTCGAAGTCGGTGGAGAAGTTCTCCCCCACTCCAAGCGCATACTTTATTTTCTGGAACGTATGCTCATAACGCACACCGAGTCTGCCGGACAATTTGCCGAGCTTCAGTCCGTAACCAAGATAAGCGGCAAGGATGTCGTTCTCGTGACGGTAGTGCGTGGAATATTCATCGTCAAACACGTATTCATCAGACGTACCATTGGGACGAATATATCGGTCGTCGTTCGATCGGTTGTCGCGGAAGATATACTTCACGCCCATCTCCATCGGGTGTGCCTTGGCTATTGGCGTGGTATAGTCCACCTGCAAGGTATGCTCCATGCTTCGTCCGTCATCATCGCGGCGCTCATCACGAAGTCGGTTCATAAACGCCCGCCAGTCATCGGTCACCTCCATTACGTCGTAAGCCGAATTATAGTCACCATTGTCCGTTCCACCGTTCAGCTTATACGACAATGTCAGCATGCGCCCCGGAAGCTTGAAGAGTCGCTGATAGTCAATGCTTCCGTCCATATACATATAGTCGCTGACCGAACGTCCGCTGTTGGTGTAGGCGTAAAGCGGAGCGGCGGTCAGTGGCGACGTGGCATTGGTGGTGTATGTATTGTGCGAACGCGAACGATTCGACCATATTCCCAACGAAGCCGTTACCAGTCGGAGCGTGTCGATGTCGTAGCTCGCCTCGAATCCTCCCGAATGCGTATGGTTGTACGAACGGCTCTTGCCTGTCTGCGTACGGTTATAGGCAGACGGCGTATGCGGGTCGCCGGTAAACTCATACAGATTGCCGCTATTGCGGTTGCGCGAGTCATAGTAGTCGTATGAATAATTGGCGCTCACGGTCAGCTTGCCCTGCTTCACCGTGGCATACATGCCTGCATCGGCAGCCGTGTTGCCGCCGCCCGCATTCATCGTAACAGAATAGCCCTCAATGCCTTTGCCCACAGTTACGATGTTGAGGATGCCACCCACACCCTCCGCATCATACTTCTGTCCGGGGTTTGTGATCACCTCTATCTTCTTTATGGACGAAGCCGGCATGCTCTTCAGCACATCCTTCGGATTCTTCGACATCATATTATTAGGTCGTCCGTTGACGTATACCTTGAAGCCGGCGCTACCGTTCACCTTTATGTTCTCGTCACCGTCGACGGTCACCATCGGCACCTTGCGCAACATCTCCAGCACGTTATTGGTCTTCGAGTCAGGGTCTTCCTCGATGTCGTACGTAATCTTGTCTATGTCAGCCTTGACAAGCGGTTTCTGCGCCACTATCTCCACACCACCCAGCACATTCGTAGCCTCCTTTATATATAAGGTATCGAGCAAGGCTTGGGGATGACCGGCAGAGACAGCAAACTCACGCACAACGGGCTGCTTGCCCATCGCATTCACCATAATACGATATCTGCCAGCCGCCTTCAACGTCATGCTGAATCCTCCGTCGCGCTCCGTAACGGCAAGCGCTGCCGTAGCGGTAGAGTCTGCCACGGGAGTGATTTTCATAGTGGCATACTGCTCACCCTCCTTCGTAGCCTCATCAGCCACCACGCCCTTAACCACAAACTGGCCTACCGACTGTGCCACAGAATCCGTAACGGAGAGAAACAACGAACAGAATATAGTGAAGGAAAACAATAATCTTAAGATCTTTTTCATACTAACAATGCAGATTAAATTTCTATATAGCGGACAAAGGTATATATAAAAAACGTAACAAACTAATAAAATGAAAGCAAAGCACTTTCTTAACCTTACTTTATATTAACCTTTTCGACGCTTCATCCTCAGCAGTCCCACTATTATTTACAAATTCTTTTACACAAGGGACTGAGGGTGAAGATTTTTTTATTAATTTAACCCAAATCATTAGGACTTGGAGTTAAACATGTTTTCGCACTCTTCAGTAGTTCTGCCGAATACAATATTTGCATTTCTGATGCTCAATACTCCTCGTTCAGCGCACAACAAAATCTTTGGTGCGAAATTCTTGAGTATTGAGCATTTGGATACAATACACTCATACACAGTGTGTTATGCGGTTTTCGGGAGACTTGTGGTTCTTGTGGTAAAGGAAGTTGATAAGGCGTACGATAACCTTGGCATCGAAATCGTCCCCACATGGTATATCTTCTTGATGAAGCGCATGTGGATGAGTTCGTAGCGTGATACAATGTGAAACCATCCGTATCCCAACGCAGGAGCTTTACCTGCTGCCGGTTCTTTCTGAAAAAGATGAACACAGCCCCGCTTAGTGGCGGCAGATCCATCTCCTGCGACACTAACTTATAGAGGCCGTTTATCCCCAGGTTCATTCCATTGGTAGGAACAGACTATCCGCAACTTCGGGTATAGGTGGTATTGGGGTTTCTGTCACATATTGATTACACCCACGTATACGCTTCTTGGCTTCTTTTACAGATAGTCCGTTGTTATTCATCCAGCGTTGCATTCCTTTGCGATTAGTATGCCATTCCTTTTGAACAGAGGATAAAGTGATAGTTGGATTACGTGGTAACTCTTTCAAAAACGCATTCCATACGCTTTCATATCGTTTTGCTGCTATCATATTAGATTTTTTATTCACGCAGCAAAGGTAAAGAGATAAAAAAATATGGACAAGGCTGCATCGCGGATACGCTTACGAAATAACTGTAACAAAACAAGAAATCCACTAAAATCTGTCCCTTATGGCAATTTTCTTGCCGATTCTTTCTTTATTTTGGATTTTTTTATCATATTTGTGGCCGGATTATAAGCACTCTGACTGTCGTTATAGGAGACGTGCTCTTCTAAGACCACAAGAGAAACGCCTACGCCGAGCTGAATGTAAGTAACATGCAGCGGGCTATGGGTGGGAAAATAGTCCAATACATAATCAACTCGAATAAAAAATTTATGAAAAAGGTTCTAACAATAATTAGTCTCTTGTTTCTTGTTTTGAATGGTAATGCTCAAGAATCATTAGA
>ERZ1026901.289-NODE-289-length-44391-cov-30.201326_pt1 | contig 44391 bp, 31 predicted proteins | sample MGYA00380179_ERZ1026901 | MGnify/ENA primary metagenome ERZ1026901 (study PRJEB33269, sample SAMEA4719815) | human gut metagenome | biome: human-associated habitat; feature: organic feature; material: feces | place: Cameroon | collected 2013-10 ... | reverse complement strand
CTTGTTGTAAATCACCTATAAAGGTACAAAATATTTGTGAGACTACCAACTTTTTTATGAACTATTCTTATCCCGAACTGGGGTAGAAATTAGACAATTTTAGCCAAAACGCTACTCTACATATACACCTCAATCCCATTTACCTCAAATATACACACATTTCGAAGCTGCCAGATTTCGTTAGAGTCCGGCAGCTTCATTCGTCTTGTGCTTTTGTTGAAGTCATATTTGAGGGAGATGCCGCGGTGCAAGGACTGGATTTCACCGCTGCGAGTCTATAGACGGATAACCCAAGGCAAATGGACTCATGCAGCACGCCCTCTGGGCTAAGAACTTTTGGGCTCTCAGCCCGTACTTCAACCACTTGAGTTCTTTTTGAATAGAGGTGGCGTGTGGTGTACAAGGGTAAAAACTTGACCTGAGTCAAAAAAAGAGTAGAAATTACACTTTATTGTTCGAAATGTTTGCGCACACACAGGAAATGCCGTACCTTTGCATCGTCAAAAGGATATTAAAGCATAACGCTATATATATTCAATAAGTATTAATTCAGTTTAAAGGTAAAAAAGATTATGGTATTCATGATGACTTTTGCCGTTGTGGCAGTAATGATTGCCCAGGCAGTGAATGTGGAGAACAAGCTTGACTAAGCACTCCACCTTTTTCTAAAGAACAATTTATTAGAGAGATTATAGAAATGGAAACGGGTTTTGGCTCACGAGAGCTGAAATCCGTTTTTCTATATTTAGTCGCTTGGCATCTTGTGGCATAATATCTCCGAAAAGGTGTGATCAGTAAGTCTTTTTTCCCCCTTTTGTTTGCAGTTTCATGATATTATCGTAACTTTGCAGGGTCTTCGATCAAAAAGATAAGATTAAACAACTCAACTTTCGCAAATGCGTCACTAAACCCATTTATTATGATGCGTACTAAATTTATTACATCCCTCATGTTTGCCCTCGTATGCGGCTTGCCAATAACGGCTAAAGTATATACGATACAATCATTATTGGGAGATTTGGTTGTCAACGTCCATGTGGATAAGTCAATAACATGGGATGTTACAAAGGGAAAAACTCATGTGCTGCAGCCATCTGTTATCTCCTTACAGACTGATAAGCAGACTTTTGGTGTGAATCCCAAAGTGCGTAAAGCATCTGTCACCAACTGGAAAAACGATGATAATGGTGGTTATCAGCAACTGCTTCTTTCCTGCAATGGGTACGATGTGGAATTCCGGGCCTTCATGAATGCAGCAGCTTATCGCATCATCCCTAAAAAGATGATCAACAAGGTTATGAATGAAACTTCGGAATATCGCTTTGCTGGCGACTATCAGACTTTTGTTCCCTACGTGAATGATAACCGGGAAGGGGAACGTTGGTGTTATTCCTTCGAGTCTTATTATGACGAGGCCCCACTGTCTAAGATGTATAAGGATTCTCTTGCCATCACCCCTCTTGCTGTTTGCTTACCTGACGGAAAGAAGGCAGTGGTGATGGAAGCTGATGTGGAAAATTATCCTGGTATGTATCTCTTGAAAGGAACACCTTCCTCTACAGCTTCAGGAGTATTCTCTTCAGATGCATCTACGGATTATTCGATACATGCAGTCTTTCCTCCATTACCATTAAAAGAGGAGATAGGAGGCTATGCCCGTCTGAACTTAGTGCCTACTGAGCGGGCTAATTATATTGCAGAAAAAGTAACCAAGTTGCCTTGGCGTATAGTCCTTGTTACGGATGAGGACAAGCAGCTGGTGGGTAATGATATTGCCAAAGTGCTCGGTCCTGCGTGCCGTGTCAAGGACACCTCGTGGATAAAACCAGGAAAAGTAGCTTGGGACTGGTGGAATAATACCAATATCACAGGTGTAGACTTCCGTGCGGGTATCAATACAGCGACTTATAAGTACTTTGTGGATTTCGCCAGGAACAATCATCTGGAATATATCATCATCGACGAAGGATGGAGTGACCCAGAAGATTTGCTGCTATTCTCAGACAAGATGGATATGGCTGGTATCATCAATTATGCCAAAGAAAACGGAGTGGGAGTGATTCTCTGGTCTTCATGGCGTAATCTCGTACAGCGTGGACATGATAAAATGGAGGCAATCATGAAGCATTACGGTGATATGGGTGTGAAGGGATTCAAGGTGGATTTCTTCGACCGTGATGACCAGAAAGTCATCAATTCCGTTTATGAAATCGCAGCATGTGCAGCAAAGCATCAACTTCTGCTCGACCTGCATGGCATGCGTCCGTTTGGCGTACAGTTCTCTTATCCCAACATCGTGAATTTCGAGGGAGTGAAAGGCTTGGAGAATTCCAAGTGGGAGCCTCGTACAGGGGATGGTCCACTGCATGATCAGCCAAGATACGATGTGACGATTCCTTTCCTCCGTGCTCTTCCTGGTGCCTTCGACTATACTCCTGGAGCAATGGTGAATGCCGTCCGCTCGCAGTTCTTTGGCAACAACGACCATCCGATGAGTCAGGGAACGAGAGTACATCAGATGGCGATGTACACCATCTTTGATGCACCTTTGCAGATGCTGGCAGATAGTCCTACCAAGTATATGCAGAATCAGGAGTGTACCGACTTTATCTCACAGATACCAACAGTTTACGATCAGGTGGTTCCTTTGGATGGAAAACTCGGTGAATACGTGGTAGTAGCCAAGAGGAAAGGCAATAAATGGTATATAGCCGCGATGAACAATTGGCAGGCTCGTGATCTTACTGTCGATCTTTCCCATTTAGTAACACCGAATGACAAAACAAGAAAATTGGAAAAATTGAATGGCAAGGCCAATATCTTTGCCGATGGTATCAATGCAGACCGTGAGGCCACAGATTACAAACATACTTATCGACAGGTAACTTCTGACGATAAGCTCCAGATACATCTTGCACCAGGTGGTGGCTGGACAGCTATCGTAGAATAATGTCGTAGGCTCACCCTTTATGGAGCGAGCCTGATTGTATTAGATTTTTCTGTCACGTTTCACCAGAGTTGCTTGTCACCTCTGCTATTAAGTCGCCCTTGGTGAGGCGGAAGGTGCGGCCCTGGGCAATGGCTGCAAGCAATTGGGGAAGCTGGGCAAGAGTGGCGAAGGCGAAGAGGAGTCCTACGGCGGAAAGAACACTGCTGTCGATGATTCCCAATGGAGGACTCAGGAATCCACCTACGAGAAGAAGGATGGAAAGAATCAGCGAGACATAGAATGTTTTCATCAATCTAAGTATTTATCAAAGTTTTGTCAAGAAGATTTTTGTTTTGTCAAGAATATCGACCTGTACGGTTGAAATTACCCAATACGCCCTGAAAGGGCAGAAGCTCTTAGCCCAGGGCAGCGCCCTGGGTTGTTTTGGACGCAAATCTGTCGCCCTGTAAGGGCAAAAGCTTTAAAAATCAAGGCAATACATAAAGCTTTTGCCCTTACAGGGCGCCTTGCTGATTGCTCTTATACCCAGGGCGTTGCCCTGGGCTAAGAGCTTCTGCCCCTTCAGGGCGTGCAGCTTGTGTCCATAACAATCCTGGGCTGAGAGCTTCTGCCCCTCAAGGCGTGTGTGGCATATTTGCGAAACTTCAGTCATTTAACATCATCATTGTGTTCTTTTTCATGCCGTGTTTAGTGAAAAGTTAATAATTTTTGTGTTGTTTTGTATGGATGCTACATGTTTTTTCGGAAAAATACGTTATCTTTGCAGAAGAAAAGCTGCACTCGGCAATTTGAAAACAAGTTTTCATTGCGCTCGTTTGCATTATCTTTGCAGAAGATAAGCTGCACTCGGCAATTTGAAAGCAAGCTTTCATTGCGCTCGCTTGCACTATCTTTGCAGAAAATTAAACACATGAAAGCAGTAAAGCCAAAGAAAAATTTGGGTCAGCATTTCCTTACTGACCTCGGTATTGCCAAGCGAATAGCCGATACGGTAGACGCTTGTCCTGATCTGCCCGTGCTCGAGATAGGTCCGGGTATGGGTGTGCTCACCCAGTATCTTATTGAGAAGCCACGACCTGTAAAAGCAGTGGAAATCGACTCTGAGTCGGTGGCTTATCTTCACGAGAACTTTCCACGTCTCAAGGACAATATCATTGGTGAGGATTTCCTGCGTATGGACCTCACACGTATCTTCGACGGGAAACAGTTCGTGCTGACGGGCAATTATCCCTACGATATTTCCTCGCAGATATTCTTCAAGATGCTCGACTACAAGGACCTCATTCCCTGTTGCACGGGAATGATTCAGCGCGAGGTGGCGTTGCGCATCGCCTCTGAGCCAGGCAACAAAGCCTATGGCATCCTGAGTGTCCTCATACAGGCATGGTACAGTGTGGAATATCTCTTTACCGTAGACGAGAATGTATTCAATCCTCCCCCTAAGGTGAAGAGTGCCGTGATTCGCATGACACGCAATGAGGTGACCGATTTAGGTTGCGATGAGTTGCTCTTCAAGCGTTTGGTAAAGACGGTATTCAACCAGCGTCGCAAGATGTTGAGAGTGAGTCTGAAGCAGATGTTTCCCGGTCAGACTCCCCGCGAGGATTTCTATACAGCCGATGTGATGACCCGCCGCCCCGAGCAGCTTTCGGTGCAGGAGTTTGTGGAACTTACCAATTATGTGGGAGCTGAACTGGAAAGGCTACAGGCTGAGAAAAACAGCTAAAAAAGATGGCTGACGTGCAAAAGAGGCTCTAAAAGTTTGGCGGTTACGCAAAATATGCCTATATTTGTGGCTTGAATTGTGATAACAGACAATAAAAGAATTTATTAACAATAAGCAAAAATAAAAATATGATAGACGTAAAAGAAACTTTGAACAAAGCAGGCGAGCGCATGGAGATGGCTGCAATGTATCTGGCAGAAGAACTTTCGCATATCCGTGCCGGTCGTGCCAACGTGGCCATCCTCGATGGTGTGAGAGTGAACAGTTATGGCAGTATGGTGCCTCTTAATCAGGTGGCAAATATCACAACTCCTGATGCTCGTACCATCGCTATCCGTCCTTGGGACAAGAAAGCTATCAAGGATATTGAGAAGGCCATTATGGACAGTGGAGTAGGTATCACTCCCGAAAACAATGGTGAGATAGTACGCTTGGGCATCCCACAGCCTACAGGTGAGCGCCGTAAGGAGCTGGTAAAGCAGTGCAACAAGATAGCTGAGAAGGCTAAGGTAGAGGTGCGCAACGTGCGTCAGGAAATCAAGGAGAAGCTGAAGAAGGCTATCAAGGACGGACTGTCTGAAGACCTCGAGAAGGATGCTGAGAACGACTTGCAGAAGTTGCACGACAAGTACATCAAGCAGTTGGAAGCTCTCATGGACGACAAGGAGAAGGAAATCATGACCGTCTAAAGTCGTAGGATGAAAGGACTTGTCATCAAAAATACTGGAAGCTGGTACACCGTCAAGACTGACGATGGCCAGCTTATTGAAAGCAAGATAAAGGGCAATTTCCGTCTGAAGGGAATACGCAGCACCAATCCTGTGGCTGTGGGCGACCATGTGCAGCTTATTACCAATCAGGAGGGAACCGCCTTTATATCTGCCATAGAAGACCGTCGCAACTACATTGTTCGCAAATCGCCTAATCTGAGTAAGCAAAGCCACATCCTGGCTGCCAATGTTGACCAGGCTTTGCTGGTGGTGACGGTGAATTATCCACAAACCTCCACAACTTTTATCGACCGATTCTTGGCTGGCGCTGAGGCTTATCGTGTGCCTGTCATTCTGGTATTCAATAAGCGAGATATCCTCTCTGAGGAGGAGTTGCACTATGAGCAGATGATGCGAAAACTCTATGAGACTATTGGCTATCAGTGTGTCGAGCTGTCTGCTGCCACCGGTGAGGGAATGGAACAGTTGATTCCTCTTATCAAGGACAAGATATCTTTGCTCAGCGGCAACAGTGGAGTAGGCAAGTCGACGCTTATCAACCAGTTGGTGCCTGAGGCCGACCAACGTACAGCTGAAATCAGCGATGCTCATAATACGGGCATGCACACCACCACCTTCAGCGAGATGATAGCGCTGTCGGCTGGAGGTTATCTCATCGATACTCCCGGTATCAAGGGCTTTGGTACCTTTGATATAGAGAAGGAAGAATTGACGAGTTATTTTAAGGAGATATTCCAGTTCTCAGAGAACTGCCGTTTCTCCAACTGCACCCACACCCACGAACCGGGTTGTGCCGTCATCCGTGCTGTGGAAGACCATTACATAGCCGCCAGCCGTTATCAAAGTTATCTTTCCATGCTCGAAGACAAGGACGAGAACAAGTACAGGGAGTCTTTTTAGTGGTGTAACGAAACAGAAAGAACTAAGAACAAGACAAAGATGCCAAACAATGAGCTAAAGGATTTCAAGCAGCGCTTCGAGGAGGGCGAGTTCGCACAGAGTGCCGAGCTCAGTGCCCGTTATCTCGATGAAAACATTCTGATATTCGACAATATCAGGGTGTTGGCTAATCCTGATCCCGTAAGATTGCAGATGAATATGATAGCCTCCTGCCAGGCTGGCAACGTGAGGCTCAACATCAACGGCAAGGAGATAGAGATCGGTAAGAACGATATCTTTGTGTGTCCACCCAACAATACGATAGACATCATGGAGGTTTCGCCCGACTTTGCATGTACGGCTATGTGTTTGTCCAACTTAGGTCTGCAAAACATTCTGCGCTCTCATATCAGCATCTGGAATCGTGCCATGTATGTTGACAAGGTGTCGGTGGTGAAGATGACAGAGGAAGAAATGCTCTTCTATGCCAAGTTTACCGACTTGGTGCGTCTTTGTCTCGATGCCGACTACATGCAGCTTACATCGTGGAATCCCTATCGCCGTGAAATCGTTGAGACTCTGCTCAAGAGTGCATTGTTGGCGTTGTGCAACAGCTTTTCTTCTACCATAGAGAAGGATGATAAAACCGCTTCTTCCACGACGAGCGACCTTTTCGACAAGTTCCTCGAACTGTTGCAGCAGAGCGAGATCAAGCATCAGCCGGTAGAGTATTTTGCCCAGCAACTGTGCATCACCCCAAAATATCTGTCCATCGTGTGCAAGCGCCATTCCGGCAAGACTGCCATCGACTGGATAACTGAGTACACCCTTTCGGATATTACTTATTATCTGCGATCTACGAGCAAGTCGATAAAGGAGATTTCGGGTATTCTCGGTTTTTCCAACACTTCTTTCTTTGGCAAGTATGTCAGAGAACATCTCCATACTTCGCCACTGAAGTATCGTGAGAAACTGAGAAAATAAATATTATTTGATTTCTACTTCGTGCAAATCCACGAACTCACCATTCTTTCTCTTTCTCTCCACAAGCATGTTGAAGAGTTTTCGCTTGCGGTTGCCTTCTACAAAACGACGGAAGAAGACGTTGGGGATAGCCACACCCAGGGCGATGCAGATGATGGCAAGCGAAGCCTTGATCATATTGTTCATGCCGACAGTAACCTCGCCTACCACGCCGTGCATATCGATGAAGGCAAAGAGAGCGCGATACATCAATACACCCGGAACCATTGGGATGACACTCGGGATGGTGATACACTGATGAGGAGTGTGGAACCAGTGGCGCGCCTTGATGACGATGATACTGATGAGAGCCGAACCTGCCAGAGAACCAATGCTGAGGCCCAGGTCAAGACCAATATTGCCATTACTTGGACCCAGGTTGACAAAGTTGCGGAAACAAACAGCGATGATACCTCCCACAGCTACTGCAGGCAACAGACGGCGCGGAATGCTGAAGATAGTGGAGAAGCCCATGGCCGATACGGCTGCTGCTATGGCATATTCCCAGTAGGCATGATGAGGTGTCATAGGAAGGTCTTTCACAAAATTGTCGATGTGGCACACCTGTATGGCGAAGGCAATACCGAAAGCCATAGCCAATACCATCAGCAACGTGTTGAGGGCTCTTACCATTCCCACTTCGATGTAGCCGTCTACCATGTCGCTTACGAAATTGATAAGTGGTACTCCAGGTACGATAAACAGAGCGCAGGCCATCAGCGGATGCCAAGGTGTGGCAGAGAGCATGAAGCCAGGCAGACTGGAGGCAATGGATGGGGTGAGTGACAGGAAAGAGGTGGCCCATGCGATGAGTGTTGCCACGAAAGCGGCAATACCTATAGCTACATAGTTGTTGCAACCCTTAGTAGGCAGGAACATACGAAGGCGGAAACCTAAGATGGCTGCCAGCGAACAATAGAAGAAGGCAGGCCAGTCGCAACCGAACTGTATGCAGAAGCCACCACAGGCGAAGCCGCCGCCTACAGCCACTTGCCATGGTGAGAAACTGCGCTTGGTGGACTTGATGTCCTGCAGAGCCTGCTCGTACTGGTCGAGCGAGTAGTCTTCCTTGATGGCGCGCCATGTCAGCTTGCTCACCAATGAGATGGTGGTAAGGTTGATGCCATGCTTCTCGCAGCGCTGAAACTTCGTGAAGGAGTGTTCCTCGTCGCTGTAGTTCACCATCAGCACATTCCAGTTTACAAAAAGGTGGATGTATTGTTCGTCGAGTCCTAAGAAGGCTGCCGTGCGCTTCATGGTTCGCATGATGCGCGATGTGTCGGCGGCACTCTCCATCAGCAGACTGCCTGTACGGAGCAGCAGGTCGAGTTTGCGTCGAAGCTCCGACTCGGCTATCTCCTTGCATTTGCAGTTGTCCTTGTTGTTGCCGCATTTGCAGTTTTCCTTGCTCTCTTGTTGGGCCAGCAGGGCCTCCATTTCTTTTCCGTGATCCATTGATGTTTTTTATAACTATTTTTTCTCTTTACTTGTTTCTTATATCTTATTATTCATCTTCCTGTCCGTTTTATCCGAACACGAAGATGATAATCTGAATGGTTACGATGCGCAGGAACATGGCGAATGGGTAAACATTGGCGTAGCCCACTGAAGGCGCATCGGCACTGGTCTGGTCTCTCACATAAGCCAAGGCTGAAGGATTGGTGTTGGCGCCAGCCAAAACGCCCAACAGCGTGTAGTAGTTGATGTGGAAGGCATAACGGCCTATGATGCCGCCCAACAAGATTGGTATCATGGTGATGGCTATGCCGTAGAGAATCCATATCATGCCCGACTCCGTGGCAACGGTCTGTATGAACTGTTCGCCTGTGCCCAATCCCACACATGCCAGGAAGATGCAGATGCCTATCTCGCGAATCATCAGGTTGGCGGAAATCGTATTATAGGTCACAAGGTTGTGCTTAGGACCAAAGTATCCTATCAGGATAGCCACGATGAGCGGACCTCCTGTCAGTCCGAGTCGCAGACTCTCTGAAATGCCAGGGATAAAGAATGGTATGTTGGCAACGATACATCCTAACATGATGCCCAAGAAGATAGGAATCAGGTTGGGGTAGTTGAGTCGTTTCATCTGGTTGCCCAGTACTTTCTCAGTATGGCTGATAGCCAACTCTGAGCCTACTACTGTAACTCGGTCGCCCAACTGCAGCTTGAGGCTTGGAGTGGCAATAAGGTCTACACCAGCACGGTTGACTCGGGTGATGTTGGTGCCCAGGTTGGAACGAATCTGCATCTGGCTGATGGTCTTGCCGTTGATACCTGGCTTGGTGATAAGGATACGGCGGGTTATCAGCTCGTTGCCAAACTGTTCCCAGTCCATCTCCACCTGTTCGCCCAACAAGGCTATGATAGGCTCCTGTACGGCAGGATGAGCCACGATGAATACCACATCGTCCTCGTTGAGCACGGTATGTCCGTTGACTATCTCATGATGCTCGTCGCTGTCGGGACGGTGAATCTGCGAAATCATGAAGTCGCGTCCCAGGAGCTCGCGCACCTGCTTTACGGTGTCGCCAAAAATCATCTTGTTGGTGATTTTCACCGAGAAGGTGTTCAGGGTCATGGTTTCCAGGTGTCCCTTGCCGCTCTTTGCCTCGTTCTCCTCCTTCTCCTTATTAATATGTAGAGCAAATCTCAGGATGACGAACGACAGGATAACGCCGAGCACACCCATAGGATAGGCGATGGCGTAGCCGGCTGCGATACTGGGGGCATCGATATGGCGCAGGTCGCTGAACGCCTGTTGTGCGGCACCCAGTCCGGGAGTGTTGGTTACGGCACCCGACAGAATACCTGCCATAGAGGTAATGGAAGTTCCCGAAGCATAGAATATTCCCAATGTGGTAGCGATACTCAGCGCTATTACAATGATGCTGAGCATGTTGAGACTTCTGCCGCCATTCTTGAACGACGAGAAGAAGCTGGGGCCCACCTCAAGGCCGATGGAGTAAACGAAGAGTATCAGTCCGAACTCCTTCAGAAAGTGGAGCAGGTGCTCATCGAGATTGAGCGAGAAATGACCAAAGACAAGACCGATGAAAAGAATCCAGGCCAAGCCTAAGGACACACCTTTCACACGAATTTTGCCTAAACACAAGCCCAGCGTAATGGCCAAAGCTAAAATCATCACCGAATGGGCTACACCGCCTCCCCAAAGGTCGGGAAAACCATAAAACAGATTCCTTAAAATTTCCATAACTACTTTTTGTAATTCGAGATTCGCAATTTCTCTCTTACGTGCGAATGTTTGGTTCGTATTTGAATTTTCGGGTGCAAAGTTACTAATTTTTATTGATTTATAGCTTTGTCTCATGCTTTTTTTGTACTTTTGCAGCCGAAATTTTATGTGGAGAGGCTTTCCCACATTTTTCATCGTGCGATGGAAGGAACTTTTGTGACTTCATCGCCAGGTTTCAACATACTTTTAAGTAACAAAGTACATTCTCATCATGTTGGATATAAAGAGTTTGGAGGGCAAGCGTATTGCCGTTTTGCTTTCGGGAGGAGTAGACAGCTCCGTAGTGGTTTGGGAGTTTGCCCGTCTGGGCTTGCATCCCGACTGCTTCTATATCAAGATCGGACCCGAGGAAAAGGAAGAGTGGGACTGCTCTTCTGAGGAAGACCTCGAGATGGCTACTGCCGTAGCTGCCAAGTATGGTTGCAAGTTGCAGGTGGTAGACTGTCATCAGGAATACTGGAACGAGGTGACTCGCTACACCATGGAGAAGGTGAAGGCTGGCTATACGCCCAATCCTGACGTGATGTGCAACAGGCTCATCAAGTTTGGTGCCTTCGACGAGAAGATGGGGCACAACTATGATCTGATAGCAACTGGTCATTATGCGCAGACAGAGATCGACGAGCAGGGCGATAAGTGGCTGGTGACAAGTCCCGATCCAGTGAAGGATCAGACCGACTTCCTGGCACAGATTTATTCCTGGCAGCTTCGCAAGGCCATCTTCCCCATTGGGCATCATGTGAAGAACGAGGTGCGTGAGATAGCCGAGGCAGAACATCTCGTCAATGCCAAGCGCCGCGACAGCCAGGGCATCTGTTTCTTGGGGCAGATCAACTACAATGACTATATCCGCCGTTACTTAGGCGACAATCCTGGTGATGTGGTAGAGTTGGAAACGGGCAAGCGCATCGGTGAGCACAAGGGATTGTGGTTTCACACCATAGGACAGCGCAAGGGACTTGGCTTCGGTGGCGGCCCCTGGTTTGTGGTGAAGAAAGATGTGGAGCACAATATCCTTTACGTGAGTCATGGCTATGACCCGCAGACTGCCTATAAGAAGGACTTTCCGCTGCATGACTTCCACTTCCTTACCCGCGAGGTGGACATGCATCATGTCACCTTCAAGATACGCCATACTCCCGAGTATCATCCTGCCACAATAGAACGTATGGAGGATGGAAGGCTGATGGTACATGCCGGGGAAGCCATACACGGAGTGGCTCCAGGCCAGTTTTGCGTGGTATATGATGAGAATCATCATCGTTGCTATGGCTCAGGCGAAATAACGGTATAAGCAGAGTCAACTGTCGTAAGTGGATAGTTGGCGAGAAGGTAAATACAATAACCTCTCCACCTTGCGATAATTCAATAAAAATATGTGAACATTCAGCAGGATAGTCAAAAATAGTACAATAATTATAAAAAATCAGTTGAAAGGGCTGATAATTCGGATTTTTTGTCTAATTTTGCACCTTGGTTTTATATAGGTGCCGCCAGGCACCTGTTACTATAAAGAAAAGAATAAAGAAATTATTAAATAATAATGAAGAAGAAAATTCAGTTCAGTCTCGTATATCGAGACATGTGGCAGAGTTCTGGTAAGTTCCAGCCACGCAAGGATCAGTTGGCTAAGATAGCCCCAGTAATCATCGAGATGGGATGCTTTAGCCGTGTAGAGACCAATGGCGGTGCTTTCGAGCAGGTAAACCTCCTCGCTGGTGAGAATCCTAATGATGCAGTTCGTGCATTCTGCAAGCCTTTCAATGAGGTGGGCATCAAGACCCACATGCTCGACCGTGGATTGAACGCTCTTCGTATGTATCCTGTGCCAGACGATGTACGTGCCCTTATGTACAAGGTGAAGGCTAAGCAGGGTACCAACATCACCCGTATCTTTGATGGTTTGAACGATGTTCGCAACATCATTCCTTCTATCAAGTGGGCCAAGGAGGGCGGCATGACTCCACAGTGTGCACTCTGTATCACCAACTCTCCTGTTCATACTCTCGAATATTATATGAACATTGCCGACCAGCTCATCGCTGCCGGTGCTGAGGAAATCTGCTTGAAGGATATGGCTGGTATCGGTCAGCCTGCATTCCTCGGTAAGCTCACCAAGATGATCAAGGACAAGTATCCTGAGATCATCATCCAGTACCACGGTCACTCTGGTCCTGGTCTCTCTATGGCTTCTATCCTCGAGGTCTGCAACAATGGTGCCGACATCATCGATACAGCCATCGAGCCATTGTCATGGGGTAAGGTTCATCCAGACGTAATCTCTGTCATCAGCATGCTGAAGAATGAGGGCTTCGAGGTTCCTGAGATCAATATGAGCGCATACATGAAGGCTCGTGCCATGACTCAGGAGTTCATCGACGAGTGGCTTGGCTACTTTATCAACCCAGGCAACAAGATCATGTCTTCACTCCTGCTCGGTTGCGGTCTCCCAGGCGGCATGATGGGTTCTATGATGGCAGACCTCGGCGGTATGCGTCAGACCATCAACAACATCCGCAAGAAGAAGGGTGAGGAAGAGTTGTCTATGGACGACCTCCTGATCAAGCTCTTCGACGAGGTAGAGTATGTATGGCCACGCGTGGGTTATCCTCCATTGGTAACACCATTCAGCCAGTACGTGAAGAACATCTCCCTGATGAACCTCCTCACCATGGAGCAGGGCAAGGGCCGCTTCGTGATGATGGACGACTCTATGTGGGGTATGATCCTCGGTAAGAGTGGTAAGATTCCAGGCAAGATAGATCCCGAACTCGTAGAGCTTGCCAAGAAGCAGGGTCGTGAGTTTACTGATGTTGATGCCCACACATTGCTTACCAATGCTCTCGACGACTTCAAGAAGGAGATGGACGAGAACGGTTGGGAGTACGGTCAGGACGACGAGGAGCTCTTCGAGCTTGCCATGCACCCAGAGCAGTATCGCAATTACAAGAGCGGTCAGGCTAAGAAGAACTTCTTGGCAGACCTGCAGAAGGCTAAGGATGCCAAGCTTGGCTCAACATTGACTCCTGCCCAGTTGGCAGAGTTCAAGCATGCCAAGGCTGATGCCATCGTAGCACCTGTTGCCGGTCAGATTTTCTGGGAGTTCCAGGGCGAGGGCGAGTGCCAGCCAGCCGTAGAGCCATTCATCGGCAAGGAGTATAAGGAAGGTGATGCCTTCTGCTACATCCTGGCTCCATGGGGCGAGTTCGAGACCGTTCCCGCAGCTCTTGGCGGAAAGCTTGTAGAAATCAATGCCAAGCAGGGCAGCAAGATTCGCAAGGGCGATGTGATCGCCTACATTGAGCGAGAGGCTGAATAATGTTGAATGTTCAGTGTTTAATGTTTACTTTGCAAGTATCGTGGCGTGAGCCTAATTAAACACTGGACATTACAAACTAAACATTAAATAGATGAATTATCAAGCTATTATTGATAAGTATTATCCTGAGGATGATGAGCTTCGTCATATCCTCATTACCCATAGTCAATCTGTAGCGCGAAGAGCGCTACAGATTGTTTCGTCTCATCCCGAACTGCATCTTGATGCTCAGTTTGTGGAAGAGGCAGCCATGCTTCACGACATCGGAATCTATCTTACCGATGCTCCTGGCATCATGTGTTTTGGCAGTCAACCCTACATCTGTCATGGTCGTCTGGGTGCCGAACTGATGCGTCGTGAAGGCTTCGAGCGCCATGCACGAGTGTGCGAGCGCCATACGGGAGCAGGCATCACATGCCAGCAGATAGAGAGTCAGAATCTGCCTTTGCCCCATCAGGATTTCCTTCCTGAGACCATGGAGGAAAAGGTGATCTGTTATGCTGACAAGTTCTTCAGCAAGACTCATCTCGATCGTGAGAAAACCATCCAGCAGGCTGAGAAAAGCTTGGCCAAGTTTGGCGAGGAGGGCGTCTTGCGCTTCAAGGAGTGGGAAAAAATGTTCGAATGAGCTAAAAAGACGTCAGCATGATGTGTAATCTAAGCAGAAATGCTTAACTTTGCAAACTAAATGAGAAAATATCCTTTCATAGCGCTTTTGTTGTTTGCCTTCATCTGTATGATGGCAAGTCCCAACATGCCGGTCTTCAAGAAGAAAAAGAAGAAGGCTGCCGCCGACTCTACGGCTGTGGTCGATTCTGTCTTGCGCGACTCAGCAGGCAATGTGGTGGCTGATACTGCCCGCATGGACTCTCTGCAAAAGGCTATCTGGAAGCACAACCAAGTGGTGGACGACAGTATTCGTCTCGACAGTATTGCCCGCAAGAAGTCGGGTGGAGTAGATGCTCCTGTCACTTATTCGGCTTCCGACTCGCTTGTCTATGATGCCAAGAACAAGGTGGCGCATCTTTATGGTTCTGCGCAGGTGAAGTACGAGAATATGGATCTTGCCAGCGACCGTATTTCGATGGACATTGATAAGAGTAACGTGAAGGCTATGGGTACGGCCGACTCTACTGCCGAAGGTGGTGTAAAGGGAAAGCCTGTATTCAAGATGGGAAGCGACGAGTATGATACCGATACCATCAAGTTCAACTTCAAGAGCAAGAAAGCCCTTATTAATAATGTATATACTGAGCAGCAGGATGGTTTCCTGTCGGGTATGCGCTCCAAGCGCGACTCTTCGGGAGTGATCTATCTGCAGCATGGACGTTACACCACCTGCGATGATCCACATCCTGATTTCTATATCTCGCTCTCGCGTGCCAAGGTGCGTCCTGGCAAGGATGTAGTCTTTGGTCCGGCTTACCTCGTGGTGTGTGATGTGCCTATGCCTTTCGCCATTCCTTATGGTTTCTTCCCCTTTACCAAGAGCTATAGCAGCGGTTTTATCATGCCTACTTATGGCGATGAGAGCGACCGAGGATTCTATTTGCGCGATGGTGGATATTATTTTGCCATCAACGACAAATGGGACTTGAAACTCCTGGGCGAAATCTACACCAAGGGCTCTTGGGGTCTCTCGGCTGCCAGCAACTATCGCAAGCGCTACAAGTATTCGGGAAGCTTCTTTTTCAGCTATCAGGATACCAAGACAGGTGATAAGGGAATGCCCGACTTTGCCGAGCAGGAGAGCTTCAAGTTGCAGTGGAGCCATCGACAAGACTCCAAGGCCAATCCTTACAGTTCGCTTTCTGCCAGCGTCAACTTCGCTTCAACCAGTTATGAGCGCAACAATCTCAACTCGCTCTATAATCCACAGTCGATGACGCAGAGTACCAGAACCTCTTCTGTCAACTGGAGCACCAACTTTTCGAGCATAGGTATGTCGCTGACGGCAACTACCAACCTCTCGCAGAACATGCGCGACTCTTCGTTGGCAGTCACTCTGCCCGACCTCAATATCAACATTGCGCGTTTCTATCCATTCCGTCGCAAGAAGATGGTGGGTGACGAGCGGTGGTATGAGAAGATAGCCCTGAGCTATACAGGACATGTGAGCAACTCCATCTCCACTAAGGAAGACCTGCTTTTCAAGAGCAATCTTATTAAAGACTGGCGCAACGGATGGGAACATCGCATTCCGGTAAGTGCCAACTTCACACTCTTCAAGTACATCAACATCAGTCCTAACTTCAACTTTACCGACCGTATGTACACCAATAAGGTCACTAAGTCGTGGGACGAGCAGAAACAGGTCGAGGTGGCTGATACGACCTATGGTTTCCATAATGTGTACAACTGGAACATGAGCGTCAGTGCCTCTACCAAGCTTTATGGTTTCTGGGTGCCCAACCGCAAGCTCTTCGGTGACAAGATACAGGCCATACGCCACGTACTCTCACCAACAGTAAGCTTCAGCTATGCGCCAGACTTTGGTGCTTCTCGCTATGGATACTGGGATACTTACCAGAAGACAGATGCCAATGGCAATGTATCGCTCGTCAGCTACTCGCCTTATCAAAACTCGCTCTTTGGTGTGCCGGGCAAGGGTAAGCAGGGAAGCATCTCCTTCACGTTGGGCAACAACCTCGAGATGAAGGTCAAGAGCGACAAAGACTCTACAGGATTTAAAAAGATAAGTCTTATCGATGCTTTCGACATCAATATGAGTTACAATACGGCAGCCAAGGTGCGGCCATGGAGCGACCTCGGTATCGACTTGCGTCTGAAATGGTGGAAGAACTATACTTACAGTATGCATGCTGTCTTTGCCACCTATGCCTATGAACTCGACGAACAGGGAAATCCTTATGTGGGAACCCATACTGAGTGGGGCAAGGGACGTTTCGGACGTTTCCAGGGTATGTCGCAGAACTTCTCTTTCACGCTTACGCCTGAAAAGTTGAAGAAACTATTCGGAGGAGGAGATGACAGCGACAGCGAAAACTCCCGCAACAGGGATGACGATGAGGGTGTAGATACCAATATCGAAACCAATATCGACGATGATATGGAGGCCGGAAAGCATGGAGCCAAGAAGAAGGGCGGAAAGGCCAAGACCGATGACGACGGTTACATGGCTTTCAATATGCCTTGGTCGCTTTCTGTGGGTTACGGTATCACCATGCGTGAGGATACTCGCCGCGAAAAGTTCAACGAGAGCACCATGCGCTATCCATACAAGTTTACCCAGACTCTCAACTTCAGTGGTAACGTGCGCATCAGTGATGGCTGGAACATCAGTTTCTCTTCTGGCTACGACTTCGAGAACAAGGCCATGAGTATGACAACAGCTTCTCTGCAGCGCGACCTCCACTGTTTCAATATGAGTTGTTCGGTGGTGCTGGCTCCTTATACCAGCTATAACTTCACGTTCCGTTGCAACGCTTCTACGCTTACAGATGCTTTGAAGTACGATAAGCGAAGCGGTTATTCCAACGCCGTGCAGTGGTATTAATGCAGGAATCGTAGAAGGTGAGAGTTGAGGAAGGCTCAACTTTTTACAAGTATAATAGAAGATATTTTACTCAAGTTTCGCAAGTGGTTTAAGTACGGGCTGAAGGCCCAGTTCCAGAAGCAGCACGCCCTGAAAGGGCAGAAGCTCTTAGCCCAGGGCAGCGCCCTGGGTATAAAGGCAATCAGCAAGGCGCCCTGTAAGGGCAAAAGCTTTGAAAATTGCCTGAGTTTTAAAGCTTTTGCCCTTACAGGGCGATAGGTTTGCGAACGTAATAACCCAGGGCGCTGCCCTGGGCTAAGAGCTTCTGCCCTTTCAGGGCGTGTGGGATAAAAACTTGCGAAACTTCAATATTTTATATAGAATAGGCTTTTGCAACCAGGTTGCAGAAGCCTTTTTGTATTTTTGCATCCGAAAACGAAAAGAAGTGTAATATAACTAAAGTATCTTATCAATATGGAATCAAATCATCATCATCACGAATGTGGTTGTGCTCAAGGTTCTCACGGTTGTGGCTGTGAGCATCATCACGAGCATCATGACGAGCATGGAAGCCTTGGCAAGCGCCTTCTGCTCATTTCGGTCACAGTATTATTGCTTATAGGAGCTTACTTCGTCGAGAAGACATGCGCGCTTTCCACCTGGCAGTTGCTCCTGGTTTATCTTGTTCCCTATCTGCTGATAGGTCATGACACCTTGGGCGAGGCTGCCGAGGGTATTGCTCATGGACAGGTGTTCAATGAGCATTTCCTGATGACCATTGCCACCGTAGGAGCCTTGTGCATCGGTTTCTTTCCGGGCGAGGAGACTGAGTTTGCTGAGGCTGTCTTCGTCATGCTTTTCTTCCAGGTGGGTGAACTCTTCGAAGGCTATGCTGAGGGAAAGAGTCACGACAGTATCTCACATCTGATGACCATCCGCCCAGATGTGGCTCACGTCTGTCATGGAGAAGAGGTAGAGACTGTAGCCCCCGAAACGGTACAAATCGGTGAGACTGTTTTGATAAAACGAGGAGAGAAAGTGCCCCTTGACGGTAAGGTCGTCAGTGGTTCTGCGCTTCTTGACACTTCTGTCCTTACGGGCGAGAGTGTACCACGTGAGGTAAAAGAGGGCGACGAGGTTTATTCGGGCAGTATCAATGTGAAGGGAGAACTGCGTTTGCAGACCACCAAGACCTTTGGCGAGAGTACAGCCTCTCGCATCATAGCCTTGGTAGAGGGTGCCGATGCAAGCAAGTCGCGCAGTGAGTCTTTCATCACCCGCTTTGCCCGCGTTTATACTCCTGTAGTAGTGCTGTCAGCCTTGGTTTTAGCTATTGTTCCGCCTCTCTTGGGTACTTTGGACTTGGGTGTGCAGCTCTTTGGCGAGGGCAGTTTTATGCAACTGTTGCCTCTATGGCTCAACCGTGCGCTTATCTTCCTTGTGGTATCCTGTCCTTGTGCCTTGGTTATCAGTGTGCCGCTCACTTTCTTCGGCGGCATTGGCGGAGCCTCCCGCGCAGGTATTCTCATCAAGGGAAGCAGTTATATGGATGCCCTTGCCAAGGTTGGCGTAGTGGTGTTTGATAAGACTGGAACGCTGACCCATGGCGAGGTGTTGGTACAAGCCGATGAGGGTGCGCCTGTTGTGGTAGGCGACCGTGTAAAAGAGAGCAGTGCCGAGGCCATAGCCCAGTTGCGCCGTGAGGGTGTCGTCAAGACAGTGATGCTTACAGGCGACCGTCAGGAGGTGGGCGATCGCATAGCCCGTCAGTTGGGTCTCGATGAATATAAAGCCGAGCTGATGCCTGCCGATAAGTTGGTTCATGTAGAACAACTGCTGAAACAGAAGCCTGCAGGCAGGACTTTGGCTTATGTAGGTGATGGCATCAACGATGCGCCCGTATTGAAGAGGGCAGATGTAGGAATAGCCATGGGTGCCTTGGGATGTGATGCTGCCATCGAGGCTGCTGATGTGGTGTTGATGGACGATGAGCCTCGAAAGGTTCCTCTTGCTGTTCACATTGCCCGTCGCACCATCCGCATTGCCCATCAGAATGTGGCCTTTGCCATAGGAGTCAAAGTGGCAGTCCTGTTGCTTGCCACCGTGGGTTTAGGTACCATGTGGATGGCTGTCTTCGCCGATGTCGGCGTAACGGTTCTTGCTGTCCTCAATGCCATGAGAGCTTTGAAGAAAGTGGAATAGCATAGTTGATTCTATAAAAACACCAACCCACCTGCTTTGGAAATCCAAAACAAGTGGGTTGTTATTTTTAGGGCGTTTTTACCTTTTTACTTTTTTACCTTTTTACTTTTTTACCTTTTTACTTTTTTACCTTTTTACCCTTTTACCTTTTTACTCTTTTACCTTTAAAAGTCTGATACTCATGGGGCTCACGGTGATGAGTCGTTTCTTGTAGAGGTCGCCAATGGCACGCTTGAATACCTTTTTGCTGACATGGAAGCGTTCGTAGATATCGTCAGCCTCGCTCTTGTCGCCTAAGTCGCAGGCACCATCGTTATCGAGCAGATATTGGTAGAGTGTTTCGGCAAAGTCGGCAGTTTGCTGTTGTCCTGTTTTCTGCAGACTCACATCAATCTTTCCGTCAGGGCGCACTCTTCCGATATAGCCTTTCATTCTGTCGCCAGTATGAATGTACTGGAATATTTGGTCCTGATAGAGCAGACCAGGGTACTGGTTGTCGATGATGACCTTGAAGCCGAGGTCTGTCTTCTGCCATATCAGCAAGTCCACTTCGTCGCCATGACGATAGTGAGGATGTTCCTCCGACAGGTATCGCTCCACCTTGGCAGATGCCACGATGCGATAGCTCTCCTCGTCAATATGTACGTGTACGATGTATGACTGGCCCAAAACCATGCGCTTCTTTTGCTCACGGAAGGGACAGAAGAGGTCTTTCATCAGTCCCCATCCCAAGAAAGCGCCATATTCGTTCACCCATTTCACTTCAAGGTAGGCGAAGTCGCCCACTTTGGCAAGTGGTTTCTCGGTGGTAGCGATGAGTCGCTCGTCTTGGTCGAGGTAGATAAACACCTCAAGCTCGTCGCCAATGCTCACCTCTTCGGGTACGTAACGGGTAGGAAGAAGAATTTCTCCTTCTTCACCTCCGTCAAGGTAAATGCCGAAGTCTACTCTTTTCACCACTCTCAGGCTGTTGAAATCGCCTAATTTTATCTTGTTGCTCATATATGTGTTCTTTGTTTTTATTCTTCACTCAACTTGTGTATGTTCAGGAGTTAAAGGAGTTAAGGAAGTTAAAGGAGTTAAGACGTATGTCTTGCTGCTTAAAAACTATGCTAAAAAGACTATTGTCTTTACTAAACTTGCAAAACTTGAACTCTTCACTCTTCACACTTCACGTCTTCACACTTCACTTCTTCGTTCTTTTCTACCATACCGTCTTTCAGGTGTATGGTTCGGTCGGTAATCGAGGCAAGTCCCTCATCGTGTGTGACAATGACAAAGGTTTGTCCGAACTTGTCGCGCAGATCGAAGAAGAGCTGATGCAGTTCTGCCTTGTTGTGTGAGTCGAGGCTGCCCGAAGGCTCATCAGCAAGGATTACAGCAGGATTATTTACCAAAGCTCTTGCCACAGCCACGCGTTGCTTCTCACCTCCCGACAGTTCTGCAGGTTTGTGATGAGCTCTTTCGCTCAGCCCCATAAAGTCGAGCAGTTCTTCAGCCCTTGCCTTGGCTTCCTTGCGGCTCTTGCCTGCAATGAAAGCAGGAATCATGATGTTTTCGAGAGCGGTAAACTCCGGCAGTAACTGATGAAACTGGAATACGAAACCGATATGCTGGTTACGGAAGTCGCTCAATTTCCGCTGTGACAGTTTGCTCACGTCAATACCGTCTACCACTACGCTTCCCTCATCAGGGCGGTCGAGTGTGCCAATGATCTGTAGCAGGGTGGTCTTGCCTGCGCCACTGGGGCCAACGATACTTACCACCTCACCTTTATTGATATGCAGGTCGATACCTTTAAGCACCTGCAGCGAGCCGAAGCTCTTTGTTATTCCTTTGATGTCTATCATTGTTGTTTGTTATTATTCCATTTAAGTTCTGAAATTTTAGATTTTCCACAAAAGACAGTCGCAATATGTAGACCTTCTCTTATTCCTTTTGTTGAAATAATTCCTTTATTTTATTAATATTTTGTAGCTCTTGAAATTGTTATTTTTATTATCTGATATTTTTATTAGATGTAATCCTCGACAAAGAGAAATGTTTATTTTGTTGTTGGTACATTCCTCCTTTTCCAATATTCCACAGGTATTATAGATTTTTATTGTTACCATATATGGTGGATTTATAATTATTTGATGGCCATTTACAATGAGAAAATCAGATAAATTGTTTTTGTTTGCAATATCTGTGGTATTGAGTTTCAGAATATTACTCATTGCTTGTCCATATTGGTTTCGTACCCAACAAAAAATACCATTATACCATGTTCCAGGATAGACTGTAAAGCCGTCTTGAGGTATTGTCGTAAAAATTGTATCTGTATATATAGGTAAATGGTCTTCACTTTGTTCTACTAAAATGACTCCTTGCTCAAAATTTTCTGCATCAATAGAAACATTGGCCAGAGGATAATCGTCCTGTCCTTCTGTCCATATCTTATTTAAAGTCAAAACAGGAGTAGATGGCAGAACTTCAAAATCAATAGGTTCTGAGCGAATATAGCTGATATTGTTTTTTCCTTTATTTGAAGTACTAAATATACATGAAAAATAACAGTCGTTAGGACATACCTCTTTTTTTAAATTTCCCCAGTCAAATCCCATAAGAACGCTGTTGTATGGGTGTGAAAAATAACACTGAAATATTTTGGGTTTGTTAATAAAAGAGCAATAAAGTTCCTCAGATAAAAGATATTTGTATTCTTGATTATTTGTTTGTTTAAAATTAATATACCATTTAATGGATTCTATGTCTTCAGTTTTATAGTGTTCAGGTAATGATAATGAAATTAAATCTCCATCTTTGATCTGAGTACATTTCTTACCATTAATTTTTATATCAATGTTTTCTTCGTTTTGTTCTTTAGCAAAAGATTCCGTATGGGATATCACACTCATAAGTGTAATAAGGATGATTCCTAAAAAGTTGAAATACTTCATAGTTATTTGTTTGAATTAAGTCCTAAATTCTTTTGCAAAAATAAGCAATTTTGTATAAACCTCAAAAAGAAATAAAGGAAAAGATGGAAAAAAGAGCTATATTTTTTTTATTGTCACTTTTAAAGGCAACAATGTTGTATGATAGTTATTCAAGTTTCGCAAGTAAGCCCCTTCAGGGCGTGCTGCTTGCGGGCGCTGCCCTGGGGTAAGAGCTTTTGGGCCTTCAGCCCGTACTTGAACTACATGCGAAACTTCAGTAGTGAGCCCACTTAAAAAAGCGTAAATCACATTTTTTGTCTTTGTAACTTATTGATAATCAATAGCTGATTTTTTGTAAAATTGACTTTTTAAAGTGGGCTCAGTAGTTAGATAAAAACTTAAAATTTCTTTATTTTTGTGATTGTAACAAAAATGTAACACGTAGATTTGTATAAATTACATTTTTTATAGTACCTTTGCAGCCGCTTAATAAAGATGAGTATTTACTAATTAACATTTTAAGAGACATTATGCAGAAAAAAACTTACATGAAGCCTCTTGTTAGCTTATATGCTATAGAGGCATCAACTATTTTTGCTGGCAGTAACAACCCACAACAGGCTCCTGTACGTCCTGGTTTTTCTTTCGGAAAAGGAGACGATGAAATTACAAGCGGAGATGACGACGACGTTTGGGAATAGGCATGAGAACAATTAGAATTAACCACAGGAACACGAATTGAAAACGAATTAGAACATGAGAAAGTTTTTGTATTCAGTATTTATGTTGGCTGCTGTAGTTCTCGCAGCCTGTAGCAACGACGACAATGGCGATATACAGCCAAAGAGAGGAATGACCCTCAATGCTTCTGTTGAAAATCTAAGCTCGCGTGCCACTATGACAGATGAAAGCGGCACATGGAAGTTTGCATTTACTGCGAATGACAAGGTGAGTGTAAGCAATAACAAAATATCAAATTACTATACTTTCACAAATAATGGCAGCCAGTTTACCAGTACTGATGCCATGGTTACTACTGAGGATGCCGACTGGTATGCTTACTTCCCAGGTAATGAAGTGGTTCTAACAAACCAAACTGGTGATTTTGCTAACGTGGCAAACTACTTTGCTGTAGCTGGAGCAACAACTGCGGCTACAACGGGTGAAAAAGGTCTTTCGATTACTCTGAAGCCCAAGGTGTCTGTGCTGCGCATCGTTAAGGTGGACAACTACGGCCCGTGCGACATCTATCTGAAGACTGCTGACGGCAAGTATGTGTCGGGGCTGAAGGCTAAGAAGAATGAGGCTGGCTATGAAGTCGAGAAAAGCGACACTAAGGTTTCGGTATTCCAGAAAGCAAGCAACGGCAATGCCGGCATCTATTATGTCATTGTCCCTGCTGGTGTGAAGATTTCGGTGTACAACACAAATGACGAAAACCATATCAAGACCACAAAAGATGCAGGTCTGACTGCTGGCAGATACTATACGCTTACTACTGGTCCAACAACTGGTACAGAAACAGCTACTTTGAAGGATGGTACAACTGAGAACGTAGACTGGGTGCAGTTGTGGATCGGAGGTCCAAGATTTGCAGTGAAGAATGTTGCTGAACCGATGACATGGTATGATGCAACAAAAAAAGGTGACGACTTCGCATGGGGCAGCAATTGGTATGTACCATCAGAAGAGGACCTCAAAATAATGCACGAGTTATTGTTAAAAGTTCAAAGTAAACCAACTGAACGAAAAGTATCAATAACAGGATATCCTACTCTGGAACTCATCACAAATACTAAACTGGAGGAAAATATAGTCAAAATTACTGGTTTTCAACCAGGATATGATAAAAACTCAATAAATCTATATAATAAGATTGTTTCTGGATTGAATACATATAGATTATGGACTGCTACAGAGAAAGGTGGATATGGCGTTGATTTACAGATTCTTGAACAAGATAATTATTTTTGTGGTGGAGGATTTGGTTATCAGACAACTAAAAACCAATTAATACTTACTCGTCCTATCCTTACAGCAAAAACCATCTTATGGAGTGATCAGAATATTACGAACAACAAATAATAAATTTCCCCACTTAACCCCTGTCAATGCAAGCCTATGTCTTGCCTTGACAGGGGTTATTTATTAGGGTGTCCTGTTCGTTGTACCAATTTTAGCTCACTTTCCTAAGCGTTTTGGTTCGTTCAGTAACCCAGCTTTTGGACAAATAAGTCAACGTGAATTATAAATAAGTAATAACTGAGTCAACTCGTATTATCAATAAAACTTAAAGTGGTCAACTAAAATCGTTAAACCACAGTGCTCGGTTGACCAATAGAAAAGCCTCGAAATATGAAAGCGGCTTCGATAGTCAATGAAGCCTATTTCGTAGAGCAATGAAAGCGGCTTCGTAAGCAGTTGAAGCCTATTGCATCTTCTTGTATAAGATGTAGGAATTGTTCCATAACTTCTCTTAATTTCCCCCAACTTTTCTTAATTTCCCCAACATCTCTTCACTCCCCGTATGCGAAAGTTGCATTATATGATAGTAATTTAGTATATTTGTGTGCTATTATTAAAAAACTAATCAACTACAAGGATGAAAATCAACAAGAACTTTTGGCTCATGCTGCTCATGGCAGGCTGGGTTATGATGAGCTGTACGGCAGCACAGGCTTCTGTGCGAGATACGATAGATATCAACTGGGGATGGCAGTTCCATCGCGGCGATATAAACGGTATCAGTCAGCCATCTGACAACATTCAGAATCACAGTCTCTTGGATGAAGCTATGCAGGGATGCGAGGTCGTCAACCTGCCTCACGACTTCCAACTCTATCAGCCCTGGGTGGCACCGGGGGCAGACGAACGTGCCAACAGCAAGGATGCTGCCAATAATGTGAAAAGCCGACTCAGCGCAAGAGGATTCAAGGAGATGGGCATTGGCTGGTATCGATACGAACTGACACCCCAGGAAGAATGGAAGGGAAGACGGGTGATGCTCGACTTCGGAGGCATGATGCTTGTGGGCGATGTCTATGTGAACGGACAGCATGTGGCGGCAACCGACTATGGCTATTTGGGATTCGATATCGACGTGAGCCAGTTGCTCCGTTACGGCGAGAAGAACGAGATAGCAGTGAGGACAGATACGCGTGCTGCCAATAATTCGCGATGGTATACGGGCGGCGGACTCATCCGTGATGTTCGTCTTATTGTCACCAACGACCAACTCTATTTCCCTCGCCATCCACTCTATATCACTACTCGAAACAACCGCGAGGTGAACATCAGGGCAGAGATCGTAAACCGCCAGAAGAAACAGAAAGGTGAGAATCATGGCTCAATGCCTGTAGAGGTGAAAATCCTCGACATGACAGGTAGAGTAGTGGCGCAGCAGAAAACCGACATGCCTTTCAATGCCAAGTGGCGCGACCGCGAATATGAACTGCCAGCCATCACGCTGGAGGGGGCCCAGCTATGGTCGTGCGACCATCCTTATCTCTATACTGCCGAGGTGACGCTCTACGACAAGGAAGGAAGAGTGGCAGACAAAACACGTGAGCACTTCGGCATGCGTACCATAGAACTGTCGCCCCAGCACGGACTCCTGCTCAACGGACAGAAAGTGCTACTCAAGGGTTATGCCAATCATCACACCTTGGGAGCTCTTGGTGCAGCAGCCTATCCTCGTGCCATCGAGCAGCAGATACTCACCATGAAGCGCTTTGGCTTCAATCATATTCGTACATCCCATAATCCTTACAGCGAGGACCTGTTGCGCCTGTGCGACCAGTATGGTATCTTGGTGGTCGACGAGCTGTATGATAAATGGAACTCGCAATTCACTGGCGGCAGGGGAGACTTCCTGAGCCTTTGGCAGAAGAACATACCCGAGTGGGTGAAGCGCGACCGCAATCATCCCTGCGTCGTCCTATGGAGCTTGGGCAACGAGCTGCAGCATCGTGCCGACATGCCCTTCAACGACTGGGGAGTAACCCTCTACCGACTGATGCGCCAACTGCTGCATCGCTACGACAACACGCGTCTCACCACGGTGGCTATGCACCCACGTTATCGCAATATCGATACCGACTCCATACCTGCCGATCTGGCTGTTGCCACAGAAGTCAACTCGTATAATTATCGTTATATGTATTTCCCCGGCGACATGAAGCGCTATCCCGAAAAGATATTCTATCAGAGCGAGGCGAGCACAGAAGCCATGGGCCCCAACTTCTTTGAGATGAATCTCGACAAGGTGATGGGACTTGCCTACTGGGGGGCTGTCGACTACTTAGGCGAGAGTTTGGGCTGGCCGCTGAAGGGATGGAACAAGGGAGTGTTCGATATGATCATGCTTCCCAAGCCCGATGCCTACTTCGTGAAGAGTATGTTCTCTGACCAGCCTACAGTACATATCGGTATTATCGAGAAGTCAGGAGGTGACACCCGGTGGAACGGCATCAATGTGGCTACCAGTCAACTCTCAGAGAACTGGAACCGCAAAGAGGGTGAACAGGTATCGCTATATACCTATACCAATGCCGATGAGGTGGAACTGCTGCTCAATGGCAGGAGCCTGGGAGTAAAAAAGAATGACGCTGATCCCAAGCTGCGCAACCGCATACGCTGGGATGCAGTGCCTTATGAGCCTGGCTCATTGGTGGCTGTGGCAAGGAAAGCAGGAAAGGTAGTGGCGCGTCATCAGCTTACCACTACCGGAGAGGCTGTGGCGCTGAAGTTGAAGCCCGAAACTACCGACTGGTATGCAGACGGCAAAGACTTGATGATGGTGAGAGTGACTGCTGTTGACCGCAAGGGGCGTCGCGTGCTGAGTGCTCATGACTTACTACATATAGAGGTGAAGGGCGAAGCCGACATCGTGGCAGTAGGCAATGGCGATATGGCTTCGTCAGAGTTGCCAGTAGGTGACAAGCAGTTGGCAGCCCATGCCTCGCGAAGCCTCTATAAGGGTTCTGCTTGCATCTATTTGCGTGCTCGTCGTCAAGCAGGCAAGGTGGAGCTGAAGGTAAAGAGCGGAAATCTGTCAGCTGGAAGCCTGCGCATCAATACACAGTAATATATAAGCGATAGTTGAGCAAATATTTTTTCCCAACTGGGAAAAAATATTCGACCTGTATGGTTGAAATTACCCCAATACGCCCTGAACCAACGGTCACCGGCGCGTAGCGGAATTGAAAATCGCTGGTCGAAGGATAAAGCAAAGGTAAAGGGCAGAAGCTCTTAGCCCAGGATAACGCCCTGGGTATAATGGCAATCAGCAGCACGCCCTGAAAGGGCAGAAGCTCTTAGCCCAGGGCAGCACCCTGGGTATAATAGCAATCAGCAAGGCGCCCTGTAAGGGAAAAAGCTTTATTTGTTGCCTGAAGTTTTAAAGTTTTTGCCCTTACAGGTAGGGTGTTCAAAATCCGTTTAAAATTTGGCACGTTTTTTAGTCGAATAATCGGTTCAACTAACTGATATTCAATAATTATCGACACGAATATTGCGCAGAACTAAAAAATGTCACATTTTTGAATTCTTAACACGTTGATTTCGTGTGAATTAACTTGTATTTTGGTGCAAAAAACGTGTCGGAAAATTAATAGATTTTGAACACCCTACCTTACAGGGCGACAGGTTTGCGCACGTAACAACCCAGGGCGTTGCCCTGGGCTAAGAGCTTCTGCCCCTTCAGGGCGTGTGGGGAAAAACTTGCGAAACTTCAATAAAACAAAAGCAGCGCGCTTTTTGTGGCGTTGCTGCTACATTCAGAAGAAGAACTTTACTGACGCTTCATGATCTTCATTCCATTCACAATATACACTCCCTTTCCAGGGTTATTAACCTTTCGGCCGTTCATGTCGCACACCGTTACAGGCTGATACATATAAGCAGACAATCTGTAATAACCAATATTGTCAAGGTACTGTATGGCTTTGTTTCTGTCACAAATCTGTAAACCTCGTGATTCAAGCAAATTAACGAGATTTTCCGAAGATTCAAACCGTTTTGTAAAGGGAATAAGATTCGCCATATTCAAATGTGTATAAACAAAAAACGCCTCGCACGATTTGAGCATTGTTAAGAGGCTTGGCGAGGACTGACGCTGCAAAGATACGAATAATCATTGATAATACAAACTTTTCGGCAAGAAAAATCAAGCAAAAGTGGAATTCTTTGACATATTTATATTTAATAATGTTAAATCAGACCTTAAAATTATACTTTGCCAGCCAAATAAAGTGGTTCCCAAGATAAAAGTGTTACGTTTGTAACGTCTATACCTATACCGAAAGCCCCAATGGGCAGAGGTTGGGCAGACATACATATGGTAAAAGGCGTTTTTGTCCGTCAGTTTCTTGAAGTAGGCAAGGAAATCTCCTGGAAAATCTCTGTCAGTATCAGGCTGAAACACACAGGTGGCTTCGGTTGCAAATTTACTAAAAAATCACTAAACGTATATAACACTAAAAAGGCTTTGAATAGCACAAAAGAGGCTTTCTGTATAGTACAAAACGTGCATAGGGTGTCGCATTCCCCATGAATGAGGCAATGCGACACCCTATGTGTTGATGTAAACTGAATTTCAGAAAATGATGAACGGCTTACTTGTTGAAAGCATAGTAGAAGCCATCGTTCATCGCCATGCGGAGCTGGAATAAGCCATTCTCGTCGGCAGTGACATTCATCTTTGCGCCACTTGTCAGACAGGCCTGGATGCTGCCGTCCTCATTGAAGCTGAACAGCTCGCGAATGTCGCCGTCCTTGCTGTACGACCAGCTCTTGTTCTTCTTGTTGAATACGAAGTAAGACTTCTCGCCGTCGGGGTCGGTTATCTCGTAACCATTCTTCAAAGTCTTGACAGCATACATGCGACCGTCCTTGCCCATCACGTCCTTGGTGGTTCCCACCTGTCCGATCACCTTCTCGCCTGTCCAGAACTCGATGGAGTTGAGCACGAATAGGTCGGCTACAGAACATACAGCATAGGCTGGAGAGATGAGGATAAAGATAAGCTCATTGACAAACTTGTTGTCTGTAGCTCGCTTGTTCCAGCTGAGAACTGAGTTGGTAAGGCCGAAAGAGCCGATGCATGAACTGAGAGTCAAGGCACCCACTGTGACTGCGATGACTGATTTGGTGAATGTTTTCTTCATCTTGTTAAAAAATTAATGTATGTTGATAATTGATTATAGTGTTTCCGGTTCTTGAAAAACCCTAAAACTTGAAATGCCGTTTCAGCCAGCGGCTCATCATCTCGTAGGCACTCTCTTCCTCCTGATGCTGAGGCTCGGCAAAGGTGAGATGCTCGCCAGAGGCATCACCATGCTGGTCGGGGAAGATGATCATCAGATTGGTGCCGGAGAAGAAACGGGTCAACTCTTCGGGCAGACGCTCAAGGGCAGCCTTGTGAGAGACGGTTCCCTTGCGGGCTGTTACCACCACAAATATGTGGTCGGGAGCTATCTGCGAGGCTATCTGGGGCATCTCGTTCCAATGGGTCATGAGCGTATAGTCGGAACGGACCTCGGGATAGCGGTTCTTGATAAACTCGTTGATGAGCGAAAGAGCCTCCATACGGCCATGGAACTGTATGCGGCAGTCGAGGTTGCGTGCCATGCGCGACAGACGTTCTACCCAGCGGTAGAAGCCTGGCTCAAACTCTGCTCTCGAAGGAACAGCCACCTGTATGCGGCGTATGGTGTTGAGCGGCTGGCGGATGCGTGCCATGATGATCTGGCGGCTGAGTCCATTGAACAGACTCTGATGGAACTCGCCCCAGAACTTAGGTGAGCGCTCCGGATGCATGTGCATGCCGATGATGATCTCGGAACACTGAAACTCGTTGAAGGCGTGCTTGATGCCATTGGCGATGTTGGCTGCTATTCTGACCTGGGTCTGCGTGAGCACATCGGTGGCTGCTGCTATCTGGCTGCAATGTTCGAGCAGTCGCTTGCCTTGCTCCTGGTTGTAGCGCATGTCTTTGTCCTCATACACCACGTTGAGGCAAACCAGACCGCGGTTCAGCTTCTGATTTCTCACAAGGAAGGCGAGGCTCATCAGGTTGTCGGCATATTCGGGATAGCGCACGGGGATGAGTATCTTCTCATCGTTGGCGCTCTTCTCGTCCTCAGCCTCCGGCAGCTCCTTGTCTCTTAGTACTATCATGCGCGAAGACCAGTCGGTAAGCAGCGAGGAGATGATACAGGTGCACAGTATCATGATCACCACACCGTTGAGCATGTCGTCGTCGACAAGATAGGTGTTCTTGCCTACAAGAATGTTCATTCCCACCATCACCATGGCGATACTGCCTGCAGCATGGGCAGAGGTAAGGCCGAACATCATGTGACCCGAAGACAGGGGCAGGCGGAAGCCAAAGCAGGCAGCATAGGCGGCAATGGCCTTGCCCAGGGTGCCAAAGAACACGATGCACAGCACCACCCAGAGAATATGACCGCCCTGGAAGAGCAGCCCCACATTGATCAGCATGCCCACACCTATCAGGAAGTAGGGAATGAAGAGGGCGTTGCCGATAAACTCGAGCCGGTTCATCAGAGGCGACACATGAGGTATATACCTATTTAATATAAGGCCCGCAAAGAAGGCACCAAAGACTCCCTCGATGCCTACCATCTGCGAGAGGGCGGCACTCATAAAGAGCATGGCCATGACAAAGATAAACTGCATCACGGCATCGCTGTATCGGCGAAGGAACCATCGGGTGAGACGGGGAATGAGGAATATCATCACGCTGCAGTAAGCGGCAAACTTGGCTGCAAAGAGTACCCAGAAGAGTACGCCGTCGTGCTCGGTGAACGAAGCCACCAGACCCGCCAGCATCACTAAGGCGATGAGCAGGGAGATCATGCTCGACCCCACACTCAGCGTGACGCTCGGCTTCTGTTGCAGTCCGTAACGCGACACGATGGGGTAGGCGATGAGCGTATTCGAGGCCATGATGCAGCTCAACAGGAATGAGGCTTTGGTGGAATAGTCCAAGAGGGTGACGCTCATCCAATAGGTGAGTCCGAAAGGAACAAAGCACGTCAGCAGACCATAAGTGAGCAGTCTCGACTTCGCCTTCTTCATGCCCTCCATGTCCATCTCGAGGGCAGCCAGAAACATGATGTAGTACAGTCCCACCTTGCCAAACAACTCGAAGGAAGAGTCGCGCTCCAGGATGTTGAGCCCGTACTTGCCTATGAGCACTCCCGCCAATACCATACCGATGATGTGTGGAATGCGGAGCTTACCCATGATGATAGGCGCAAAGAGGATGATGATCATCACGACGAAGAAGATCAGCGTAGGGTCGGTTATCGGGAAATATTGTGCAATGTTCAGCATAGGCATTCTGTTTTTCGGGAGAGTTCTCGAGCATCAGCTGCATCACTCTTCCTATAATATGGGTGCAAAAATAATAATAAATCTTGAAAAAGCAAAGTCTTTTGCCTCCTTATCAATTATATGTGCAAAGATTTTTGTAAATTTGCACCCGGAAAGTAAACTTAAGATAGAAAGATAAGCCCTCTGCCTGCTGATGTTTCATCGTAAATATGAGTAGCGGCGATGGATGAATGAATGATATTTTATGCAAAATAATGCAGAAATGTTAGCAAAAGTAATAAAAATGCAACAAAAAGCAATAATTTATGGGATTTTTTGCTTGATATTGTAGAAAAAGTCTTACCTTTGCAGCGGATTTGAGAGGATAAGCGTTAGAAGACAACCAAAGATGAGAAATCATCATGCTGGAAAGGAGCATTCTTTTCTTTTCCAAAAGATTCACTTTAAACAACTTTTAAAAAGATTCGATTATGAAAGTAGCAATTGTTGGTGCAAGCGGTGCAGTAGGTCAGGAATTCCTGCGTATCCTTGCTGAGAGAAATTTCCCAATGGATGATTTGGTGTTGTTTGGTTCTGAGCGTTCGGCTGGACGAAAATACAACTATAAGGGAAAGGACTATGAGGTGAAACTCTTGCAGCATAACGATGATTTTAAAGATGTCGATATCGCATTCACATCTGCTGGCGGTGGAACTTCTGAGGAGTTTGCCGATACTATCACCAAGTATGGTGCTGTGATGATTGACAACTCAAGCGCTTTCCGTATGTGCGACGATGTGCCACTGGTAGTACCAGAGGTAAACGCCGAGGATGCGCTCAACCGTCCACGCAACATCATCGCCAATCCAAACTGCACCACCATCATGATGGTAGTGGTATTGAAGCCTATCGACGACCTGAGCCATATCAAGAAGATTCATATTTCTTCTTACCAGAGTGCTTCGGGTGCTGGTGCTGCAGCTATGGCTGAGCTTGAGCAGCAGTATAAGGACATCATCGAGACTGGCAAGACAGACCATATCAACAAGTTCCCACATCAGTTGGCATACAATGTCATTCCTCAGATAGACAAGATGACTCCTAACGACTATACCAAGGAGGAGATGAAGATGTACAACGAGACTCGTAAAATCATGCACTCTGATGTTCGCACCAGTGCCACTTGTGTACGTGTTTCCTCACTTCGTTCTCACTCAGAGAGCGTATGGTTCGAGACCGAGAAGCCATTGGCAGTAGAGGACATCCGTAAGGCTTTGGAGGCTGCTCCTGGCGTAACCGTAAAGGACGATGCACAGAACTACGTATATCCAATGCCTTTGGAGAGTGCGGGTAAGGACGATGTCTATGTAGGCCGTATCCGTAAGGATCTCGCCGATGACAACAGCAATACATTGTGGCTCACAGGCGACCAGATTCGCAAGGGCGCAGCGCTCAATGCCGTTCAGATAGCTGAGTATTTGATCAAAGTAGGTAATGTGAAATAAGATACATGCTTGAAAGATTCAAACTCTTGCTTCGGGATATGAACCGGGGCATTTATGAGAAAGAAACAGAAATATCGCTCTCGCTCCTTGCCGCTCTGGCAGGCGAGAGCGTTATTCTTTTAGGTCCACCGGGTGTAGCCAAGAGTATGGTGGCACGACAGCTGAAGTGTGCCTTCCGTGGAGCACGCAATTTCGAGTATCTCATGTCGCGCTTCTCTACGCCCGATGAGATCTTCGGTCCTGTGAGCATACAGAAACTGAAGACCTCCGATACCTATGAGCGTGCTGTGGATGGTTATCTTCCTACAGCCGATGTCGTGTTCCTCGATGAGATATGGAAGGCGGGTCCTGCCATACAGAACACCCTGCTCACGGTCATCAACGAGAAACTGTTCCGCAACGGCATACGCGAAATAGAGTTGCCGCTGAAACTCCTCGTGGCTGCCAGCAACGAGTTGCCAGCCAAGGGCGAGGGCCTGGAGGCGCTGTGGGACCGATTCGTCATCCGCATAGAGAGCCGTCCCATCCGGCAGGAGAAGAACTTCCGAGAGATGCTCTTGGAGGTGAAGAGTGAAGCGGGAGGACAGTGTGCGGAGCCCGAAGGGAAAGCCAATTCAAATGCGATTACTGCCGAGGAGTATGCGGAATGGTCGAAGGCCATCGATCGTATAGGAGTGAAGGAGGAGGTACTCGATGCCATTTCTGCTATCCGCAAATCCCTAAGAGCCGTGAATGTGGATGAGGCTGCCGAGCGCCGTCATGTGTATGTGAGCGACCGTCGCTGGAAGAACATCATGCGCCTGCTTCGTACCTCTGCCTTTATGCAGGATCGGGCGGAAGTGGCGGTATGCGATCTTCTTCCCATCTACCATTGCCTGTGGCAGGAGCCGGAGGAGAGGGATGCCATCCGTGCGCTCGTCATCAAAGCACTCTTTGCTCCTCATGCCGACAAGTTGGTAGAGATGAAGAATGCCCTTGCCGAGGACATCAAATATCATCGCATCCGCCGCAGTCCTGATGAGGGCAGGGATTACGAGGGCGAGATAGAGAGTCTCTCTGATGCCCTGACTTCCCTGGAACGCCAGTTAGGCGACAACCTCTTCGTTTCTTCCGACGACAAGACCGAACTCTCTTCTTATCTTCGCGATTTCTACAGAGAGCTGGCCTTTACCCGTCAGGACACGATGAAACTGTATGCGGAGTAGCGCATCCACGTGATACTTATTTCTCCACCAGTACGTCCTTCTCTTCATAACTGTCGAAGCCGATGCTCATGTCAGCACCGTGCTCCCGGAAGATGGAGATAAGGTGTTGCTGCATGTCGGGGTCAATGGCTATCTCGCCATTCTTCGCCTTGTAAAACCTGCGCCGGGCATAAGGCGTACGGGAATAGAAATAATGGGTTCTTCCCGCCGGGATGGTACTGTAGATGCGCTGGAATCCCCTTGCCCATACTTGCTTTTCTGACACAAGATGATAGGGGCACTTCTCGCCCTCACACTGCAGGTGCTTCACATTGAGCACCTCAAAGGTATCGGCACAGGTAAGTGCCTTGACATACTGCGCATAACGGGCGCAAGTGTTGCTGCGTGTGCAGGATGCCATGGGGCAAACTACACTCAATGAAATTTTCTTCATAGTTTCTTTTATTTTTAAGTTTCTGAAGTTTTGCAAGTTCAGAAGTTAAAGGAGTTATCACTCCCTTCGGTCGTTAGAAGTTATAGCCAACAGCCTTTTTGGTTGAATATCTATCTGTAAAGCATATGGCTTTAACTTCTCTAACTTCTTTAAATTCTTTAACTTCCACATTTGCGAAAGTTGAGTAATTCATAGAATGGTAAGGCTTATACAGGGATGCTGGAACTCGGAGATAGGATGCTGGAACTCGGAGATAGCTTTTTATCTTACCAGAGCACATTTGTGCCCTTAGTCAGGGCACAAAAGTGCTTTAGGCAGACAAAATATTAAGTCTAAGTTCCAGTGATCAGGAAAGCAGTCATACCAACTTCTCAGATAGCAGGAATACCAGAATTTTGAAATCCGATACGATGTTTTGCCTTCATCCTTCATGTATTCGCCCGGAATGCCGATAAACACTGGGATTTCGAGGGAGAAGGGTGAATTCGAGTAATTTGCCTCGTAACATCCTGTTCTATAGTTACTTATGTGTAAGTAATGAAGGATGAAGGGTTTTTACCACATCGCAGTACTATTTTTTTTAGACAATGCAAAGATACAAAGCGGAAGCCCTCTTTTGCAAGTTTTCCCTGCCATATAGAAACACATCAGGGAAAAACAGGGAAAAAATAATGGGCAGCAGGGAAAACAGCAGGGAAAAATAAAAATTCCTGATACATTCATTGGTATTCTCATTCTTTTTCTTTAACTTTGCGTCACTTTCATTTTCATTCAAATTCTGCAAGTAAATACCTGCACAAAACAGGTAACGGCAGACGACTCATATAACAATGACAGAAAAAGAAGAACAACAATCTCGGTTCAGCTATGAAGTTTTCGACCGACAACTGAACACCTTTTATATGATGTGTCAGGTTTTCATTCAAGGCTGGGAAGACTACAGCACCCAGGAGATGAACTGTGACATACGCTCTCTGTGCACCAAGGCTTCAAGGCTCTGCTATATGGCAGACCAGGATCTTGCCTTGCAGCACAACGACCTGACACACCAGCGCAAGTTCATCAATCAGTCCCATCTCGGTACTATCAGCCAGATAGTCATCAATGAGATGAGCCCTTTCTTAAAAAAAGTAATAGACAGATATAAGACCACCAAAAATCTGGAAGGTCATAAGAGTGGCATGTTTTCAGCTCAGATGAGCATGCTGTTCCCAAAACTGCACGAACTGCTCATAGAGGATGGCATGGTGGAAGACTCCATTGCCAATTTAGGAGCCGACATCAATATTGTGGAAAGAGCTTTCCTCAAGAAGATCAAGTGTGCTAAATATCCTGGAGTGAGATCCGAAGAAAGATTCTGGAACATCTTCCAGCTATATGGCTACTCATGCTATCTGGTGTATCATTTCCGACAGGTAAACGATGTCTGCGGAAGATATATTACAGACGAGGAGGCTGGGCGACTCACCGAAATGGCAGTACAGAAATATTCTACAGACCCGGGAGGCAAGAAAGACATCGACCTGTATTTCTCTACTTTGGAATACAATAACGACCATAAGACGCTCAACATAGATCAGATGCGCAGCGAACAGCGAAAACTGCAAAACGAAGTTCCGGAAAGTCTGCTCCTGCCGTTCCTGCACCATGTAAACGATGCCTACGAGATGGGAAAGGAAGTAAACCAGCAGACATTTACTGCAGAAGAATACATCAGTCTGCTCTCTGCTACTGCAAAATGGCAACTTCTGGAACAGCAGATTTTCGAATGTCAGCATCCGAATGAAATAAAGCCGCAGTACGACAATGAGGTTTTCGTAACGGTACACAACGGCAGACCGGTGAAAATGGACGAATTGCGCAAAACGATTTCCCTGATGGTGAAGCTGGTAAACAAGAAGAACCAGTGGTTTTGCGTGTGGAGTGTGCTGAGGCATCACAATCTTTTGGCCAACTATTCGCATGAGGCTTTTGCCCGCCAGATGATGAGCAGCTACTGGTTTGGCGACATCGAAGGCTACAAGCGTTTCTCAGGCGACACCTTGCGAGAATACAAACGTTACTTCTCCGACTACGACTACATGCAATGGGACAATGATGCTTTCCTGGAGCAGAAGCAGCTGTTCGGTATGACCAAATGGTCGAACTCGCTATGCCAGAAGTTTCAGTCGCTATGTCAGAAAATGGAGCAAGCCATCGTCGGCTGGAGCTACCTCTGATCTCTTATTGACAGACTTTCGCATGTACGGAAGTTGAGTGAAAATATAAAAACATTATCATATAATGAACAACGAACATCAAACGTATCCTGCGGACAATGAGCAGAACGACATCATCATTTATCGCTCTAAAGACGGTAAGGTAAATGTCGCTCTGATGACCCGTGAAGGCAAGGTTTGGCTTAACCAAATGCAAATCGCCAAACTTTTTGGGACCTCTAAGCAAAGTATCGGTCAGCATATAGCAAAAATATTGAAAGATAGAGAGTTAGATGCAGATTCGACTGTAAAGTATTACTTTACAGTTGCTACAAATGGGCGCCAATATAAAATGCTTTATTATTCTTTGGAGATGATTCTCGCTATAGGCTATCGTGTTCGTGGTGTTCGTGGCGTTCAGTTCCGTCAATGGGCAACGCAGCATCTCTCAGAGTATCTTGTAAAAGGATTTACAATGGATGACGAGCGGCTGAAAAATCCTGACGGCCGCCCAGACTATTTCGATGAGTTGCTGCAACGTATCCGCGATATCAGAGCTTCGGAAAAGCGATTTTACCAAAAGTTGCGTGACTTGTTTAAGTTGAGCAGTGACTATGAGGCAAGAGAAAAAGCTACCCAGATGTTCTTTGCCGAGGCACAGAACAAGTTGCTTTATGCGGTAACTGGCAATACTGCGGCAGAGATTGTGATGCGACGTGCTGACGAGACTTTGCCCAATATGGGACTTATGACATGGAAGGGAAGTGTTGTAAGAAAAGGTGATGTCATTATTGCCAAGAATTACTTGGTGAAAGATGAGATAGACAAACTCAATCGTCTTGTCATGCTCTTCTTGGAGTCTGCAGAACTTCGTGTGAAAGAGCGCAAAGACCTTACTTTAGATTATTGGAGAAGCAATGTGGATGCTTTGCTTACTTTCCAGGGACAAGCTGTATTAAAAGGCAATGGTCAAGTGTCCAATGGTGAAATGGAGGCGTACGCCAAGGAAGTTTATTGCCGTTTTGATGAAAGGCGTAAAAAAATGGATGCCCAGAATGCTGATGAGGAGGACTTGCGCTTCTTGGAGAATTTGGAGAATGAAATAAAAAATAAGAAATAGGAGTCTATGGATTTATCTCGCCATCTCATTCTTTTGAATGGTCAGCCGAAGACAATGCAAATCGACATAATCAAGAAAAAGATGTCGAATGGCTATCTTGTGCGCTTTAAGAATAATCCCAAAAGTTATAATTATAGTTGTAATAATGTGGTATGGCTTAGTAATCCAAGGTGGATAGACCCTTTGTTTGCCAAGGTTTTTGTGTCGGGTAAGGAGGAAAAAGAAGTAAGGGAAATATGGGAGTTTATGTCTGGCAGTCTTATTTATTGGCGGATTGTTTTCAAGAATGGATATGTTATAGAAGGCTGTCAAGAAAAAATATCTATTGTAACATCATGTTTGACAGAGGAAAAAGCCATAGATGTTTTTACTTACCTAAAAAATGTTGCAGCCATCAATCCGCTTGGCAAGGAAGAGGAGAAAAATGGAATCTTGTCGCAGATATACGAAAGTATAAATTTTGTGGATTCCGGTAGTGCTGCTTCTTGCTATCTCAGTCCCGAAACGCATCCTTTGTTTCAACTTAACCATGGTGATCTGATTTATCCCTTTGGTTGTAATGTCAGTCAAAAAAAAGCAGTGAAGAATGCTTTTGAATCTCAGATGAGTGTTGTTCAAGGTCCTCCAGGAACGGGAAAAACACAAACCATCTTGAATATTATTGCAAATATTGTGTGCCAAGGCAAAACGGTACTGGTGGTTTCTAATAATAATTCTGCAACTGCAAATATACAAGAAAAGTTGGAAAAATATGGCCTTTCTTTTATCGTTGCACCGCTTGGAAGCAAGGCAAACAAAGAAGCTTTCATAGAGCATCAATCTGTAGTGCCTGATGAATGTGCAACTTGGAGTATCGGCATGACGGACAAAATGCACATGCGGAAACAACTACATGCAGTCTTGGACCAACTTGACAGAGTGTATGTCTTGCAGAATGAAAAGGCTAAATTATTGCAAGAGCAACAGGCTGTCATTCTGGAATGGAAACACTTTTGTATGATTACAGGAGTGGTTGAACAACAATCTTTTAGGCGTTTTCCTTCCTCCCGTATAATCAAACTATGGTTGGATTATCAAGAAATGGTTAAAGAAGAAAGTTCCATGCCAAAATCTTGGTTTGTGAAATTTAAAGAACGCCTAAAAAAATGGAGGTTAAAATGGATTTGCAAGCATCGTTTAGATATTATCGGAATTTTTGAAGATATGTCTAAGACAGCTTTACATATCAAGGAGTTTCAAACATTGTACTATCTTAATCGAAAGGAAGAAATTGCATGTCGCATTATTGAGATAGAACGTGAGTTGGAGCAATATGATTCTAAGGTTATGACGGAAAAGATGGTTGAGTTGTCAATGGGTTTGTTCAAGGCATCCTTGTGTGAGAGATATCATAAGCAGGTACGTCCTGTATTCACCGATACAATTGACTTGAAGAGGAATAGAGAGAAGTTTGCCAAGCAATATCCTGTTGTTCTCAGCACGACATTCTCAGCACGTTCTTGTATGATAGCCGATAAACTATTTGACTATGTTATTATGGATGAGGCTTCACAGGTGTCGATAGATACAGGCGCCTTGGCTTTGACTTGTGCATACAATGCCGTTGTTGTGGGAGATGTTTTACAACTTCCCAATGTGATAACAGATGAGGATAAGACGAAACTGGAAGCTATTATGAGTCAATATCATATTGCGGAAGGCTATGATTGTGGAAAGAATAGCTTCTTGCAATCGGTATTGGATGTGATGAAGGGCGTACCAGAAACCTTGCTTCGTGAACATTACCGCTGTCATCCTCGAATCATCAACTTCTGTAACCAAAAGTTTTATGGTGGAAATTTGTTGATTATGACAGAGGATAAAGAAGAAGATAATGTGCTTTGCGCAATCCGAACTGTAAAAGGCAATCATGCCATCAATCAGTATAATCAACGAGAAATAGATGTTGTAAGGGATGAGGTGCTGCCTATTTTGAAAAAGTATGATAGTATCGGAATTATTACTCCATACAATAATCAAGTGAATGCTTTCAAAAAGCAGTTGGAGGGTGTGGAGGTTGCTACGATACATAAGTATCAAGGACGTGAGAAAGATGCCATTATTATGAGTGTGGTTGACAACCAAATTACACCATTTGCAGATGATGCCAATATGCTGAATGTGGCAGTGTCAAGAGCAAAGAAAAAATTCTGTTTGGTAGTAACAGGAAATGAACAGGAACAACATGGTAATGTGATGGACTTAATCGACTATATAGCTTACAACAACTGTATGGTAACGGAAAGTAAGTTGGCTTCCATTTTTGATTACCTCTATGAGCAATATACAGAGCAACGCATGGCATTTCTTGCTAATCACCCACAAGTCTCTGAATATGTATCAGAAACCTTGACTTATAGCTTGTTGCAAGAGACGCTGGCAAGTGATAGGCGATTCTGTAATTTGAAAGTTCTTTGTCATATCCCATTAAGGCAAGTGGTTAAAGAAACATCATTTATGACTATTGAGGAACGGAAATTTGCTTCCAACTATAGTACGCATCTCGATTTTCTTATTATCAATGCCGTGAGTAAGCAATCAGTCTTGGCGATAGAAACTGACGGCTATTCATATCATAATGAGAAATCAGAACAGTATCAGCGAGATTTGATGAAAAATCATATTCTGTCTACTTATGGCTTGCCTCTGTTGAGACTTTCTACTAAGGGAAGTAATGAGAAGGAAAAAGTGTTGGATAAATTGAATGAGATTGTCGTGAAGACGAAGTCATGAAAAACGAGGATGTACCAAGGCAATTGTTCTTTGGTGCATCCTTAAATGAACTTCTTCTTAATTTTTGTTTTATAAATCTTCTAAGCCTCGATTTTGATGCTTCTCATTGTTGATGGCATCGTAATAGTCAATGTGCAAGTTATAGTTAAACGGATAGCTAAGGAATGTTTCATCCATGGCAATAAAAAGGTCAATATTTCCCTTGAAACCATTTACAGATAGAGGCAGACTCGTTAAGTCCATATTTGGGTTCAATTCATTTCCTTCGACAAGTATAGAAAATGATTCTTTCCCAGTTTGTTCACCATAATGACTATATGTCATACCATACTTTTGTAGAAGCATGTTTTTGATTTGATTGTATTTTTGGTCAACAATACTTTCTGATATGTTGGCAATTAAGGTTTTGACGCGATAGACTATCTTTGTACTCTCGTCATAATAGACAAAAATTGATACTTTGTTGTCAATGAAATGTCCTTTAAAAGCACGACATCCCACTCCTAAAGAATTACTAGTTAATTTATCATGGACACATCCTTTGGCTATCAACTTTGCTTGAAACTGCGTGATGGTTCCATTAATAGGAATTCCCATGTAATTTAGGTGCTTTGTTGTATTTTGTGCCAAACCCACAATAGAGATAATGGCGAAAAGCCAAAGCATAATTAATTTCTTCATAAATAATTGTCTTTTAAGATTAATAAATTAGCGTGCGACTATTCTTTGTATTGTCTTTTCTATGGTTACTACCAAGTTACCATACATTCATCAAGTAGAGAGTTGTTAAAACTCCGTAAGGATACTGCAAAGATAGGGATTTTTTTGTGAACATAAATTATTTAATGCCATAAATTTCATATTTTCCTTGATTTTTGTGATTTCCTGCCTTTTGTACATCATTAACGATAGGCGTCAACCTCTTGCAAAGTGATGCTATCGTTAATGATGTACAAATCATAGCTTTTAATGGTACTTTTGCTGTTGGATTGAAAGAATTGTCACGGAGGTGGTGGCGTTTTGGAATAAAAGAATTATCTTTGCAACATATTAAGATAAGAAGATATGAATGAACAGAAGAAATTGACTCCCGAATTGGAGAAGCGTGTGCAGCAGGCGGTGGAGAATTTCATGCAGGGGTATGGCTGTTGCCAGTCTGTAGTGGCAGCCTTTGCCGACCTGTATGGTCTTGACGAAAAGATGGCGAAGCGCATCGGTGCAGGCTTCGGAGGTGGAGTAGGAAGGATGCGGATGATGTGCGGTGCCGTGTCGGGAATAGTTGTCCTTGTAGGACTTGATTGCGGACAGACCGAAGGCGATGACCGCGAAGGAAAGTCGGCATGCTACAAGGTGGTGCAGCAACTGCTCGCCCAGTCGAAAGAGCAGAATGGCAGCATCATCTGTGCCGAGATCTTAGGACTGAAAGACCATGAGAAAGCCCAGTCGAGCTATGTCGCCTCTGCCCGTACAGCCGAATACTATAAGTCGCGCCCATGCGCTGCCAAGGTGGAGAGTGCAGCCAGAATCTTTGCCGAATACTTGATGGCGAAAGAGTAAAAAATGAACTACCAAACGAATAAGGACTTTGCCGAGGCCCAGTATTACCTCAAGATGCTGGACGACTTCTGTAAGACAGGTCGGGTGATCATGCCCGAACTGCCGGCACAGGTCATGCCCTGGAATACGAAGGAAGACCCGCTGAAAGACTATCTCGTTCATCTCTTCAACCTGAAGATAACCATCGCAACAGGTGAGGAGGTGCAGAAGTTCATGCGCCAGGTGGTGAACAGCAAGATCAAGGCAAAGGTGTTCTACGACTGCGTGGGCAAGTTTGTGGTGGAGTGTGTGCATCACATCCGTTTTCAGCGCCAGCGTGCCTGGACTGCCTTTCATCGTGCCGAAGATGTGCTGTCCTGGACCAGCTTCAGGCGTATGGACAGGCAGATGTGGCATCCCTTGCTCAATCAGTTGGAGCAGGATTATGGTGCCGACGGTTTCGACAAGCCTTTCTTCGTGCGGCTGTTTCAAGGCGAGGGCGCTTCGAAGAGCGAGAATTGGGAACGCCTGGTGAGAGACTGGAAAGACTGTATCGAAAGGCAGACACTTGGCAAACTGAAGAACTTCATCGCCATCAGACAGAACAATTTCGAGAGCGGACTCATCAAGATGATGGATCAGGTGACCCGAAACATCAAGGCCAAGGGAATACCCGAGAGCAGAGCTGTACAGGCTTGGGAACTGATGTCGGGCGGATGGACCGAGACCGAGTTTGAACGCAGGCTGAACCAGATGAAGATACAAGACCGCTATCCCGAAATCAAGGAGATAGTGGCAAAGATGGGTCGTGTGGCAGACGCCAATGGCAAGGACCGGCTCACTATAGCCTCGGGCGTAGACATGAAGATGGAGCATTCGGCAGGCAGCGACATTGAGGGCATCACCGTGGGCGACGACCTCAACTCCTTGCTGCCTCTCGAACTTGCACAGTATAGCGATGAGGACATGGAAGGACTCTTTATCTATAAGTATCGTACGCGCAGGCTGCAGACCTTCCGCTATAAGAGCGAGATGGCAAAGCCTTCACGCAAGTTGGGCTTCACCCATGCCTCGCGCAAGGGTCCCATGATTGTGTGTCTCGACACTTCGGCAAGTATGTATGGCACCCCTGAGCGAGTAGCCTCCACACTAATCTCCCTGCTCGAAGAGACTGCCGAGGACCTGGAACGTGACTGTTATCTCATAGACTTTTCGGTCAATATCCATGCCGTCGACCTGATGGAGAAACGCCGGCTCAACCGCATGCGCAAGTTGGGCTTGCAGATACCTCAGTCTTCGGATGAGTCTGATGCTGAGAAGCCGCAGCGCCAGTCTGGCGCTTCTCATCTTCCCTTCATCGGTGGTGGCACGAATGCACGCAAGATGATGGACGAGATGTTCTCTCTGCTCGATAACGACGGCTTGCGTTATGTCAATGCCGACGTGCTGTGGATCACTGACTTTATGATTCCGGAGCCTCCTCGTTTGCTGATCGATAAGTTCAAGGAATACCGCGACACGGGCACCCGCTTCTATGGCATCTGTATCGTACACGAGCAAGACAAGGCCGAGAATAATTCCTGGGAGCCTTACTTCCATCACATCTATACCATCACCTATCGACCCGTGAGGAGGTATTAGACGATTCTGTATTGGTAATTGAACTTTCGCAAGTTCAGAAGTGATAGAAGTTATCACTCCCTTCGGTCGTTAGAGGTTATAGCCAACAGCACAAAGGGAATGGGGAAGGGGCAAATCCACAAAAGCATTTGTCCCTTAA